>Ga0228615_1000093_pt1 | contig 47793 bp, 37 predicted proteins | sample 16DmetaG_FD_190530 | JGI IMG/M metagenome (GOLD analysis project Ga0228615, IMG submission 190530) | Seawater microbial communities from Monterey Bay, California, United States - 16D | ecosystem: Environmental > Aquatic > Marine > Coastal | place: USA: California | collected 2016-10-17
AGGATGGATTATCACAAGGTGCCGGCGATCAAGGGCTCATGTTTGGGTACGCCTGCACCGAAACTGAATCATTCGACGAATTGAAAGGTCGCTTTTTCCCACTTGCTGCTGCGCTGTCTCAACGGCTCACACGACGGCTGACTGCCGTTCGGGAACAAGGTATTCTTCCATGGGCAAGACCGGATGGTAAATCTCAGGTTACCGTGGAGTACGACGAACATGGTGCGGTGGCAAAGGTGCACACCGTTGTCATTGCCATCCAACACGATAAGGCCCTCAAGGAACAATTTGATGGTTCTGAGGAAGCAGAACTCGCTCATGTGTGCAGTGAAATCGAGAAACACGTTGTCCGATATGCAATTCCCGAAAGTTTGCTTGAGGCCGGTTACAAATTAGTTGTCAACGGGACAGGCCGTTTCGCTGATCCAGGAGGTCCATACGCAGACGCTGGTTTGACTGGTCGGAAAATCATTGTCGATACGTACGGAGGCATGGGCCGGCATGGTGGTGGCGCATTCTCAGGAAAAGACCCATCTAAAGTCGATCGCTCCGCAGCCTACGCATCCCGTTGGGCAGCAAAACACGTCGTTGCAGCTGGTCTTGCAGACCGATGTGAAATCCAACTTGCATACGTGATTGGTGTGGCTGAACCAGTGAGCGTTCGAGTTGAAACCTTCGGCACTTCCGCCCTCAACGATCGACTCATTTCTGATCGTGTCAAGAAGGTGTTCGATTTCAGACCGGGTGCCATTGCTCGTGATTTGCAACTTCTACGGCCAATTTATTCCACTACCGCAGCAGGCGGGCATTTCGGAAGGGTCCCTGGGGACGATGGAACGTTCCCTTGGGAAGTGATTGATGAATCGCGAATTGCGAAGTTGCAATAACGTCTTCTCTTCGGTGTGGAAAGCGAATATTGAGCGGCCCATAGGGCCGATTCACTCAAGAGGTAGGCATTCGTGGCTCGACTTGGTCTTATGTCGTCTCGCTCCACTCGTGCTTTGGCCCTGGTCTCTGTTTTGCTTCTCGCAAGCCTCGCTCCGCTTGCGGTGCCGGCTGCTGCCCACAGCGCAATTCTACTGTCGACAGACACCAGTCACGTGCTTCTTCAGCCAGGCGATGCTACCAATGTCACGCTCACAATCGAGAACAACGGTTCCTCCATCGAATCCTTCAACATCAGCGTGGATGACTCTGGACTTTCCAATGTATGGACCGTGACTGCGGCTGATGCAACAGTGGAAAATGTGTTTCCAACTTGGACACGCAACACCACCATCGTTGTGCAATTAGCGACTGGGGCCTTACCATCTGATGGTGGTTCATTCCTCATCGATGTGACAGAACCAGATCAGAACATTACTTCCTCGATCGTCGTTTATGTCAACGTACGACCTTTCTACAATCCTTTGTTGGATTTCAATTCAAACGGTCCATTATTGGAAATGGCTGCTGGGACCTCGGGCAATGTCGCAGTCGACATCACGAATGGCGGTTCTGTAGCAGATACCCTTCTCTTGGATGTGGACTTCGAACCAGATCTTGCCTCATGGTGGGCCAACTATACCAATGGCTCCAGCGGTAACGGTACCGGAACGGGTGGCAACGGAACCGGCAACGGCACTGGCAACGGCACCGGCACCGGCAACAACACCGGTGGGAATATCTCTCAAGTATGGAGCACCCCGGTCACACTCGACAGCACATATAACGTCGGTGAACAATCCTCATTAGCGATCGATTCCAATAATCACCTGCACGTGACCTATCTTGACTACACCAGTTTCAATCTTGAGTATGTGACCTATGATGGCTCTTCATGGAGCACACCGGTCTCAATCGACAGCACAGGTGACGTCGGCTGGCAATCCTCATTAGCGATTGATTCGAATGACAACCTGCACGTAACCTATTATGACGTCACATATGACAATCTTGAGTACATGACCTATGACGGCTCTTCATGGAGCACACCGGTCTCAATCGACAGCACAGGTGACGTCGGCGCGATGTCCTCATTAGCGATTGATTCCAATGATCACCTGCACGTGACCTATCTTGACAACACCAATGGCAATCTTGAGTATATGACCTATGATGGCTCTTCTGGGAGCACCCCTGTCACACTCGACAGCGGATACAACGTCGGCTATTATTCCTCATTAGCGATTGATTCCAATGACAACCTGCACGTGACCTATCAAGACGAAGTCTATGACAATCTCGAGTATGTGACCTATGATGGCTCTTCCTGGAGTTCACCTGTCACCCTCGACAGTACAGGTGACCTAGGCTATCATTCCTCATTAGCGATTGATTCCAATGACAACCTGCACGTGACCTATCTTGACTACACCAATTACAATCTTGAGTACATGACCTATGATGGCTCTTCTTGGAGCACACCGGTCTCACTGGACAGCACAGATGACGTCGGCTGGCAATCCTCATTAGCAATTGATTCCAATGACAATCTGCACGTGACCTATCTTGACAACACCAATGACAATCTTGAGTATATGACCCATGATGGCTCTTCTTGGAGCACACCGGTCTCGCTCGACAGCACAGATGACGTCGGCTCTGATTCCTCATTAGCGATTGATTCCAATGACAATCTGCACGTGACCTATTATGATTATACCAATGAAAATCTTGAGTACATGTTCTCCAGCAATAGCGCAGGTGGCAACAACACCGGTGGTGCCAACACAACCACCATCTCGAACGTCCTGATGTTCGGGAACAGTTACACCGCAAGCAGCAGCCTGAACGGTTTGCTCGAATCCATGGGCGTGCTCAACGCCGATGCTATTTCGCCGGGTGGTAAGCGTTTAGATCAACACTGGAGCGATGTCAACACCTCTGCCCATGCCTCTAACACCACTTTGAGGGACCCAGCGATTGACTGGGACTACGTTGTGCTTCAAGATCAAAGTCAAGTCCCAGGGTTTTATCGAACAACCTCCTCTTGGATTGCAAGTAAAGATGGAGCGGTTGCATTGAGCCAAGCCGTCGATGACGAAGGCTCTGAATCAATTTTGTTCATGACGTGGGGTCGACGAAATGGAGATGCGATGAACCCGACGCTCTACTCAAATTTCACAGTCATGCAAGACCGCCTAGAAGAGGGCTACATCGACTACAGGGACAACATGACTGCTGCGGGTTCAACGGTTTGGATCGCACCAGTTGGTCTTGCGTTCAAGCACATTCACGATAACGTGGTTGCGGGTGGCGTCAACGCAAGCGTGAGTGGGAATCTGTTTTACGATCTCTATTCTTCAGACGGAAGCCATCCATCCCTAGCTGGAAGTTACCTTGCAGCATGCGTGCTTCATGCCACAATGACTGGAACCTCGCCAGTTGGCTCGAACGATACCGTCTCCCTCAACGCCAACATAAAACTCCAACTTCAGCAAGCAGCTGCTGCGACCGTCTTCAACGAAACATCGCACCTCGACTATCCTTGGGAAAGTCCCACCACCACCACGGCAGCCAGCACCCGTGGTCTTGGCGGTGGTGTCCCCGTTGGATGGAATGTCCAATGGGTCGACGATCAACTGGACAACATGAGTGCAGGGGAAACCCGTCAAGTGGCCTTGCAGATTAGCGTACCTGCGGATGTGACGCCAGATTTTTACGGATTCAGGCTTTACGCAGCATCCACCCAGGGCAATGTCTCAAGTTCGACCATTGTTGTTGTTCATGTGGATGAACAACATAACCTAAGCATGGCATTCCTTGACCAGGACGCAGATTTCATTCCCGGGTCAACCCAGAACACAAGCGTTGTTGTGACCAACACCGGAAACGCTGAGGCTGATTTTGATTGGTCGATTGAATCGGTAGCAGGTCCTTGCGCATTCGCCCTTCCTGTCGCTTCTGCACTCGCCATTTCACCAGACCAAGCGGTCAATGTTGCCGTTCAGGTCGATGTGCCTGCTTCTGCAACCATTGCCGATTCATGCACATTCAGCCTTTCGGGATCCACGCCTGATGGGAGTTCGATGATGGTCGCCGGAAGCGACACATTCACCATTGCTGTCGATGAATATGTTGAATTCGAAGTGGTGGCTATTGATTCGGTCGTTGAAGTGGAACAAGGCACTGCATCCATGTACAATGTACGTCTGTACAACAACGGAAGCGAAACACGTTCGTTCAGCCTTGAGGTTGTCGAGGTGACGGGCTTGGACACCGTTGTTGCTTCGTCCCTTACGATTGATGTAGCCGCCGGTGAAACCGGTCTGTGGGTCATTGAAACTCAAGCAGATGAAGGCACAGTGGGCGATTTCATTCAAACCTTTGAAGTCACCCGTGGAGACCAAACTTCAACAACATCTGTGGCAGTTGAAGTCTTGCCAACGTCTCAAATTGAGTTGGCAGGGCCTCTTGATGGTCGAATTTTGATGCAGCCAGGTTCCACAAGCAGCACCGTCTTGACCGTGACCAATACCGGTACAGGAAACGTTTCTTTGGTGGCTTCCCTTTCCGGGCTACCGGCTTCAGTCCAAGCGGAAATCAGCCACACATCGCTGTCACTGACCGTTGGTGAAACCGCTCAAGTTCACCTCAATCTTTCCTTAGCGAACAATGCAGATCCGGGAACGCATCCAATCACCATAGGCTTCGGTGGTTCAGGGGCCTCGGCAACAACAAGCATTGATTTGCAAATTCAAGACCGGTTTGCAGTGCTTGTTTCCACCACCTCGAGCGATATAGTTGCAGGCCCAGCCAACAATGCAAGTGCCATCTTTGATGTCACCAACCTCGGTACATCCACGGACATTTACCAACTCAGCATCCTTGATGCCTCACAATCCGATTGGTTCTCATTCACGCTCTCCACGACCTCAGTCACGGTTGGAGCAGGGGAAACGGCAACCGTTGAATTGTCCGTTCGTGAAATTTCCACAGGTGCCACTTCTAACGGAATCACAGTGGCTCTTCTCGCAAGTTCTGGTACCGATGAAAATGCAGACCATCATGTCAACTTGACGGTACGTCCACAAATTGCTGGAGCGACAATTACCGTCATTGCTGATGATGATGAAGCCAAGCCTGGTTCAAGCATTCGCGGCACAGTTGTGGTTCAGAACAGCGGCACAGGACAAGACCAACTTCTGCTGACCACCGTTGGTTTGGATTGTGGCGTGACGGCTCAATTCAACCTCGAAGCAGGTGCTTCGTCTTCCGCAATCCCATGGTCATGTGTCATTGAAGAGACTGCACAATCTGGGCTTGGAGAATTGCTCTTCAGAGTCACCAGTTCGGCCCGCAGTGAGTATGTTGCAACCTACACTGAAATCTACTCAGTTGAACCCTCATGGGATGCAAGTAATGTGCTTCAAGTCACCACCGATCTCCCCTCATATACCGTGCCCTATTCAGGCGGTACGACCCTTGTAGTGACGGTTGAAAACCTCGCCAACACCCAAGTGTCAGGATCTTTGGATTTCGCAGGTGAAGGTTCAGCCATGCTCTTAGGGGAATGGTCAAGGTATGTTGACAATGCAACCACATCGGCCTTTGTGCTCGCACCGTTTGCAAGCGTTGAATTTGAATTAACCCTCACTTCGAACGTTCAAAATGAAGAGGATGCTGACTTGTTCATCAAGGTCACTTACACCATCGATGCTACGACAACCACTTCTTCTGATCAATCTCCAAATTTTGCTGTGGAAGTGGCCGGTCCAGCCCAAGCACCACAAGGCGTAACCCTGCCGCTTGGATTCCAATTGGATCAGAGTTCAACATTGAACGCCTTGATTGGAGGTTGGGTCTTTTCGTTGCTTCTTCTTGGCGTGATGTACATTCAACGCTCACGCCGAAGCGAAGTTGAGGTTGAACCAGAGGATCAGGCAGACGAAACCGTCGAAGAAGCCTCGGAACCTGAGCCAGCAACTCTAGGCTACAACGAGTGTCGAATGGAAGATGGCAAGGTCAGTTGCCCATCATGTGACGCCCGACTTGGTGTGCCTCGAAGCAGCGTGGCGCCATTCCGCTTTACATGTCCAAAGTGTCAAACTACAATCCGCGTGGTTGAATGAATCTCATTCGATTGAAGTTCTCTGAGCGATGAGCAGAAAGGCAGTGTGGCCGAATGGCCCATTGACTGGTCGCATGCCACCTTTCGATGCCTTTCCCCATTGGCGCTCCATGAGTTCTCCAGCCCATTCTACGGTGAGGCCAGCATCTTCAGCAGCTTCCCATGCCAGTTCAACTTGGCTGGTCACGGGGCAATAACACGCCATACGCCCGCCGACACTCAGGAGCGAGGCAACAGCGTCAATTGCAGTGGGGTGTTGAGGTAAATCCAAAATGATCGCATCAAAGAACTCTGAATGAGTGCGGATTTCATCAACCACCTCTTCAATGGGCCCATGAACATGATGATGATTGGGGAATTCCTGCCAAGATGCTCGTGCACGCCCCATGTTTTTCAGCCCAACATCGGCGTGTTCTGATCGTGGTTCTACAGTGACATGAGTTCCACTTCCTCCAAGTGATCTCGCAATGTGCATCGAGAGGCCTGCACTGCCGAGTCCTGCTTCTAAGACACGGTCGCCCGAACCAATTCCAAGTTTTGCAATAAAGTAGCCAGCGTCTTTGGCACTGATGGTTTGTGCCCTTCGGAGCATTCCTTTGGAAAGTTCGGGGAGGCGGGGGGGCATTCTCGTCAATTGCTTTTGGCCGAGGGTGATGACGGTGCCATAGGGTGCGCTACCGATTGTTTCAACAGGATCAAAAACACCCAACCCTTTGACCTTGCGAACACCAGCCAACATTTCCACAACATGGACTTTCCCTTCTGCTTCGACCAGAACTGCCCACGCCTCGTTGACCATAAGTGGTGCCAACCGACGCTCGGTTTCAATCCTTCGTGGGCTAAGATGTTCTTTTGTTTGGGTTCCAGCGAAAATTATACATCTGTGCTTATTATAATGGCATTGTGACGTAGTGCCCCGTTTGTAAATTTAGATGCGTAGTCGGGAAAGGGGTTGGTTCAAATACCAACTAGGGTGTGTGAGACACATGAAGATGCCCGCTCGCCTTCTTGCTCTAGCCATCGTAACTCTGTTCGTAGGAAGTGTTCTTACAGGATTTACAACAGAAATGAACTCAGTTTCATCAGATCTAATTCTTGAAGAACCTTCTGCTGTCAAGCAAGCAAGTTCCGCAACAAGCCCTGGACACGTCGTCTTCGGGCAATACATCTCATCTGACAACTGTGGGCACTGCTCCAAGACAGGTGGAGGTTCTGACGCTCATCATGCAGTCAAGCAACTTCACCCGGATGAGTACGTGTACATCACCTACATGTCCGCATCCTATGGAGACACTGACACCGCACGTGCTGGAAATGTTGCCCCATACAATTGGGCTTGGTCCACTGGTGGAGCACCCGATGCCTATTTCGGTGATCGAACCGACAAGAACCAAGGCGGCGCATCATCCAACTACGACACCTATGACACCCTCTTCTCCACTGGTGGTGGCATGGCTTCAACCGTCAACGATTACGGAATGTCTGCCTCGATCTCCCAGAGCGGTGGAACCTATGATGTTGATATTTCTTACCGATACTCCGGTTCTTCATCGCCAGCAAGCAACATGAAATTGTATGCAGCCCTCGTTGACAAAGACTGCACAGGATACACCTACAGTTCAGGTATTCCTCACGGTTACAACTGCTGGATGGCTTGGCTTACTGCGGGTGACACCTACAAGACAAAGAGTTCAGGTACAGGATCGTCTTTCATCAGCGTGACACCAACATCCACCTCCCAATCCGAAACTTGGAGCAGCATTCCAACCTCAGTGGTCCCTGGTGGCATCAACAAGGCGGTCGTCATCGGAGTGCTCATGTCTGGCAATCAAGTATCACTTGGCGGCAGCTCTGCCCACGTGTACCACGCTATCGACTCAACGATGGGTCCAAAGATGGACCTCACCCCAGGTCCACTCACCGCCACGAATCCAGAAGGCGGCTCTGCTTACGTGATCGGTGACACACTCACACTCTCCTCGAGCATCAGCAATGTTGGCGACCTCGATTATACCGCAGGTGGTACAATTGAATTCTTCTACAAGAACGGCGTTAACGTAGTCCCCATCGATACGGTGTCCCTCAACAACCTCGCAATGGGCGCATCTCAGCCTGCATCGGTTTCCTTTGACACATCGGTTCTTCCAAGCAACGGTTGGAAAACTACCTTTGGCGTTCGATTGACCGGATTGGTCGATGAAACTCAAAGCGCAAACAACGTCGCTCAGACGGAACTTGACCATGACCGACCTCCATTGGCCATGAAGGCCCAAGTCGAAGGCTCGAACGTCATCGCACGAGGCACCCAATTCAACATCCTCGCTAAGGGTGACGCAGACGACAATGTTGACACAATTGAAAGCATGTCGTTCAATATTGAAGTCTCACCGAGCAACCAAAACGAATGGTCGAACTCCATCGTCTCCGGTGGTGAGATGATCTTGTATCCCGGTTCAGCAAGCGAAGGTCGGGAATACCTCCTCAGTCCATCAATGGACATGACCTCTGGCTTGTATGACCTCCGCTCACAAACTGTTGATTCTCGAGGCCAAACCAGCGCATGGAGTGTGACTGCAGATGCCTTCGAACTTGCAAATGGGATTCCATCCGTTGTTGCTGAACCGATTCCTTCGGTTCTGTGTGACATCACCAGTAAAGTCGATATGACCCCTCACGTTTCAGACCCTGAGACTCCTCTAGCGGACCTTGTCATTACCTCGGACAGCCCTGCGTTCATCGCATGGCATGCCGCATCTGCAGAACTCGAAGTCAACTTTGCATGGAGCGAAATCAACGGATGCCCTCTCGGACAACAAGGCATCGAAATCCGAGTCGATGATGGTGGAGATTATTCTCAAACCGGTGAATTGCCGTATGGGACCCTCTTGTTTAACATCCTCGAGAACGGACAACCTCGCTGGGAGGGCCTTCCAACTCAAACCATTGATGAAGGTAGCAGCGGTCTCATTGATTTGCTTCCATTCCTTTCAGATACTGACGACACCGGCCAACCGGTGAATGCAAACACCCTCGCTGTGTCGATGGTGAGCAGCTCCAACCCTGATGTGATTGAGTTCACCCTTGACGGCTACGCACTCGGTTTCGAGACTTTGGATGACGACGTCAACGGCCAGTCGATTGTAACCCTTCGTGCGAGCGATGGTGAACAAATCTCAGAACAGACCATGGTGGTTCAAATCAACCCTGAGAACGATGCACCTCGTGTCGACATGGAAGGACTAGAATCCATCAAACTCAAGCGAAACGAAGAGATGGTTGTTGACTTAGTGTCTCGAATTACGGACATTGACAATCCTGCTTCTGAGGCTTTTGTCACGGTGACACCATCCGAAGCTGGGGCTGCCCGGTACAACTTGCTCAGCGGTTTGCTTACGATTCAGTTCGAAAAAGTGGGTCTACAAACTGTTTCGATCGAAGTCATGGACAAGTATGACACCAACACCTACACGATGAACATCGAAATTTACGATGCGCTCCCTCTTGAAATCGCACTGGTTGACGATGGGACTGGTCACATCTTTGCGGATATGTCAAACGCTTACATTGGCCAAACTCCAGTGGTTACCATGACCCTAACTGACAACGCTCCGGTGTTCACCTACCTGCATGCGACCTGGAACGTCTGCAACTCGCTTACTGGTACCTGTGATGGGTTGCTCAGTTTTGAGATGGATGTAACCCAATCCAACACAGGTTGGACCAATGAGCTCGATATGCCGTCTCTGGTCTTCGAAGGTCAATCTGCCCGTGCAGATGGAGCACGAGACCGTGATTACTACGAAGTTGAATTGATGGGTACCGCTGACGATGGTGAAGATTACAAGACCCTTTCAAAGGTCAAGTGGGACATCACTGAAAACGCACCAACGCCAGAAGAGATGACGGATGATGCGCTATCGAATCACATCGTGAACCTCCTGGCTACCAAAGCATCTCTCGAAGGTGCAATTTCTGAATCAAATGGAGACACAACTGAACTCGAGGCAGACCTAGTTGAGGTTAAAGCAGATCTCGACCTTGCTTGTGATGACCCACGGGCACAATGCCCGACCGACGGTAACTCGGGTGCATCTGTGACTGAAACAGGGGAAACCCTACCAATCGAAACCATCGCATTTGTCGTCATTGGCGTGGTCATTGCGGCCCTTCTCATTGGTCTTATGATGACCCGTGGTGGTAGCAAGCAGGAAGATGTGGCATGGAATGCAGGCACCGTGCCCGCTAACGATATGGTCGCTAACTCGATGTACGGAGGAGCCCAGGAACTGTTCCAAGCACCAGCACCGATCGTGCCTCAGGCACCATCAGCAGGACCACCATTGCCAGCAACAGGACTGCCTGCTGGATGGACAATGGAGCAATGGGTCTACTATGGACAGCAATACCTCGACGACCAACGTTGAGTCAAATCACCCCATCATCTTCATACATGGTGGATTGTAAACCCATAAAGGGGAGTAGCGTGGAGGGTATACTGTGACCGAAGAGACTGACGACGTCGTTGCTCCCGCCGAGGCGGCGGAAGAGCCCACTGTTGCTGTCGAAAATCCAGCTTTAGAGGTGGACGAAACTGAGGTGACCGTGTGGGCTCCCGAACCGTCAACAGACGCTGACGATGTCATGTCACTCAGTGTTGATGAATGGATCCAATCAGTCAATTTTGACTCAACTGAAGACGTTCCAATTCCAGACCGTTTGGTGGACCAAGTCATCGGTCAAGAAGCGGGCTCAGTGGTGATCAAAAAAGCCGCAGAACAACGCCGCCACATGCTCATGATTGGCGATCCAGGTACTGGGAAATCCATGCTTGCCCGCTCAATGACTGATTTGCTACCCAAGGATGCGCTTGAAGACCTTCTCGTGTATCCAAACGAAGACGACGAGAATGAACCCCGCGTCCGCTCCGTTCCTGCAGGCCGAGGCGATCGAATCGTCAAGTTGCAAAAGGAATCAATGCGCACTCAGCGGGAACGTTCCCAAAAAATGCTCTTGATTGCATTCGCAGCCGTCGGTTTCCTTATTCTTATCGCCACACTTCAATCAGGTGACATCATCACCCTGTTGTTCGGTGGTTTCTTGCTTATGTTTGGCTACATGTTCATCCGGGGACGATTGAGTTCTGGAGACGAGAGCCGAATCCCCAAGGTGCTCGTGAAGCATGAAAATTCATCCCCTCCACCGTTCGTGGACGCAACAGCTACTCTTTCAGGTTCCCTTCTCGGTGATGTTCGCCACGATCCATTCCAGTCAGGTGGAATGGAAACACCTGCGCACGACCGTGTAGAACCAGGTGCGATTCACCGTGCTCACAAAGGCGTCCTTTACATCGACGAGGTCAACCTTCTTCGTCTTGAGGAGCAACAAGCCTTGTTGACTGCAATGCAAGAGCGAGCCTTCCCGATCTCAGGACGCTCAGAACGCTCTTCGGGTGCACTAACGAAGACCGAACCTGTGCCATGCGACTTCATCTTAATCGCAGCTGGAAACCTCGATGCAATACAAGGGATGCACCCTGCGCTTCGAAGCCGTATCCGTGGCTATGGATACGAGGTCTACGTCAATTCAGAGATGCCTGACACTGCACGCAACCGAAGGCGCTTGATTCGCTTCATTGCCCAAGAAGTCCGTCGGGACATGGGCACCTCCCGCGAAATACCTCATTTTGAGAAGAGTGCGGTCGCTATCATTCTGCGTGAAGCCCAGCGCAGAGCAGGTCGTCGAGGCAAACTCTCCCTGCGCCTGCGTGAACTCGGAGGATTGGTTCGGATTGCAGGGGATCTTGCTATGGAAGAGGGCGCACCTCTTACCACTGCAGCACACGTCCTTGGCGCCCGTAACATCGCGAAGCCGCTTGAACAACAGGTGGCAGACCGAATGATCGAGCGCCGTCAAGACTACGCATTGGTCGTTAACTCCGGTGAGCGAATCGGGCGAGTGAACGGACTTGCAGTCCTCGGAGCAAATTCTGGCTTATCGGATTTCAGCGGGATCATGTTGCCGGTCGAAGCACTTGTCACTCCGTCTCAAGGCGGTGGTGGAAAAATTCACGCTACAGGTGGTCTTTCTGACCTCGCAAAAGAAAGCGTCACAAACGTGAGTGCAGTGATCAAGAAACTGACTGGTAAGGACATCTCTGATTATGACATCCACATTCAATTCGTGGACACGCATGGCGTTGATGGCGACTCCGCTTCCATCACCATCGCCACAGCGATCATTTCTGCTCTCGAAAGCATCCCAATTCGTCAAGATTTGGCCATGACGGGTTCTCTGTCGGTTCGTGGTGAAGTCTTGCCAATTGGCGGTGTTACCGCTAAAATCGAAGCTGCAGCTCGTTCGGGCATCAAGACCGTTGTCATTCCACGTGCAAACCTGCAAGACGTCCTCTTGGACGAAAAGTACGAGGCTATGGTCGAGGTTGTCCCAGTTGATACACTCGATGAAGTCATGGAATTTGCACTCATCAAGCATGCAGAAAAGGCAGGATTAGTCGAACGCTTGGGTGCTGTCATCGATCGTCTGACTCCTCTTCCAAGCAAGGTTCAATCCGCTTGAGCACGCTAGCAAGACGAGGCCTCTGGACTGACATAGGCGTTGGGTACAAGAAGACCCCTTGATTCGGTGAACGCATGGACACGAAGGAAGAGGCACCACTTCCGGTTGTGGATGCCAGCAAGGGCGCCCTTTTGGTTCTCTTTTTGGTCACTGTTATCGACATGATTGGTTTTGGAATCGTCATTCCTTTCCTGACCTACTTGGTTGAAGATCTCACGCCTGCAAGTCAAGAAGCCAGCATCGGCATCTGGGTGGGTGTCCTCATGACTTCTTACTCAGCAGCCCAATTCCTCTTTTCCCCCTTTTGGGGCTCGCTTTCAGACAGAATAGGGCGTCGGCCAGTCCTGATGGTGGGTCTGGTTGGCAACACCGTCTTTTTCACGATGTTTGGCCTTGCAAACACATTGCTGATCGCTCTCGCAGCTCGATTCTTAGCAGGTGTTTTCAACGGTAATCTTGCTGTTGCAAGGGCCTACATTGGTGATGTGAGCACTCCGCAACAACTGGCCACACGAATGGGGCTCATTGGAGCAGCATTCGGCTTGGGGTTCACTTTTGGACCATTCATCGGTGGCGAACTTTCAGACCCTGCGAGCAGATGGGATGTCTTTGCTGGAACCATCTTTGACGCTAACCCTTACCTCTTACCATGTGCAGTGGCCAGTTTATTGTCGATTCTTTCGCTGCTCGTTGCGATTCGAAACCTTCCTGAGTCGCTGCCTCTTGAGCGACGAACAAAGAGTGAGCGCACCTCGTGGACCGGTGGCATGATTCAAACAATGAAGAACACCTCGTCCATGCTTCGCTCTGGCAGTGTCTCGGTCGTCATTTGGGTCTCAATGCTGTTCATCTTCGGGTTCACAATCATGCATGCCGTCTTCATTCTCTACACTCAAATGTCTCCAACTGACGGTGGTTTAGCGTTTAGCGAAGCAGACAACGGACGTGTTTTTGCTATGATTGGGGTTACGGGTATTCTCACTCAAGGATTCCTCATCGGACCCCTATCCCGTCGCCTGGGTACACGTCGGCTCATTCCCATTGCCATCGCCATAACCGGGTTGGGACTCGTATTGATTCCATACACTGAGTTTGAACATCGATGGTTGCACATCTTGATCGTGGGTACGCTGATTTCGATTGGGAACGGTTTGTTCCAGCCTTCCTCCTCCTCGTTCCTGACGCGTATTGCAAAATCCGAAGGCTATGAGTTGGGTGTTGTGATGGGTGCTCAAGAATCAGTTGGTGCCTTTGCCAGAATCATTGGACCACTCACCGGGGGCTTTGTTTGGGTCTACACTGATGCAAGAGACTGGCCTTTAGATTACCACACTGCATTCCATTTGTGTGGTGTCTTGATGATCTTAGCAGGCATGATGTCCCTGCGCCTACCACTTCTCCCCGAAGATGAGCCGAATCAAAGTTCGGAACCATCGTTTGCAGAAGAGTGACCGACATCATCTTCAAATGGTGATATTGTCCCCATGGGTCATGGAACAGGTGAATACGGCTTGGGACTCTGGACGTTTTAATCGTCGCGTTTCGACGTTCGCTCACGCACTGATTATCATCAGCTTAGCGGTTGTCTGGTTGATTTTGCTCAAAGGTGTTCTTCAGCCTTTTTTCATCGCTCTAGGCATCTACTTTGTCTTGAAACCCGGCTCTGACTACCTCTCCACCAACGGTTTCCCTGTTATTTTGTCCTACCTCACCATGGTGCTGTTGACCATGCTGGTTGTCTCTTCCGCCGCTTATTTTGCGTATTATCAAGCATCTGAGGTCCTCTCCGATGAGGCAAAAATGGAGGATTACAATGATCTCCTCGAGGAGCGTTGGCACGACCTGAAAAGCACGCCACTCATCTCCATTGCATTTGAAGACGAAGATGCGATGAACAATAGCCTTGTCGAAGATCTCGCCTCTTGGGGTGTGATGGAAAATGACGAGCAACTTTCTGATGTTGCAGTGGGCATGTTGGCGGGTGTAGGTTCTCTTCTCGCAACCAGCGTTACCGTGATGTTTTTCCTGATTTTCATCATCTTCGAAGCCAGTTTGTTGCCCGGGCGAATTGAACGCGCTTGGCCAGGTGGAGCCAGTCAAAAGGTACAAATTATCCGCACCAAGATTGAAGCGAGCGTCAATACCTACATCATTGTCAAAACAGGTGTTGGTTTTGGAACAGCGGTCTGTGCTGGGCTCGTTATGCTTGTTTTTGGCATTGATTTGTGGTTCACTTGGGCTCTTCTCACCTTTTTGTTGAACTATGTGCCCTACATTGGTTCTCTTATTGCAACCCTCCCACCAATCATCCTTGGTTTGATTCTCCTCGAACCAATGTCGCTTCTTCTGCTGATTCTCTTGCTGCTCACCAACCAACAACTGTGGGGTCAAATCATCGAAACTCGCTGGGCTGGTCGAGCCCTTGATTTGTCACCTGTGGTTCTGCTTCTTGTGACGGCGATTTCCTTTGCTGGATGGGGTATTCTTGGGATGATCTTAGCAGTACCATTTGCAGTCATCGTCAAGATTGTTCTTGAGAACATAGAGGCGACCCGGCCAATCTCAATCCTTCTGTCAGAACGTGCACCTTCGATTGATGAGGCTTGGGAAGAAGCCATGAAGGATGGACGGCTCTCGTCTTTTGAGACTCAATCTTTGAGCCAATTGCAAGAAGTGCTTGGCTATTCAGACAGGGAGATTCGTCTGATCTCCGGCCGCATTGCCATTCAGAGGGTGTTGCGCAGAAACCGAATCACAGACGATCAATTGGATTTGATTTCCGAGGTTGCAGACGCTCTCCAGAACCATCAAGATCTCGCTGCTGAAGTGACTTCGACGTTGCATGAAGGGAAACTAAGCAAGGAAACGAAACCACTGCTCCAACGAATGTTGGTTGCTATCGAAGAGGAAGAGTAATCACAGAACTTCAGTTAGAATCTTTTCTAACTCGGTGTTGATCATCAAGATCAGGGTTCCAAATTCCGGTGGAATGTTGGGGTCCTCATACAATTCTTCTAACTTGGATTGGGCCATAGCGATGCGAACATCGAGTTTCTTAGCCTTGTTGAGCAACCAATTTTCACAGGCTTCCTTGGCTTGTCGGCGAATGTTTCGTGGGACTTTTGGGTCATCAATTTGGTTGATGACAGTGGCTACTTGTTGAAGACGAGTTTCGATGTCCATAATCACAGCCCCTTTGGTCGCTACCTGTTGCTGTGTGTAGGCCGTCTTTAAGTTGATTGCCGGCCCCCGCACACCATGGACATCAGCGAAAACGACATCCTTGGGTGGTCGAGAATCTTCGCATTGACCCTGGGAATGGGTTGGGCCGCATGGATGGACCACAAGGAACGGAAAGTGGCGAACGAACATTGGATGGTTTGGATTAAGCCAGCGCTGTTTTTGTGGGCCCTCGACCTCATGGCCCAAGGTGCAGATTGGACCATTTACCTCACCGCCTCAGCTGCCGTAGCATACGCAAGCGGGGCAGTCATTGGTCGTCCTTCAATCAGTGATGCGCGTGGTGGTTCGAGAATTGACCTCATTGTGTTTGTCTGGTACGCTGTGAGCGCTGTTGGGTTGTTGATGGGTGCTCTTGAATATCAATCCACAAATCCACTGAATGTGATGCTTGGTGATGCGGACCGACTTGGTTCACTTTGGTGGCAAACTCTCTCGGTTCTGTTTGTCATTCTCATCATCGATGCTGCGTGGCGATTCAGACTGCTCCACGGTGGAGCTGATGCAAAGGCGCTGATGTGGGTCGCTATATTGATCCCGAACTGGTCGACAGTACCCCTTTCTCTTAACGATGCTACATCCGTCGCCTTAGTGGCTTTGCCACCGAGTCTTGCGTTGCTCATGTGGGGTGGATTGAGTTTCCTCGTCATTCCTTTCATCCTGTTCTTCCGGAACATTGCGGCAGGAAACATCAACCGTCTTGGTGATCTTCGTCTTGCCTGGCACGCATCGAAGATAAATTTGGATCAGGTTCTCCAAAGGCACGTTTGGTTGCTGACGACCCTCATCGAATTGCCGGACGGAAGCACGGGCACTCATCACAGAACACGGGCACCACGAACGACGCCTTCTCGTGAGGCATTACAAGGCTCAGTTCAAGCCCTCGCCGAGGCTGGGGTCGATGAAGTCTGGGTCAGTTCGAAATTACCCTTGCTGGTGTTCCTATTGCCTGCAATTGCGCCATTGGTTCTGCTCGGAGACCCAATGGTGTTGGTTATGCCGCTGCTCGGCTTGTAAGCCAAGAATACGATTGCTGAGATGCTAACATCATGCGCCCTTGCGCTCGATGTTCTTAGCACGGAGTCCCTTGTAACCGCACTTGCGGCAACGTGCGGCACGCACTGCATTACGGGCGTTGCACTTCATGCAAATCTTGCGGTGGAGCAAGCGGGCCTCTGCTTCAGGGAATCGTGCCATGGCAAAGCGACCAACTCCCCCTATTTAATCACAACCGAGGCATCGAATACAGGACAGTACGGCCTTTTCTTGTTCGGACCTTTGTCGGACGTCGGGGCGAAGTAGTGTTGAAATGCTTCGGGGAACAGGCAATGGCATGCGTGTCTTGCGCCTCCCAGGGATTCATCACGATTCCAATGTCGTGGTCGTGTCTGGTTCGGTTGGCGCCCTGTTGATCGACGCTGGCACATCGTGGTATCAAGCGTTGCAGGTTGAGCGAATCAAAGGTGTGCTGGATGATGGTCTGACACTCGACCGTATTGTATTGACAAGCAAACGTTTCCCGTGCTCAGGAGGAGCGAAGCACATTGCAGAGGCTTTCGATGATTGTCCTGTCCATATTCATCCAGAGGGCCAAGCCGCTTTGGAGACCGGTGATTTCTTTTCGACCTGGGCCAATCGTTACGACTCTGACATGCCAGCAATTGCTGCAACAGCGTGCGTGGATGGTGAGGTCTTTGCCTTGGGTGATGGCCAAGTGGAGTCGCTTCAACTTCCTGGTTGTTCCCCAGATGGACTTGGGTATTGGATTGAAGATCAAGGTATGATGGTTGTCGGTTGTCTCCTGCCACGAGCGGACCGGCCTGCACGATGGGATCTTCCGGGTGGGTGTTTACCAGATTTGATTGAGAGTCTAGAGAGGGTGAAAGCCAAGCGACCAAAAGCCATAGTCCCATTCCAAGGGCCAGCAATACGGGGTCAGAAACGCGTCAATATTGTGCTCGACCAACATTTGGAATTTTTGCGCTCATGTGAACTTCGAGATGGGGCACCACCAATCTCTTGGGGCCGACCAGCACCTACAGCGCTGTGGTACACCTCAAACCCACCATGGCCTTTGGAAGAAAAGGAATCTGTCTAAGCCACAACCGGTAGGTCAAGCATCAGTGGCTGAGGTAGTTCAGAGCGTTCTTGTTCATTTCCCATGATTTTAGCTCGTCTGTTTGCCCGTTGTCTTGCTTTTTCATGAAATGGTTTCTTCCCGTCAATGGAATCAGTTTGGCTGCCATCCATGCCGTATGTGGCACGAGTCCAACCGCTTTGGATTTGAATGATGTGTTCTTCAAGACGCATGCTCGTAATGGGTCCGTCATGCGTGAACAAGTGCACTCGTCTGCCCGGTACATGCCCCCCAACCATCCATACCTGGCCAGATTGAGTTGCGACCAAAAACGATGATTCACTTGAAGAAACGGTGCACATCGAACGCACAACGCCACCTTCGACGGAGAATTTGTCAATGACGTCCATGCTTGGAATAGAAATCAGTGTGACACCACCGTTGGCGTCACCTATGACGGCAGTTTCTATGCTCATGGATGGCCCACGGAGGACCACCATGACGGTTGCAATGGCATCAAGTTTGGTTCTTTTATTGATCCCAACGTGAGGTCTCCACTGAATGAGGCCATCGTCCATGGCCACGAGGCACCCCACCGGTGTGACAAGACTTCGGACTACTACTCGGTTGTTCATACAACAGAAAGCAGAGCCGGGGGTACTCATTCATTTTCTAGACCCGTAGGTCGAAAACTGAAAGTGAACGTCAGTAGGTGTCTTCGGCTTTGCTGTCCTTCTTCCACTTGCGGTAACAGGATTTACAGACGCGCACACGTCCTTTTCGTTGCGTGTAGCCTCCGTCGCCCCACACATCGATCGCATTGTCGATTGAGAGGGAACGACCACCGAAGCTCTTGTCAGCATAGTTGTCGCAAGAGTTGATCCCACAGGGGATCTCGCCTTCTTTCTTTGACGCCTTTGCTTTCTTGTCGACATTTTCGCCGGCATCGGCCTTGTGTTTTCGCGCCTTTGCTTTGAAGCCCATGAGTCAAAGCACAAGGCCCCGATTCATCAAGGTTGCCACGCATTGAAGCGTTCACTGCTCGGAAACATAGCCGAGTTGACTCAGCAAACCATCGATCAGTCGAAGCAGTCCCCGTAGGGTCACTTCAGACACATTGGCAACTCCGCACACTTCGGATTGTGTTCGAGGAGAACCTGATTCACTGGATGCTTTGTAAATCAGTGCTGCTGCGACACCCATTGGCTTCTTGCCTTGCCAGATGTCCTCGTGGGGTTGAATGGCAGACCACAGGTGGCCCACTTGGATGTGGGTGTTTGGCGGTAATTGGAGATCTGAGATGAACTTGTCAAAGTACTGATCAGGGGATGATATCTTGTGGAGGTTCAGCCTACGGGACACTTGGCGAATCAAGCGAGAAAGTTCCTTCTCTGTCACATCAAAAGCCCGAGATATATCTGGGATTTGACGTGGGAGGTTTTCTTGACGAGCCACGAGGTACGTGCATGCTGCTGTCACACCTGCGATGGACCGTCCTGTGACGAACCCTTCACCTGACAAGCGTCTATACAATCGAGCTGCCTCTTCTTGCAGCGGTTTTGGTAAACCTGAGTTGTCTCGTATGAATTGGTTAGCACGGACGAGGTTGCGCTCTCTGCTCTTTCGAGTTTTTGAACGCTCATCGATGACTCGACGGCGTCGCCACTCTCTGCGTGCTTGGGATGAGATCCCGTGGCGTCCTGCTGATCCTGTGTTCAGGTCACGAACATCGATGGTGGTATTCAGGCCCTTGTCGGCCAGAGTGTAGGTGAGCGGTTGGCCAACCCGGGAGCGATCTTGACTTCTGTCTCTGTTGGTCCACTCTGCGCCTGGGTCAATGCCATTCTCTTCTACGACGAGACCGCATGCATTGCATGTAATTTCGCCACGGCTGTCGTCGAGTTGCCAGTCCACGACGCCACACTCTTCGCATGGTCGGGTGTGACCCTCCAGCGTTCGCCGGACGGAATGGCTGCTTTCTCTCGAGTCACGTGTGACTGGGGAGCTTCTGTTTAGGTTGCTTGTTTGGGCATTTGTGTTTTGTTTCATCTTCTCAACTCCTTGTTCAGTAGTTGAGAACCTTTCTATTTAAAACCCTGTGTGGGGGTGCTGATCGGTGAACGATATACTCCTCGTAGGATAGACGGTCTGTTTGGGGTTCTCTGTTGGTAACCCAAGAGCATCTCGAACTGAATATAAACTGTTGTTTGGGGGATTTCATGGGGAAGGCGTGGTCAAACCATCCCAAAGCAAGAGTTCAAAGACGGTACGCGGTACCAACCAAGCAGGGAGAAGACCATGCCAGCAACCGTCGTTCTTGGAGCACAATGGGGAGATGAAGGAAAAGGAAAACTAGTGGACAGGATTGCTGAACAGGCCACATGGGTTGTTCGTTTCCAAGGCGGTAACAACGCCGGACACACAGTGGTTCTCGGAGAACAAGTCCTCAAGTTCCATTTGCTCCCATCGGGAATCACCCGCAAGGAATGCAACTTGGTTCTCGGTGACGGCATGGTGATTGATCCATGGGTTCTTGACACCGAACTAAACGGCTGGAAGGAAAGCACGGGAGAAGACCCTAGAGGCGACCGTTTGTTCATCAGCGAACGGGCTCACGTGATTCTTCCCTACCATTGTATTCTGGACGGTCAGGATAAGAAAATCGGTACAACCGGGCGAGGTATCGGCCCAACCTATGCAGATAAAATCAACAGAATTGGATTGCGGTTTGGCGATCTTGCTGAAGTGAACGGTGATGACGAATGGGTTCACTCAACGGCGAACAGAATGAACGCCAGCCTTACTGCTGCAGGATGTGAGGACCGAATCAAGGAAGCCGACCTCAAATCTGATGTGGCCTGGATTCTCAAATCCTACGCTGGCTGCATTGCCAACACCGGTTTGATGCTCGATAACGCCCTCAAATTGGATGAACATGTCATCCTCGAGGGTGCTCAAGGATGCTTACTCGATATCGATCAAGGCACTTTCCCTTACGTCACATCATCCGTAACTTCTCGCGGCAATGCAGGCCACGGGGCGGGCATTCATCCGGGCCATGTAGAAGATGTGATTGGCATCACAAAAGCCTACATCACGCGCGTAGGTCACGGGGCAATGCCGACTGAATTGGAAGATGAAGTCGGAGACCACCTAGGCACCATCGGTCATGAATTTGGTACCACCACCGGACGTAAGCGACGGTGTGGTTGGTTCGATGCTGTTGTCATGCGTCACGCACAGCGAGTGAATGGATTCACAGGGCTCGCCTTGACGAAATTGGATGTGCTTGGTGGTCTTGAAGAGTTGAACATCTGTGTGGCATACGAATTGGATGGGAATGAAATCCTTGAAATGCCAGCAAGTGCCACCGCACTCGCCCGATGCAATCCGATTTACATCACCATGCCGGGTTTCCCTGGTCATTCACTCGAAGAATGGCTCGCTATTGCCAAGAAGGCAAACACCGAAGGTGCGGGGTACGCAGCACTACCAACTGCCGCTCAATTGTACATCAAGAAGATCGAAGCGCTTGTGGGTGTTCCTTGCACCAGCGTTGGCGTTGGACCAGACCGTGATGCAACGATTGACTGCGTTGATGCGTGAAGACTTTCATCCCATATTGAGGTGAAGACTCAAAAAGGATTGGCCCAACCGCAAGGATACAGGGGCGTTTAGCTCAGTTGGAAGAGTGCTTGGTTTGCAACCAAGATGTCGTGGGTTCAAATCCCACAACGTCCATTTCCCTGCTTAAATAGCCAGAACTCCGTAGAGTTTTGAACCTCGCAAGGTTTGGGCGGCAAAACAAGCAACCGTGAGGCTGCAAGGAATTTTACATGGACGCTGTGGGAGTCGTACAGGGTGCAACAGACTGGTGGGTGAAGGGTGATCTAGGAAAACCATGGATGTTTACCGAAGTGGTTCCTAGGAACCTTATTGCCTGTTCTGATGTGATGTTCAAACCCTAAAAGCACGGACATGAGGTAAGAACGAAGCCGTCTTCGTACCCAAAGATGGTGTGGAATGAATGCGAAAAAGCGGGGCAATTTTTCTAGAATGAAGGGATAAACGGTAATTGTTAACTGTGAATTTACTGTATCACGGGGTTCTATCTCCCAGACGACATAGGATTGAGGACCGCCCTTGCTGCCAATCGATAAAGTGAATCCTTTCCCCTTTGACCAAGTTTGAAATTGACGTATGTACGTCCTATTGTTGAGGTAAACCAATGTGTCAAGATGCCCCTCTTCATTCCATTCTTGGACCGTGTTTGTCTTACAAAATGGGTGGCATGCTTCGAGTATTCCCGGAGCACTGATCACCTTCCAGAGTTCTGCTGGTTCACAATCAAATGGGATGGTCCGGGATACACTTAGACGACGGGTGTATTCCTCTTCCATAGCCGCTAAAAAGAGCACTGCATTATGATGTTATGTTCAGTCCCGGCGAACAAGAAGCGCAGCTCCAAGCAAGCACATGCTCGTAGCAAGCAGCCCGATTGACGGAACAGATTCAGATTCACTTGAACTCGAGCCTTCGTTCCCGTCACATGCCGTACCTACGCCATCGCCGTCGGCGTCGGCTTGTTCCGGATTGGCTACAAATTGACAGTTATCGATTGTATCATCAATGCCATCGCCATCATCATCGGCGTCGGCGTTGTTTCCAATGCCGTCTCCATCTGTGTCGAGGGTTTCTGTTGGATCAATGGGGAATGCATCATCTGTATCGTTGAGTCCATCATTGTCGTCATCAGCATCTGCATTGTCTCCGATGGTGTCCCCATCAGTGTCTGCGCTTTCGCTGCTATCGTTGGGATATAGGTCGTTTTCATTGTCTACACCATCGCCATCGAGGTCAGAATCGCAATCATCACCAACGCCATCACCGTCTGTATCAACCTGATTGGGGTTCGATACTTCTGGACAATTATCTTGACTGTTTTCAAATCCATCCAAGTCTTGATCGAGCGAAGTAATAGGATAAGCGTTCATGATTTTGATTTCGTCCACAGGATCCGAACCCTGCGACCCACCAGTTTGAACAGCATCGATGTAATCAACTGTTGAAAAACCGAAATACACGGAACCGAAAACAGTGTGCACGCCGTCAAGATGCATGGGCGTTGAACCGGGAGAGACGATGAAAAATTGACTGCTTCCTGTGTTAGCATTGTTTGTTTTCGCCATCGAAAGTGCGTATGGGATATGAGTTAGATTGTTGGTTTCATCTGGAATTGTCCAAGATGAGGATGAACAGGCATTCTGGCTTGCTGACGCTTGCCCGTTGCAGTAACCTTGCCAAGACGCAGCATGACCACCAGTTCCATCACCGTTCGTGAAGTCGCCAGATTGTATCATGAATCCTTGAATGACTCGATGGAATGAGACGTTATCATAACATCCCATTTCTGAAAGCAAAGCGAAATTGGAGGCGTGAATTGGCGCTGCTGAATGATTGAGTTGAAGGGTAATGTTTCCAACATGTGTCATTGTTCCATTTTGCATTTCACCGATTTCAAAAACGATGTATTGATAATCGCTGTTTGCCGATGTTGCACATTCATTTGAAGCGTAGAGGCCTTGATGGATAGATACGGCAGAGGTATTAGTCGCGCTGTTAACCGGTGGCAATGAATTGATTTCTTGCACTGAGGCAATGACAAAAGCAGAACTGTTGGTCAATTTACCGACACGTTCGAGGGACGTCAGTGTGATGTTGACATCGAGTTCTTGATTTCCGCCGACATAGACCTCTTCAGCCTGCACACCGAATTCCGAACTGCCTGAGGAGAAAGAAATCTTCTCTTGGTATGTTGTAGGATTACTAACAGTGCATACGATCACAATCGATTGGTTTGTGAGAGAATCTGTGAACTCATGGACGCTTTGATCGCATGTCATCGAGATTGCTGCAGATGGTGCTTGAGCCGATGTAAGGGGGACTGAAACAAGCAGAAGGGTGAAGCAAGCAAGTGCAGTGAGAACTCTGTTCATGGAGATACCATATGCTGTGTGAGTATAATTCTTCGCCCAATTCAGAAATCATCTTCCAACCAACATAGGAACCGACTCACAGGACAGATGAACAACATGACCTTCAGTCCCGGCGAACAAGAAGCGCTCCATCAATCAAACACACACTGTATGCGTGCAGGCTGGTGGCGTGAAGTATTGGCGATCCTCTGGGATGAAGGTGTCCAATTGCAAGGTTGAGCCTTCGCCTTCTTGAATGAAGACCACTGATGATGTGCTCGCCGGAAGGTAATCCTCACCTGTTGACAGGAGGCTGAGTCTGAATCGGTGACCTGCCTCAATTTCAGCGTCCAGCGGCATGAATTCCATCTTCGCATTGATGGTTTCGACCAGCGGGGTCCATGTCTGGATGTCATCCCCACCTGCGTGATACCGCAAATCCATGATGGCGTGTCCAATATGGATGCATTCATCGTTTTCATCGCAGTCTTCCAAGAGCGCATAGAGTTGGCCACCTACCGTTGCGGTCGTCACATCGACATGGAGTCGAGGCGTACCCGCGACGTACATTGTTTCGCTCAGTGGTTCTGACTCCCAAGTCGGACCCGTTGTTGCATCTGGTAAAACGCTCATTCCTCCGCTGACACTCGTGAGCATGCCCCCAAGGTCCATGTTCACCACTTCAACATCTGTTGGAGGGTAGCGGTCTTCGAGTCGCCAAGAGCCTTGATTTGATTGAATTTCGACGTACAATCCCGGTTGTTCACCTTCGCCTCGCAGATAAAAATCAAACCATTCAAGGAGATCTTGCATCCAATCCATTCGAACCATTTCAGGGAAGGCTTCTCCTCCCCGGCCACCCATGTCTGAACGGTCGAACAGTTGTTGTGGACGGTCTGGATAGTCGTGATCCCACTGGCCAAACAAGCCCTTTGCATCGATGCCTGCATCCTTCAGAGCGTTGATGGTCGGAACCGCCATGTGAGGGTCGACGTTCCAATCGTGCATGCCTTGAATCAGGTAAACGCTGCCTTGGTAATTTTCGATCACTCGATCGAGGAAGTAACGTTCTGCCCAATAATCACCTGCAACTTCAGAACCAAAAATGTAGGCAGAAACGCCAGTTCCGGGCCCTATGAGATAATCTGGGCATATGTTTTGGTAATCTTCCTCATCACCGTCGATTCCATAGGACCCATAGACACCGTTGTGCATGATGGGGGCACGGGCTTCCGCTGAGCCGTTTCTCCACATCAATTCCTTGACGCCGATGAGGCCAGAGATTGGCACGATGGTCTTGAGGTAATCATGTTCTGCTCCGAACATAGCTGCTTGCCAAGGTGTGCTGCCGTCGTAGGATTTTCCAATCATGCCAACAGCGCCGTTGGACCAATTTTGTTCACCAAACCAGCGAACTGCTGCGTCGTTGCCGAGTTGCTCTGCGTTGCCCATGAGGTCCATGCAGTGGTTCGAGCGACCCGTACCGGCAACTGAAACCTGGGCGAAAGCATAGCCATGCGGGAGGATTTGGTCGATGATCATCTGGCCGAGCCATGTGCCTGGTACCTCGATGCTCGGTGTTTCGACCGATGCTTCCTGGAAGTATGGTCCAAATTCCGCAATCACAGGAACCTTGACGCCTTCGGGGACATTTGGTCGCCACACTGCAAGGCTGATCACGGCGTCGTCTGGGGCAGCCCCACCCTCGCTGATTGGAAGGGAATACTCGACAAAGTGGTGGGTCGAATTCCATTCGTTCTCCGTTGCGAGAATTTCATATGGGCCAACTTCCAACGCTATGCCGAAGTCCCCTTCTGTTTCATAGGGCAAGGTTGATCTCTCCCACACTGGAACCCGATAGGGGTTTGAAGATCCTTCTTCATCGACAACGAGGTCCATGACGGCTTCACCGAACACAGCCGAGACGAATAAAAAGACCAATGAGACAGCAATTGTCGAGCCTAACACGAGGTTGAATTCTCTTGAGCGTTGACTTCGCTCAATCAAATCGCTCTCCAAATCGCTCATTCCCTTCCCTCCTGCAGACTTGCCTTGCGAGGGCCTCTTTTGAGGTTACCGAGTCAATGGTTGTCGGTGTAAATGAGGCCTAATCGTCCCTTTGTCGCTGATTGCGAGACCGATTTCGATTCCTCGAACGGTTGTTTCCACCCTGATTCGATCCGCTCTGCCCGTTGCGCTGTTGTTGGCCACTGTTGCGACCCTGTCCCCCTCTTGGGCGGTTTCGATTGCGTTGTTTTTTCTTCGGTGCGTTCGGGTCCTTGATCTTGCCTGGTTTTTGACCAGGCTTCGGAATCGCACCAATAAAGTGGAATTCGTGAGAACTATCGACGGGTATTTCTTTGCCGATCAGTCGTTGAATGCCGACGAGATAACCTGATTCGGTGTCGTCGCAAAAGCCGTACGCTACACCCGTCTTCCCTGCGCGAGCGGTACGTCCAATGCGGTGCACGTAACTCTCTGGCTCATTGGGCAAGTCGTAATTGAAGACGTGCGTGACACCATCCACGTCAATACCTCGGCTGGCTATGTCGGTGGCCACCAAAATCGGGATTGAGCCGTTCTTGAAACCAGCCAATGCCTTGGTTCTCGCTCCTTGGCTTTTGTTTCCATGGATTGCTGCAGCGGAAATACCGCTTTGATCCAGCTGCTTGACAAGACGGTTTGCTCCGTGCTTTGTCCGTGTAAAGACGATGCCACACTCCACCCGTTCTTGTTTGATGATTTTGACCAAAAGTCGGCGCTTGTCTGCCTTCCGCAAGAACATTATTTTCTGGTCGATCCGATCAACAGTGACTTCTTCCGGTGTGATGTCCACTTTGATGGCGTTGTGAAGAAATGAACCAGCGAGGTTGGCAATGGAGGAGGGCATTGTCGCGCTAAACAAAAGATTCTGGCGCCTTTTTGGCAACAGTTTCAACACTTTTTTGATGTCGTGAATGAACCCCATGTCAAGCATTCTGTCGGCTTCGTCAAGAACAAAGAACTCTACATGAGTGATGTCGATGTGACCTTGATTGATCAAGTCCAGCAAGCGACCGGGTGTTGCCACGAGAATGTCCAATCCCTTTTGCAAAGCTCGAACCTGTGGGTTTTGATTGACACCTCCAAAGATGACCTTGTGACGAATGTCCAAATGTTCACTGTAGGCGTGAAACCGCTCATCGATTTGGGCAGCAAGTTCCCTTGTTGGTGAAAGCACCAAGGCACGAATCTTCCGCTTGCCCTGGGGTCTGTTTCTGCTCATTATTTGAAGCACGGGGAGCGCAAATGCTGCGGTTTTTCCGGTTCCCGTTTGGGCCACTCCGAGCACGTCTCGGCCTGCGAGAAGGGGTGGTATGGACTGCTCTTGGACTGGAGTGGGGGTTGTGTACCCTTCAGCAGACACGGCCCGCAAGAGTGGTTCTGATAGTCCAAGTGCTTGAAAATCGGTCATTGAAATCCCTCGTTCTATGGACGCAGTGAATCACTGTGTGCAATCTGAACAAGCCAAGGTCCCGGCATCTCCCCTAAGAAGCAGGGGGGTTGAAAACCGGTGTGTGCAATGATTGGAAAGGACTCGAACCAACACCGTTTCACAGAATTGGTTGGTTACGAAGCCATTCAAGATCCGAGATGTATAGTTGGCGGATGTCATCTAACCCGAGCACAAGCATAGCGAGGCGCTCTAAGCCCATGCCCCAAGCGAGAACGGGCGTTGAGATGCCCAGAGGTTCCGTGACTTCGGGTCGGAAAATTCCAGCACCGCCAAGTTCTAACCATTGACCTCGCCATTTCACTTCGATTTCTAAACTTGGCTCGGTGTACGGGAAATACGCTGGCCGAACACGAACCTCAGGGTAACCCATCTTGGCGTAGAAGGTCTTCAGGGTGGTCACCAGCATTTGCAGGTTGGCCCCTTCTTCCATAATGATGCCTTCGATTTGGTGGAATTCTGGAAGGTGGGTTCGGTCGATTGCTTCCTTCCTGAACACCCGATCCACAGAAAACACTCGGCAAGCCTCGTTTGGATGGGCAGCAAGGTATTGGATGGTGTTGACGGTGGTGTGGGTTCTCAGCAGTCCCTTTTCTGATGTGGCTTTCGAAAACGCACCACCCCAACCTACTGAGCCCGTTTCGCCCCCGTGTTCGTGAATGTCCCCCCAGGCTTTGACAAGATCATCTGGAAGCGGCATTGAAGCGGGCGAATCAAGATAGAAGGTATCCTGCATTTCACGCGCTGGGTGATCTTGTGGAATGAACAAAGCATCCATGTTCCATCCTGCAGTTTGGACGTAGTCATCTACCAGTTCTGAGAATCCCATCTCCAAGAAAATCGAGCGTACCCTTTCGATCAGCGCTTGCATTGGATGGCTTCGACCGGTTCGAGGTGTGGCAGATTCAAGCGTAACATCGAAACTTCTGAATTCCGCTTCTTTCCAAGCCTCTGATTGCAGCAATTCTGTGGTGATGTCGGAAATGGCTTGCTTTTCTTGAAGGTGTTCGCTGTCTACAGAAGACCCGGCACCGGTGATGGTCCATGTGCGGGTTGTTGCCTCAGCGACTTCGATCAATCCACGTCGAGATTTGAAATGCTCAAACAGAGCAGCATCGGCTGATTCTGCTGAGAGCGGAAGTGCGTTGAGAAACGAGGTGCGTTGTGCAATCTGCTCGCTCACTTCGTCAGGATTTGTTGCGTGGAACGCTCCCTTAACCAGTTCGACTCCTAGGCGTTTTAGCAAGCCAACACCAGGCCCCGCTTCATGGCGTTCAAAGGCCGTCTGAAGGTTGGCCATCGTCGGTTCCGAAGCGGTTTGAATCCAAGTCCAAAGTCGCTGCTCAAGCAGTCCGTTATCGATGGCATTGCTCCCCTCTGGTGCGGCCTTGACCGTCCTTGTCACCTGCTCATTGGTGTCGACCAAACCGTGGTTCGTAAGTCCGTGACCAGCGCCAACTGCAATGGCTTGATCATTCCATTCACAGGCTTGGAGAATGGCCTCGAGCGTCCACTCATTCCCAGCATCTTGTTGCATCACTTTGAGCATTCGCCGCTCAGGATTCAGCAAGTTAGGGGCCTCCATAGAAAACTCGGTGTGCCCAACGCCCTTCAAATCTGTCCTTGTTTTTGACTGCAGAATGAGGTTCGCACGCACTCAAGGTGTGGGCGTTCACTCTTCTTCATCCCAAAGCGTCCTTTCGCATTTGGGGCATTGGAAAGCAACTGGTTTGGGGCCATCGACGGCGGTAATATGCCCACATGGGCCGCAAAGAATGGTTGAACGAATTGGTTCATCAAGCGTCACATCGACTCTGAACATCACTCGGCCAGCATCCGGCATCTTCTCGGCACTTGGTTGCCAATGTTCAATTTCCTCTGGTGTCATGCTCCGTTGCGAGGTCATGGTCATTCCGACAAGGAACAGCACGATTCCCGAAATGCCAATCGTACCACCCATTGCGTACAATCCTCCAACCGATAGGAAGGCACCAGTGACAATGCAAATAATCGCAGCGATGAGAAAATTTTCTTTCGCATTTTGCATCATGGTCCAACCTCAGGATAGGGCGTGAGCTAGTGCTTGGGCGACACGAGGGATCTGGGCGAGTGGTATTGCACACAGACCTATGCGTACGCCTCCTGTGAGTGGGACGAGGAACACATTTTGTTGAGCACAAGCCTCAGCGATTTCTGCTGGCTGGTCATGTTCAAGCCAAGCAAAGAATCCATCATGCGTTGGGTTGAGGGGGACATTGAGTTCCTCACATGCTGCAATGAATGCGCTGCGTCGCTCGCTCAGCAAGGATTGAAGTCGGTCTCGCTCTTTGCTCCATGCGGCTCCAGTTTCATCGGATGCGTGCAATTCACTCACGGTGTATTGGGACACCCGTGGAGCAGCAGACCAAGTTTGACGGCCGGTGACGCCCATCACAGTATCGATGCGTTCTGTCACCGCTGCGTCTGGATGAACGCTGACCAAAGCACCGGTTCGCAATCCATAGATGGTATGGGATTTCGACAATGAAAGAGCAAACGTGATCAGAAGGTTTTCCGGCCAAGGCCAGCCGTTTGTCATGGCTTCGTGGAGGGTCTCAGACCAACCATGAGGCTCTTCGGCATACAGGTGATATGCGGCATCAAGCAAGAGCGTGTGCCCGACATTCTCGTTAACAGAGGCGCTTTCCATCACGGCTTCTAACAACGCCATGCGCCCATCGGCAGTCAGGGAGAGTCCCGTAGGGTTGTGTGCAGGATCGTTCAACCACATCATCACCTTGTCTTGCTTCTTGCACAATCCTGAAAGTTGGAGTTTGAAGCCCTCGATGTCCACGTAAGGATAGGGGCTGTTGCTTTCTGGCAACAGCGGGTAAGTCGTCACCTTGAGGTCACATCCCGAAAGGAATCCCTTGTATGGACCCCAATGCCGGTCACGCAACATGACATGGTCGCCTCGATTTGCGAAGTTCGTCGCTGCGAGGTAAAGCGCACCCGAACCGCCCGCAGATGCGGTTGCGGTGGTTGAGAGGCCCATCGCCTCCAATTCGTTTCGTCGGTCTCCAAGGGCCAATGTTTTCGCTAAATCAAGAAAAGCCGGTAGTCCCTTGAGTGGGGCATAGGCTGCGATTTCGACCGGTGGTGCCTTTCGAACAGCCTCATCAACAACTGCGTTGATAGCAAGCGTTCCATCGTCCTCAAGCAAAGCACCAATTGTGCCGTTGACAGCATCAATGCCTTCTGCTACGGCGTTCTGGTAACGCCCCCACCAAGCAAAGATTGTATCACTTCCCACTTTTGTCTGTGCGTAAGGGTTCAGCAAACCTGCACCGGCGTCGTGGTCCATGAGGGTGCGAATGCGGGTTTGCTCTTTGAGTTGCCTCTCGGTTTTGGAAGGGAAGGCATCCGTTTCATTCATCAAGGGTTAGCCTTTGGCCGTACCATCGCCTGTGTAGCATAGCTGGTAGTGCATCGGATTTGTAATCCGAAGGCCGGGGGTTCGAGTCCCTCCGCAGGCTCCTTTCATCGATAAGACCGATAACTCGGTTGTTGTGTCAAAAGACATGCGCCCATTCCACCTTGCGTTTCCCGTAACGCACCTTGAATCGACAGAATCCTTCTATGTCGATGTTCTTGAATGCAGCATTGGCCGGCGAACCGACCGCTCGATCAATTTCAATTTTCATGGCCATCAAATTGTGGCTCACCTTGTTGAATCAATGCCAGATACAACCGACGGGGGTCGTATCGATGGGCGTCAAGTTCCTCCGTTCCACTTCGGTTTGGTCATGGAATGGGATCAATGGCATCGCCTTCGCGACCGACTTGAAGCGATGGACATTGAGTTCCGGCTCAAGCCTCATATCCGCTACCCAGGGACAGTTGGTGAACAATCCACTCTGTTTCTCGACGATCCTTCTGGTAACGCCTTGGAATTCAAATCATTCCGCAAGGATGAACGTTTGTTCGCCACACTTTCGGGCAACGAACATGTTCCCGGTGGTGGAGCCCTCTAAAGCGAACGCTCAAGGTTGAAGAGCGGCTGGCCAAAGCATGGTCGCCCAACGCCTGGACGGGAAACTCTGCGCTGCAAGCGTGGAAGAAGAACTTCAAGGGCGAATCAGCGCTTGCCAAGAAAAGGGAATAACGCCCCATCTTGCGGTTGTGATTGTAGGAGACGATCCTGCAAGCCACGTCTATGTGAATTCCAAAGTGAAGGCGTGCAAGCGACTTGGCATCAAGAGCACTCACATCGAACTTGCGGCCTCATCCACAGAAGCAGAAGTTCGTGATATCATTCATCGCCTCAACGGTGATACAAGCCTACACGGAATCCTCGTTCAGTCTCCCCTTCCTTCCCACATGGATGAAGAGGCTTTAACCGACCTCATCGACCCGTCAAAAGATGTTGATGGCTTTCATCCTCAAAACCTCGGACGCTTGGTTCAAGGGCGTCTTGACGGGATGCTGCCCTGTACTCCAAGCGGGGTGATGCGAATGCTCAGATGGGCCAACATCGATCTAACCGGCCTGCGTGCAGTTGTCCTTGGCCGTTCACGAATTGTCGGTATGCCACAAGCCTTGCTGCTTGGCGCGAAAGGGGCCGACGCAACAGTCACCGTCGTTCATTCCCGAACCAAAGACGCGCAAGCTGTATGTGCTCAAGCAGATGTGGTTGTCGCCGCCATTGGTCGACCTGAAATGGTCACGGCAGATTGGATCAAACCGGGTGCTGTCGTGGTTGATGTCGGTATCAATCGAGTCGATGATGCAACCCGTGAACGTGGCTGGCGATTAGCGGGTGATGTTCATCCCGATGTTGCACAAAAAGCAGCATGGTTGTCTCCTGTCCCAGGTGGCGTAGGTCCAATGACCATCGCCATGTTAATGGAAAACACAGTGCGTGCAGCAGAACAAAACGGTAACTGAGGATTGACCTATGGAACAAAAAGCCCCACGACTTTCGAGCGCTTCACTCGTCGTTGGTGGTCTTTGTGTTGCTTTCGCCATTCTCAACAGTACGGCTGACCTCATTTTACAAGCAGGACTGACCGTCGAAGAAGTGGCCAGCCTCGGGCTTGCAGGATGCTGTTTTGTTGTCTCCTTCCTTGCTTCTCGCGAACGTCCAATCCCAGAACTGTTGAACCAACCGACCATTCAAGAGCAATACGACGCCCTTGAATCAACGCCAACACCCTACCGTTCATCATCGTCCGAACAATCTCCGCAGCACTCTGGAATGGCACCGGTCTCGCCCACACCTGTGACGACCATGCCTGCGTTTGAACCGCTAGCAGCACCTGCTCCTATTGAACACGCACCAGTTCCAAGCCCCGAGGATGTGGCATCGGCTCTTGCCTCGCTTTCTTCCGGCTCAATCGGTACGGCTGCTGCAGAGGAAGTGGCCGTTAACCCCGCCCCTCACATCCATACCGAACAGGGGCGAGAGTTTACCCAACCCGTAGGTTCACTGGCAGAGACCTTTGTGAGGACACCAATCACCAACGTCCCTTTGCCTAGCAAGATGAAAGAGCCAGAACCAGCAGCGCAACCCCTCGAGGGTTTGCCTTCAATGCCTGATTTGGATGAATTGCTCAACGCACCCCCTGCGCCATCAGCGGTTTCTCCGCCTTTGGTGCCTTCGCTTCCAGACCTTGATGCCTTGCTCAACAGCGATTCATCACCGGTTCAGGAAGCGCCCACTACGCCTGATTTACCCGACCTTGAGGGGTTGTTTTGAATCCGTACGAAGTTCAATAGAGGTTGGTATCATGGAACAAATCATGTGGTCTGATGCGTTTGATTTGCACAGCCACTCCACGAACAGCGACGGTGAGCATTCTGTCGACCGTGTGGCCGAACTCATGGCTGAAGCAGGGGTAAAGCACTGGGCCCTTACTGACCACGACACCATCGCAGGTTGGGATGAGGCGAAGCTCGCTGCGCAACAAGTGGGAATTGAATTCATCCCAGGGGTTGAGATCACATGCGAGCCAGGGCTTGCGGTGTGTGAACACGAAATGCAGCGTTGGCAGCGAGATAGGGCTCCAACATCTTGGCACCTGTTGGCGTACTTCCCCTCCGCAACCACTTCTAAACAGCAAAAAGAAGAATTCCGTCAATGGCTAGCGCCGCTTGGCGAAAGTCGCGGCCCAAGAATGGAAAAGATGGTTGCTTTGGCCAACCAGCATGGCATGAACATCGACCTCGATTCGGTCATGGCACGGGCAGAGGGATCCGTTGGGCGCCCACACCTTGCGGATGAATTAATTGCCAAAGGGTTCGCAGTTGACCGTCAAGACGCCTTTGACCAGTGGCTTGGGGATGGGCGGCCATTGGCCATCACACGCTCAAAACCCTCAATTGAAGAAGCCACTAAAGCCGTTCATTCCTCCGGTGGTTTTGTTTCTCTTGCCCACCCCATCTACTACGGGGTAGAAGCCAAAACGCTAGCGAAACATTGCAGTGCATTGGGCGTTGACGCCATCGAATGCTTCCATCGAAGCCATCCCGATTCCTATCGGCACGCAATGATGATGGCTGCACGGGAGCATGGAATGCACTTGACCGCAGGTTCAGATTTTCACGGTCTTTCCTCGATGCAAACACCAGGTAAAACTCCACTGCCATTAGCGGATCTTCCACCATCGCTTGGATGATTCAATGAATGGCCGTTCTCACTCAGCAACAGGTTTGCGAGTGATGGTGTCGATGATCAGTGCTGCTTCGAACAGAAGAATCACAGGCATGGCCACAAGGAAAAGAGACAATGGGTCGGGCGGTGAAAGAAAGGCGCCAAGAACAAACGCGCTGAACCAAATGTGCCTTCGGACCTTTCGTACATCAGACCTCGATGCAATTTGAAGTCGCAAGACAAGCAAGGTCGCAACCGGCGCTTGGAATCCAATGGCTGAGGCGACGGCTAAGTTGGCGATGAACCCGACATAACCTGAAAGGCGCCATTCGGTTGAAAGTCCAGCACTTTGCGCATCGTTGGTGAGGTATTCCAGCAGCATTGGGGTCAGCAAATTCCAGGCGTACGTGACACCCAAGCATGCGAGGGTAACGCTTGCCACAATGGTGATGACAAGGGTGGCACTTGGTCGTGGAGCCGTCGCTTTCAGTTCACGCATACGTTGCTTGAGATCTGGATTCTTGCTGCCCAACCATGCGCCTTCCCCAAACAAGATGACCAGCACTGAAAATGCACCGCAATACGCTGCAAGTTTGACTTGGAGCAAAATAAATTCCACTGGTGTGAGCACGATGATGTTGACATCATCTGGCAAGCGGTTAGGTTCAATCAACCAAGCAATGAACATCGATGTGAGTGGGAAACAGACCACAAAGATCAGGCCAAAGACAACAGCCAGGAACCTCACTCGACGTCGCAGATGAGCCTTGATATCCAGCAGCAACCTACCACCGGGGCTATCCATGAGTTCCCCGACCGAATCGGCCAGTTCAGTCGCTCCGGCCATGGGCTGAGGAAGGGCAACGCCCTCATAACACACACCATGTCATTCGTTTTCCCAAATATGTGAGGGGGTTGAGTCGATGAAGCTTCGACCATGTTTCTTTAATCGCCACAAACGATGGATGACAAAACCAGTGATCCACAGCGAAGGCAAGGACAAGAGGAACGCCTGCCACATGACGTCTTCATGATAGTCATTGAGGACTCGGACTTGGACCACATCCTCATCACCAGTGCTTGGGTTATGCATCACGACTAGGCTGTAGACCTTAGGCGAATCAATCTCAAGCATCAGTGTTGAATTGGGAGCGACCGTGTAGTAATCTCCTAGGGTTTTCATGATCGACCAATCAATGGAGCCATTCTCCATAGCAGGAGGGGCAGATTCCACAATCAACACCACCACTTCGAGGGTGATGTCTCCGTGAAGGTTTGTCACGGTTGTGTCGACTGTGTTGCCTGGGTCGAATTTTTGGATGATTTCGAAGGTTGAATCTTCGGGGCCAAGCTGGTAGGAAACCCTCTCATCCATCGTTGCCGTTTGTGCATTGACGGCCATGAAAATGAACGCCACCATGACCAAGGTTACAATCCCTTCAACGGTCACGTGTCGACGAACTTTTGGAATGGTGAATCCTTTGAAGAACCCTCCGTAGTCGTTGCGCAATCTTGGTTGAAGGTGGTGGATGAATAAGGCACCCACTCCACCAACCAGCATGCCGAGTGGGATGTCGACAAACCAGTGGATCCCAAGGTAGAGGATTGTAAAGATGAACAGCGCAGTGTTGAGGCAAACGAAAATATGGTAGCGATAGTGCTGCCATTCCTTCATTTTACCACCCGCTTCCCTTACATGCAACCAATTGAGCAAGATGATCCCGAACGGAATGGCGACGTGGAGCGATGGAACTGCGTTGTCAAGCGGGTCATGTAAGGCGTAGAAGACATTGTACCATGCTTCGTGGTACAGTAAAGCATCCATCCCCGGAATCCAAGAAGAGGTCACTTCGACGTTGAAGAACAGGTAATATGGAACAGCAATAGCGTAAATCAACAGGTAATTGAGCGTCACTTTGTCCGTCATGTCCCTCTCTCCAGTGTAGGCAAAATACACCGTTGTCACATAAATGAGGAAGAGGTAGATGAACAAGTAATGAAAATTAAGGAATGAGGTCAACGCTTGGTTGGCAAAGAAATTTTGAATGTGAAGTGTGAAATCTCCCTCAATTGAATGCACCAATTCTGTCCAGTGCCCCGTCTGCATCTTGATTGGTTCATTCAGTGCGTCAGTGATTGATTTCCAACGAATGATGACGATGTACCCCATGGCGTGCAGGTAGTACCTTTGTTCGTGAATCACTTCAGCCCATTTCCCTAATGGAGTTCTCATGTTCTTCTCATGGAGGGTGAAGAACCAACAAATGATTGGCGTTAGAACCAAAATGAGTCCCATCATGATTCCATACGGGTCCATAATTGCCTTGCGCCTGTTTGACTGCTTTATGCGTTATGACGGCAAATGACCTTGAGCGTATGTTTCAACAATAGCCTGCGTCACCGGCCAAGAGGTGAAAGGGGATGGCTTGTTCCTGTGCAATGGGAGGACCATGTGGAAACCTGCACCTGAGAACACTCTTGAGAGTCTGAGGCACGCAATTCAGATGCATGATGGCATCGAATTCGACCTCCGACTCACCAAAGACAAGGAGGTTGTCATTCACCATGATGGGAACGTCTCTGTCCCCAAAGAAAAGTTGGGCTCAGGTGATGCTTGGGTTGAACACCGCACTCTAAGCGAACTCGAATCGTTTGGATTTTGCTCCTTCCGTAGCCTTCTCGAAGATTCGATTGTACACTCAGAATGGCGCGACAATGGTAAAATGGGCTGCGTTGAATTGAAACGGCCTCATCCCAAAACAGATGTTGGCGGTGGGTACTTTGGTGCAAGTCAACACAAGAAGCACATCACTCAGTTGATCAACGCCTCCGATGCGATCCTCAATGAATTTGAGATTCCTCATGAAAATACGGTGTTTTACGCCTTTCACCGTGGAATGAGATCGTCCATCAAAACTTCTTCCACCACCCGTCCGTGGGCTGAACTTCTCCCGTACATTCCTCCGTTTGGAAACCGGACCACAAAGCGCCTCCGCGCCCTCCCACAATTCCTAACTCACTCGTTCGCCAAATTGGTTGAAAGCCATAGCGGGAGTGGTGCTTCGATGATTCCAGCCGCCATTGAATATTTTGTACCTCCAATCAACAAGATGCCGGTCGGCAAAAAGGTAGGGCTTAGCGGGAAAGGTGCAGAACACCTCAAGGCCGTACAGGGGGGTTTCCCCGTGTATGTTTGGCCGACGAAGCCAGACGTAGAGCACATGTTGCTTGCTGCCGGCCTCACAGGGCTAACCGATCATGCGGACCCTGATTTGACTTGGCTGCCCAGCGGCCATGCACGCTGGACACAACCAGCCAGCCTCCCCCTCAATGCGCAACAAACCGAACTGCTTGAATCAGCGACCAAAGCCACTCACCTCGACATCCTAAAGGAATTGAAAACCAACGTCATTCCGTGGATTGAATGCAACCCGAGTGAGCGATCTTCCCTCATTCAGCTGTGGTCAAAACGCTGGTCGTGGGGCGAGATGCCGAAGCAGAATCAACATGTGGTCTCCAAAGATTCGAACAGCCCCCCGTGGCAAGCAGTTCGATTGATTGGTCACAGAGGTTCGGGCAAGACTTCCCGTCCTGTCTTGAATTGATGTTCACTCAATGTGGCGAAGACTTTGTTCTTCTGCGATGTACTTCGGTCGGTAAATCGGCGTGCCTTTCCCGTTTCGCATAACGCTGCGCTCATCAACAATTTGAGCGCCGATTCCAGCCACTCGGGCCCAGCCAAAGAAGGTGGTGTAGTAGGTCGGGTCGGTCAATCCAATGTGGTGCAACAATGCTCCACTTGCAATGTCGACATTGGCGTTTGGATTGCTGATTTTAGGGTTTTCAGAGAGAACACGTGGCGCAACCTCTCTGAGCGTTTTGATGATTTTGAAGTTCTCATCTTCGGGGCAGATCTCTTCTCCCAAAGCAAACTGAGCGGTTGCTCTTGGATCTTCAGTGCGGAGAACGGCGTGACCGAAACCAAACACAGGTCGCTTGGCAGCGAGTTCAGCGCGTACGAAGGCCTCCACTTCCGCAGCATCACTGGTGCCAACACGCAGGACAAATTCCAGACAGGATTGGTTTGCCCGTCCGTGCAAGGGCCCAGAAAGGGCGTTCATAGCACCTGCCATAGCAGAATAGATGGTTGCGTGACCAGAGGCAATCGCTTTGCCGGTGAAGGTCGAGAGATTGCCGCCACCATGATCCATGTGCAACACGAGGTAAGTGGAAATCACTCGGGTCATTTTCTCCTTGTCGATTCCATCCAAATCAAGCGTGTTGACAAATCGGTCAACAAGCGAGGCGTCTGGGTCATCAGCGGGGATGTTTTCTGTTCGCCCTTCGCGGATTCGGAAGACTAAGCCCATGAGCCGTGGCATTCGAGCGATGAGGTTCATGGCGTCTGAGCGCCAATCATTGGTGGTTTCAATCATGCCAAGGGCGTGAATGCCAACGCTTAGCCAGTCCATTGGATGGCCTGTGGTGGGAAGCGCATGGAGCACGGATTCAAGGTCGCCAGGGATTGTTGCTCTCTGCGCTAATTCACTTCGAATCTGGGCGGATTGCTCGGAGGTTGGAAGTTCCTTGTTGAAAAGGAGGTAAATGATGTCCTCCGGGGCAAATGCGGCCAGTTCCGTGATGGGATAGCCACAATAGTGGACCCCTTCGCTCGGGGTTACGAATGAGGTACGACAGGTTCCGACCGGTACGCCTCGCATACCCGTGTTTAGGTGGTCGGAGGTGACTTCAAGCAAGACGTCCTTATCGCTCATTTATGGTCCACCGTGCCCCTCCACCGAGGCTTCTCGTATAAAGACGGGTGCTCCGTCTTTCACTCTCGCTCGTTAAGGTGTGATTTCCAACACTTACTTCAGAAAAAGCAAATGTTCATTTTCGCCGATTCAAAGGCGGCCAGTTACGAAATCCCTTTGTGGATTCACGGTCGGCAAACACATGGATTCGAATGGCCTCACCATCAATCACAATCGCATCTTCGGCAGTGAGGCCTGGGCATTCTTCTTTCACTTCCTTCCACGACCGCTCGGTCGCCAAATTCTCTGACCACCACGGGAAGGCTGCACATTGTTGTGGTCGCACTTCGTAAATTGAGCAACGCTTTTCACCATCAAGAAAAATGCACACATCATCGCTCGGTCGGCTTTGGAGGACATAGCGGCCATCCAGTGTCTTACGGCAATCCCTCTCGAGCCATGCCTCCACCTCCATTTCATGGTGCGAAGCGATGCGTTCAGCATCTCGAATGGAGAGGTAGACAATACCTCCTGGCTGATCACAGCACCTGCCACAATTCGGTTGGCAGGCAAAGGGCACTCCGCCCATCCACCACGCGGCTTTCATTCCTCTTCACCTTGATCGCTTGAGGCAACAGCGTGAATAGCAGCCAGTTTGATTCTTCGGTGTTGCTCTGGGGTGTCTTCAAGCAGGTCCATCATGTCAATGTTCGCTGCATCAACGTCCCATTCGCCTTCGGGTACGAAGCTGTCCAGATCAGCCATTGAGTCTGGACGAGGGGTGCTTTTCTTTCTTCGACCGATGGTTCGCTTTTTCTTCACTTCGTCTTCCTCAAACGGAGGCAGTGGTTCTCGGTCTGGATCGATCTCGACAAGTTGTTCTTCCAAATGCCTCAAATCATCAGCAATCTGAATCAACTCCTCAATCGAGGCACCTGATGTTTGTTCTGCCAAGGCCATCATTTTGCTTTCAAGGTCTTCAAGTTGAATCGAACTTTGCGCAAAGGCTTGTTCAAACGAACCGATTTGTTGGTCGATGCTCTCATCTAGGTCTGTTAAAATTTCGGCAGCGGTTCCGTAGTCCTGCTCTTCAATTCGACCGGTTCGTGCCACAAGATGCTCTTCTCGTTCGTGGAGGTCGAGGACGGAGGGGACCTTCAAGTCCAAATCCCGGAGTGCAGTTTTCATGTACGCTTCATGCCGAGATTGAGCGTTTTGTGCCATGGCTTGTGTATCAAATTCGGGGGGTGTGTAATCGTCTTCGCCAATGACTGGAAGCGTAGTGTGGATGTCAATTCCACCGATAGTATCGTCGCTGTAAACAACATCAATGGCTTCAGCAATCAAGGTCGTTGCAATATCAGAAACGCGCTCTCTTTGGACGCTTGGCGCCGGGTGTTGAGAGCGCACAGGTTCGCCCATCAAGACAGCAGCCACATCGTCGCCATCAAGCAAATCTTGACCAGATCCGATGGCTAATGCTACCAAGTCCAAATTGGCTTTAGTGGAACGCCACCCTCCTCCTTGGTGCAGGACAATGCTTGCGAGTTGTCCATCGTCCAGCATCAGGCTTCGCTTGAGTGCAAGTTGCCTCGCATAGAGCACCATACTGGTTGGTTTTGGGGCATGAATACGAACTGCAGCAGCGTTCTTGACCAAATCCCACAGTCTTGAAGCTGGCCAACGCTCTGGCTCAATGGTTGTGCTCAGCACGACATGAACACCCATGTTGAGGGCGTAGTCAACCATTGTACCCAGCATGGAAGCTGCTGTTGGATGTTCGGCCATAATGTGAGCATCATCGATCGCTAAAAGACGTGCTTGGGCGATTGCTTCCTGCCATCCTGCCGGCAGTTGGTCTAAATCTTGTATGTCAGCAGAACCGAGCAGAAACACATCACCCTCTTGACGCCGAAGTATGCCTTGAGCGATGGCATGAAGCAAGTGGGAGCGGCCAGTTTCATTCGGGCCTATCACGAGCAACGGGTTGAGTGACATGCCAGGGGAATCAACAACGGCTTCTGCTGCTTGAGTTGCTCTGAGGTTTTCTTCAACCGTGAACCACTGCTTGAAACTCATCTGTGATTCGGGCCGCAGCTTGATTGGCCACGGTGCATCAACCGGAGCGAGGGTAGCGTGATGGTAAGCCGTGTTCACCTCGGGTGTTGCAAGGGTGATTGGTAATTCATGAATGGTTCTCCCGCGTTGATCGTCAAGGACGCTTGCCCATACTGGACGACCGTCCATTTCCATGCCAACAAAAAAGTCATCCTCATTAACCGGGCTCTGTTTTTCCTCAAACCGTTCTGCTGTCCGTTGCCTCAGTGTGCGAAGACGCGTTGCCACAATCGAGGCAAGTGAGTCATCATCTTCGTTGAGTTGAAGCGCTGGTTGGTGGACTTTGCTCTCTTTCCCAAGAACCGCATCGGCGATGATGTCGTAGGTTGGGCGTTCGACAACACCAACACGTTGCAACAAAGAGCCATGGCGTGAATCGGGCACTGCTTGCTTACCAAGCAAGCGGTTTAATCGTGATTTAGACCGCTTTTGTGGTGCATCGCTTGGGACTTCTTCAGCTGGGAGCTTGGTTTGTGCTCCGACTTCTGCAAGTCCTTTCTTGGCTTGAGCAATGGCAAAGTTGAGGTCTTCATTTCGCGAACTCATGCCCCACCCTCCCTTTCTTTTCGCAGTCGCTCAAGATCTTCAATCTCCCAAGAGCTCAATGAATCTTCGATTGACGGAGGTGCCTGTTCACTCGAGGCGATTTCTCTTGGCAACTGCTTTGGTTGTGCTTCAGCCTCAACTCCCGGTCGGGCAGAAAGAGGTGTCAGCGTCGTTGAAGCATTTGTTGGTTGTTTATTTTTAATCGCCTCGATTGGACTGGGCTGACTCTTGATGGATGGGAGGCTATGCTGGCGAGTTGAGGCATGCTGTTGGGCAGCGTCACGAAGCGAACGAGCATTGAATTTCCTCGGCTGAAATGTTTTGTCCACTGCAGCTTCTTGCCGTGCTTCATAAGTTTCCAACTGATGAGAGAGAGCAACGGATGCTCGATGTGAGGTGGGTGGCTTGAATTCGGGCGATGATTCAGGGGCATGGGCGACAGCAGCCTGAGTTTGAAATTGTGAATGCCGAGCGACAGGTGAGTGCTTCTTCTTCCTTCGTCGAATTCGTTGTGGGGTTCTTGGGCCGCTGGGTTTTACCAGTTGTTTGATGATGGGAGTTGGCTCGGGCATCGCTTGAGGCTCAGGGGTTTGCGCATCCTTGACTTCGGATTCAACGGGAGTCGGTATTGATGTTGGTATCTGTTGCTCGATTTGAACTTCAACTGCTTGAGCCACCTCGGCCACGATTATTGGCTCGGTTGGAGGGGAGGGTGTTGGTTCTTGATCTTCACCCCATGCTTGGATTTGTCCCTCTAATGCTGCAGTGGCTTGTTGACGTTCCTCGCTTGTCAACGGTTCTTCACCACCGATCATTGTCATCTCGCCTGCCCCTGGAGTTTGGGCTGGTGAATGCTCAATGGCGCGTTTCAACTGCTGTTCGATCCACTGACGTTCATCATCGGTTGGAGGGGCGCACAACGGATGGTCAAGAAGAAGTTCAGGATCGAGTAACCATTGCTCAACATCGCTTTGCTGAATCATCGAAAAGCACCGCTCTAATCGGTGACGAGGTTCAAGTTCAAAGGCGTTCAAGTCCGCAGTTGTAAGGAGCACATGATCATCCATTCGAACTCCGTCGACTGCGTCTCGCAGAAAATCGATTGTTGGCCCGTCACCGTTCATTCCAGCAAGGTATTCCACGCCCTCAAGAACGACCACAGCGCGCATGTTTTCCCATAAAAAAGCATCAATTTTAGCCCTGACATCCTGAAGTGTTGGCTGAATAGCCCGTGGATGGTTGCCTGTGCTGAGCCAATGGCATGCAGAAACCGGTAGACCATGTTCGACGCTCAGCGAATCCACATCGTGACGAGAAAGAACGAGCACGGGCCGCCCATGGTTTGCTAGGTGACCTGCAAGGGTAAACACTTCAGATGGGTCCAATGCATCGAGCATCAAAGCATCACCAGGATGGATCATTTTCTCACTGCCTTGGTGCCGCCCCATGTAGGCTTGACTTCGCTGTTTGATCGCTTCGGGCGCATCCACAGTGACCTCGAGTTCTGGCAACCGTTCTTCACGCCGCCAGCTGCCTTTGCGCAGAGTGACATTTGACCACCATCGTTCGTCGACGGAGGGTTCGGCGGATGCCGCTTCTAGATGCAAAAAAGCGTTCGAATAAAGCGTTGAAACCCGTTGGGCTTCATCGGCAGATAACTCGTGAACTGCGAGCAGTGTTTCCATTGGCATTGCATCATTTTCGATCTCCAGCAAAGCCTCGAGCCCAAACAGAAGAGCATCTGATTCGTGCATCGCCAAAACGGGATGGCCTTCAATGAACAACACTTGGCCGACCCTTGGCATAGCGTCCTTGGGTTTACGTTCCGTTCGGATGTAGCCGGTCGTGGTGAGGCGTGCCATATCCGAAGACAGAATCCGCAAGGCATTTGGGTCGCCACGGCGTACTTCCGTGACATCTCCCTGCGGTAATTCGGTCATTCTTCCACACCCCTACGGGGTGTAAGCCTGCTGAAGTGTTCTTGAAGGGTCCGCTTGATTTTCCTCGCCGACAGCGGTTTGAAGCAAGAACGCCTCGGGCCGTCATGGACGGAGAGCATTCGAGCCAATCGATTGCACCGCTTCATGGGTCAGAACTCGAATTGTGGTTAGCCGGCCTCGAAGATTTTGATCAAAAAAGATACTGGCACGCTCATGAAGACTGGGAGGACTTGTGGAACGCTCACAAGCGTAGGCAGGCGCCTCAATCTGAAATTTTATTTGTGCAAGGCATGATTCAAACAGCGGCCTTATTGTTGAATCACGAGCGTCAGAAAACCCGAGGCGTGAAGAATTTGCAACTCAAGGTCAATACAAAATTGGGTTCTTGGTCTTGTGTTTGGGGCATTGATGTGGCCCAGCATGTTCAATCGATGAATGCCTTTGCTGCGGATGCGGACGTCTGGTCGCTTGATGCGCAAGAGTACGAACTGCCTCGTTGTGGGCGTGAAGTTCAAGCCTAAGCGCCTCATCCCTCTTTCATGGAGGAAGTCAATCGCTTGCCAGCGGGCATGCGTAGATTCAACGAATTGGATCTTGCCCGTCCTTTTTTCCTCCGTTTTTGCGGTGCATCGAGTGCAATTGTGCTTGGTTTCTTTTTCTTGGCTTGGTTTGTGTTCTCCGTAACAAACTCACCCTTAGTGGCCTTGTTTTCATTGCTTCCATCGCTGCCGCTTGTGTGGTGGCTTTACCAGTCGACCAGTCTGCTTCACGTCCCCCTGGCAGTGGATTTGAATCATCCATTCATGGATGGTGATCCGATGGGTAAATCAGTGGTGATGATTCAAATGGTCGATGGTTCATGGATTGATTTAGGCAATGGGCGGGTCCGCCTAGCAGAGGATGATTTGCTTGATGGATGTAATCTTGTGCGGGACAACGATGATTACACTCATATTGGGCATTTCAGTCGACACCCAATGACTCACAGAGGCATCAAAAAACAGGTTGTCATTTTGAATCAAGCTTTGGCCCTTCGCGACGCAGTCAACGGTGAAGAAGACACAATCGAAGAGGCACGTCGGCGTGAGCGCTTGAACACGGGTCTTTTGGATCGCTCTTGGATGGAAGAAGAAACTGAAATTGAAATAGACCCTGATGGCATTATCAGCAAATTTCGTGGTGAGTAAACCCTCCATTCTGGCGTCGTTCGACCCTGCCCCTTCAAAACCAAGAGGTATGACGCTTATGTGTGAATGCACCAACACGATGGGGCCATCGGCTCGAGCAGTTGAGCGGGCCTGAGCAGGAAACTCTGCTTGGAACTTCGCTTTCCCGCCGCTTCACCATGTTGCCACTCTGGCTTTCTCACCCCGCTAACATTGGCGCCTTTTACGGACTTTTGATTTCCTTCGCCTTGATTTTACCCTACAGGTTTGCAGGTGAAGACAACAGTTCGTGGCTACCGAATTGGGTGTTTCATGCATCGTTGTTGATGGTTGCATGTTTGCTGCTCGGTTTGGCATCACTCTTGCTGATTCACTGGTCCAAGCGCTTTCCAGTGGCGCCTCCACGGGTCGTTCTTTATCCAATGCCATTCGTGGGGTTGGCCCTTTTGACGCTCACTCGCACTGACATCCTCCAAGCCCCAACACTGCTCGTTTGGTGTTTGCTGTTGTTACCTGGTCCGATGTATGTCCACCTCTCATGGGCGCCTCGCTGGCGTTTGTTGTGCATGCTCGAAGACGGAAAAGATCCTTTCATCGGCATGGAGTCGAAAGAACCTGAACCTCTAGAAGATGCAGCCACCCTTGCTGGGGACGATGAGGATTTACTTTCAGTCGTCGAAGAATACGCTGAGGAATGACTCAGATCAGACCAAGGGTTGGTCCAACTTTTTCGAACAAGCGAAGCACTTCATCGAGGTCATCACGAGAAAGACCAGCAGACATTTGTGTTCTGATTCGAGCTTTGTCACGGGCCACCATTGGGAACACGATTGCTCCAGCCATTACCCCTTCCTCGCCGAGTGCTCTTGTCATGGCCTTTGCAACACTTGAATCTCCACACATCACTGGTATGATCGGCGTGACAGATGAACCGGTATCGAAGCCGAGTGATTGCAATTCCTTTCTGAAATAATTGGTGTTTTCCCACAACTTGGCATGGTGTTCAGGTTCCTCCATCAGGACCTCAACAGCCGCTTTTTGTGCAGCTGCGACGCCTGGCGGTTGTGAACCAGAAAGCAACCATGACCGCGAGTGGTTCAATGCATGGTTTCGGGTCATCTCCGTACCTGCAAGAATACCTCCTTGAACGCCAAGGGCCTTTGAGAATGAACCAGTTTCAAAATCCACTTTTCCTTGAAGGTTGAATTGAGCAACAATGCCCGCTCCTTTTTCTCCAAGAACCCCTTCTCCATGGCAATCATCGACGTAGACCATAGCACCGTATTCCTCTGCTAATGCCGTGACTTCATCGAGGGGAGCGATGTCGCCATCCATAGAAAACACGCCGTCGGTAATGATCAACTTCCGTTTTGCATCATCGTGTGCTTTGAGGACAGCTTCAAGTTCTCCCATGTCGTTGTGTGCGTACACACCTCGACTGGCTTTTGTCAGGCGAACACCATCGATGATCGACCCGTGATTCAATTCATCACTGATGATCACATCTTGAGGTCCGGTGACGAGGGTCGGGATCAATCCTACGTTGACCGTGTACCCTGCCGAATAAATCAAAGAGGCTTCAACGCCCTTGAATTCAGCCACTTTTCGTTCTGCCTCAAGGTGGATGTCCATGGTACCTGCAATCGCACGGACGCTCCCGCTTCCTGCACCGTATTTTTCAGTGGCTTCAAGCATGGCTTGCTTGACCTTTGGATGGGTGGTGAGGTTGAGGTAATTGTTGGCCGAAAGCATGATTGTTGGTTTTCCATCCATCCGACATCGAGGCTGGTTTGGACTTTCCAATGTTGGCGGCTCCCACAAGAGTGATTTCTCTGACAGTTCATCATAACGGGCTTTCATCCAAGACATATCACCGGGCATAGCATCGCCTCCATCCCGTGCGAACGAATCCAGATTCAAGTTCCTTTGGGAGGAACATTCTCGCCACCTATGTTCGAACCATGCACCTCAAAAGGGAGGCGTCCGTCCCGTGGCCATGGAGTTGAGCGGAAAGGTCAGCAGCGGTCTAGGCCGGGCGCACGTGTTCATGGCTCAACCGCATTACCAAGAGCAATTCCGGGCTCTGCTAGGAAAAACGGCATGGCCGGGTACACTCAATGTAACCGTTCATGGGACTGATTTAATCAACTACATCGCCCTAAGAAAAAAGTCAGGCATTGATACATTAGACGCATCAACAGAGGACCGCGACGCTGCAGTGAATGTCGCAGTCGAATCTTTTGAGGCTCATCGGATCCGTGGTTTTCTAAGAGATGGTGTTTCCTTTGGCGGTGCTACTGCGTTCAAAGCCGAATTCAAAACTCAAGATGGTACCATTCCGTGTGCATTGCTCATCCCCGATTTGACCCGACACATCGACGTCGTCGAGGTCATTGCAGGAGCCTGTTTGCGTGAAAAGTTCAACCTCGAAGACGATGCACTGGTTCAAATAAAATTGGATTGATCTTCATCGATGACGAACGATGGGAAGTTCGCCTAACCTTGCCCATTCGTTAAGGAGCAGGCTCTTCTGTTCATGACGGGCAGCTTCTCTCCATCGCTTTCTCATCGTTCGCTCAACGGCTGGTCCAGCAGGAGGTGCTGAGAAACATTGCACATCAATCGGAGTTGCATCAAGAGGTAATTCATCCCAGTGTACACCCCACAAGATCAACCAATCCGGCGGGGCCACTCCAAAGTCCGCAGGTGTATCCGCATCCTCAAGGGCAGCCTTCACTTCTGCTGGATCAATTTCTCCAATGCACATTCTGTGCAGAGCCATCGCAGTGCGTCGGACTTGATTCCACAGGAACGCTTCGCCAATAATTTCGAATCCTATTACCCGCTGATCGACCACCCAGGGGGTGCAAGAATAAATCGTTCGAAGGGGGTTCTTACCTTCTTCAAGCCGAGCAAAATTCGTTGCGTCATACGTTCCTTCAAACATCTTCAGCCATTGATTGAACACTTCGCCGGGGTGAGCCCAAAACTCGATGCCTTCAAGCCGGTAACGGTAAACACGGTGAACGGCCATGCGAGGGTTCCATGATTCATCGATTTCCCTGACATCGAGAAATGCGATGTCTTTTGGAAGCCTGTCATCAAGCGCTCGCACCATTTTTCGGGGGGTTAATGCTTGCCATAATTCCCTTTTTATTCGAACTACGCCGCCGTTCAATCTGACATGAACGCCAGCATCGGTTCTGCTTGAGAGCACAAGATTGT
>Ga0228615_1000097_pt1 | contig 46897 bp, 32 predicted proteins | sample 16DmetaG_FD_190530 | JGI IMG/M metagenome (GOLD analysis project Ga0228615, IMG submission 190530) | Seawater microbial communities from Monterey Bay, California, United States - 16D | ecosystem: Environmental > Aquatic > Marine > Coastal | place: USA: California | collected 2016-10-17
CATTATATGTCTAATATATATAAATATATTTTGAGATAAATATATTTATTTTATTTTATTATATTAATTATAATCATGGAACAATTATTAATAGAAAGACTACAAAATTTTACTTTAGACAGAAAAGTTTTATCAATTGATACTGATGACCGTGATAAATCCAGATGGCCTAATGCTAATGAATTTGAAGTATCAGCTCCACAAGTTTATAATAATGTTGAATCGCTTAGATTAATTAATGTTCAAATACCTAATCTATTATATAATATAAGTGAACATTTACAAAATAATAAACTTGTAATTACTGATGGCACTAATAAACAACTTATCACAATTGATGATGGATATTATAATCCAACACAAATATGTGAATCTATTCAAAGACAAGTCAATAATAATTTTACTTCGTTGGGCAATGATTTTTTTGTCCACTATAATACTGTATCTCAAAAACCACATTTTATGAGTGAAAATAAAGATTTTAAATTAATATTTAATGATGATACTATTAGCTATTCTAGTTCTACTAATTGCATTAGTAAAGTTTATGATCAACATTCTAATTGGGGATTAGGTTCTATATTAGGATTTGATAATAAAAATTTTGTTACTTCTACTCCTCAAACTAATTCTAATAGTTCTGAAATATATTTTTATCATAATAATACTCAACTTTTATCTTCCGCTGCTGGAGTTATTATACCCACCAATAAATTAGACTTAAATTTTAATCAATTTGTATATCTTGAAATTGATAAATATAATACTTCTGATGAAATTAAACCATATATTAATGATAGACTTAATAATAGTAATACTGGTTTAGTTAATTCATACTTTGCTAAAATACCAATTAGATTTAAATCTGATGGAATTAATCAAAGTTTATCTTGCAAAGAAGATTTTATTGATTCTTTAAGTTACTATCAACCTACTATAGAAAAAATATCTAAATTTAAAATTAAATTACGTTACCATAATGGAATACTTGTTGATTTAGGTAATTATAATATTTCATTTACTTTAGAAATTAACCAAATTCGTAATGAAATGAAAAATTATAATGTTAGAAAACCAAATAAATTATAACCTTACTATATACATTTAATTTTTATTATTTAATAAATTCCAACAATTCTCACATACTGGAATATATTCATTCGAACCTATTAAAACTTGACTATCATTATCTACCAACCTATGAGTAAATAATGATTCATTTGCACATCTATCACATTTACCTTTCATATGATGAACCTTATATGCATTTATAACTAATTTCATTATATCTCCAAAATTTTCTCTTTTATAATCTAAATCTAAACCGCATAATATTACATTTTTTTCTAGCATAATCATCGCCCATAATACCCACCCTCTTAAATCTTTGAAAAATTGACCCTCATTTATAAATATAAATTCTGCTTTATCTAATTTATTTGAATAATCTATATTTTCTCTTAATTCTTTAAAATCCTTAATACATATACAATCTATTTCATTTTTATCATGAGATACTATCTTATTCTCATTTGTATATCTTTTGTCAAATATATAATTTAAAACCATACAATTATATTTATCTTTTAATTCATTATATCTTTCTATTAATTTACTTGTTTTACCTGAAAACATACATCCATAAATTAATTCTAAAGACATTATTAAACTATATTATAATTATAATTAATAATTCTTTATATTTAATAAATTTATTCAATTTATTTATAATAATTTTATCTATTATGTATATATTTTATTATTATATAAGTTTTTATATATAATAATGAATACTGTATATGATATTAGTTTATTATGTGTTAATGAAATGTTATCATTAGCATGTCTTGTATATGATTGTAATAATGAATTGAAATTAATAAAAAAAGATAATATATTTACTATTAATGATTTGAAAATAGATACACTTAAAATTTCACCAATCAGAAAAAAAATATTGAGAGATTTATTTAAATTACATATTAATGATAAATATGATGCAGTTATTAATAAAATTATAGATATTAATGGTGTTCAAATTATAATTGTGACTAATAATACTAATAAAAGAATAAATGTTGTATTTAGAGGTTCAGATGAATTATCTGATTGGTTTGCAAATTTATTTGTTGTTAAAAAAAATTTAGGTGATAATATTAAAGTACATTCTGGTTTTTATAATTTATTGTTTAAAGATAATTTATATAATATTATATCTAATGAGATTAGAAAAATACATAACATATATAGTGATTATACATTAAACATTGTTGGTCATAGTTTAGGAGGAGCACTTGCAACATTATACAGTTATTTCTTATCATATGAGATTGATACTAATATATATGTTTTTAGTTTTGCTAGTCCTCGCGTAGGTAATAAAAATTGGTGCAATATTTATGATAATACTACCAATATAATACATTTTAGATATGTTAATCGAAAAGATATTGTTACTGCTATACCATATTTATTTTATTCACATTGCGGACATTATATTAAAATAAATAAAAAAAATGTTATTGATGTTATTAATAAAACTAATTATAAAGATATTAATTCATTTGTTAATTATTATAGTATCAAAGATCATTCAATTGATAACTATTATACTAATTATAATTTATGTTATAAAAATTAAAAATCCTACCTATATTTTATCTAATTGTATATTTATCTTTTATCCAATTTTTTAAATATTTTTATTATTTTTAACAATCATCTCACTACTACCAATCCCCTCCCCGCAATTTAATGAAATTCATTTATTAGTGCATAGAGAAAATCTTCTTTTTTTTCATATTCTAATCGCATATTTACTAATTTTGCCGGAGAGATTACATTATTTACTAGTTTTTTTTCTACATTATCTGGTACTATATCACCATAATAATGATTATACATTTCTTTTATTGTATCAATACTTGTATTTTTCATCTCTAATGTCATGTCTATTCTTCCAGGTCTTACTAATGCTGGATCTAATGATTCATAATTATTACTTGTTATTATTAATATTCTACCAGGCGTCTCTCGTATTCCATCTATAATATTTAAAATATATGATAATGTTATCTTATCATCTTTTGATTTATCAAAATCAACTACCAAACTATCTACATGATCATTATCAATCTTTTTTGCTATTTTATTTAATAATTTATTTTGAACTAAAATATTTTTATCTTTATTTAATTCTTCATCTTCTACTATTTTCGTCTCTTTTGTTTTTCGTTTTTTTACTATATCCGACATACAATCTATATCCTCAAACACTATTATCTTATTTTCCCAATTTAATTTTCTACTATTTGCACGATTATAATATTGTTCAAAAAAATATTCATTAAAATCTCTCTGTGTTTTTACTTTACTTAACGGAATCACTATTATGTGACGATTTAATTTATTAGCAATACATTTTATAATACTTGTTTTACCTGTTCCTGGTGGTCCGTGTAGTCCTAATCCAAATGTATATGGATGACCTTCATAATCATACCAATCTTTATTATTTATAAAAAAATTTAATTTACTTATTAACTTTTTTTTATCATCAAAGAATAAATTATTAAAATTTCTAGAACTTACAAATTCACATTCTTCCCATTCATTTTTTATTTCTTTATCACCATAATAAGAATCATTATTTCCTGAACCAACTAATGTATAAATAAATTTCTTATTATTTCGTTTATTAACTAAATCTTTTCTAAAATTATTATAAATATTATCCAAATATTTTGTCAAATATTCGAGAGATTTAGTATAACTATAGATTTCAATTGAAATATTTTCCATCTCAAATTTTCTCTTTTCATCACCTTTATCATAATCTCTATGGACTTTACAATAAATATCATCCTCTATTTTAAAATATTTTAACTGTTCCACTACAAAAATATCTGAATTTATAAAATTATTTTCATCTTCTTCTAATAAATCTTCGCTCGATTTATTTCTTCTATTTTTTTTTGGATCTCCATAATCATCATATATATTTGAACTATTCGCATATTCTTTCAGAGAATATATTGTTTTATTATTTAAATTATTATTTGATATATAATACCAATATGCTGTAAATCTATTACTAAATAAATTATCGGTTTTGGTCATATATCTAGAAACCTTAAAACATCTTTTTCCTTCTATAAATACTGAATTCTTACGTGGTCTAAAAAAATAAATATTCTCTCCAACCCACCGAAAAATATTATCCAAAAAATCTTTATTTTCATTCGATAATATATATGTTAAAAAAAATAATACTACCATACCAACAATCCTATCATATGTTGAAGTATCTTTCATATTCATCATATACATCATTTTCATTGAATCGATGAGAGAATATAAATTATTATTCATTATGATAATAATTTATAATATTTAATATTTAAACTTATTTTAAAATAATATAAATTATTCTACAAGATAATACATATTAATTATTTACTCTATAATGATTTATATGTATAATTTAAATTGTATATTTTTCTTTTATCCAATTTCTCAAATATTCTAATGAACACGTCTTAAAATTATCATCAAATCCTCCTAACTTCATAAATTGTGGCTTTTTCATTCGTGGTGTTTTATAAAATATATAAGGTCCATATCGGCCATTTCTAATACACAAATTATCATCTATTTTTCTTAATAATGAATTATCTACTTGACTCGCATCTTCTAATATACATATTGCATCTTCTAAGGTTATATTTTTAAATGGAATATTCATCTTAACTGACTTTAATGATTTTTTTAGTTCTCCACATTCTAAATAATATCCAAATTTACCAACTTTTAAATATACTGTCAATCCATTATATATTCCTAAGTTTTTTATATTATCTTCTTTTATAACTATGATTTCTTCTAATTTATATTCTCCATTTTTAAGTTTTTCTAAATCAATATCTGGTTTAACACCATAGAACCCTATATTACCATCTTCTTTTACATATTTTACAATTGGACCATTTTTACCAATCATATATCTATGTTTTTCATCTATCTTTATATTTAACTTTTGTTCCATAGAACTTACTCCTTTTTCAGATAATGAATTTTCGCATATCAAATTTTCAATTAAATTATTACAGTCATCGCATAATATATGATATTCTTTTAATCCACGAGCTATTAAATCTAAATCATCTTCCATTTTTTTTGTATAATCATATTCAAATAAACTATTAAAATATTTTATAAGAAATTCTATCACTAAAATACCCACTTGTGTTATAACTAATTTATTTTTTTCATTGCCAAATTCTTTTTTTCCTTTTTCAATATTTACATTGCCATTTTCTAATATATAATCAATTATTTCTAATTTTTTTCCTTCTATATTTTCTTTCTTTACATATTCTCTTTCTTGAATTTTGTCAATTAATGATGAAAACGTAGATGGTCTACCTATACCTTTTTGTTCTAATAATTGAACTAATTTTGCCTCTGTATAATGTGATTTTAAATCTTTTAATGTTTGTTTTGAAATTATTTTCTTAGCTATTATTTCGCCATCTTTCATATTTTGTAAATATGTATAATATTTATCATCATCTACACCTTGAACTGCTTTCCATCCTGGAAATATATTTTCTTCTGCACTATATTTATATATATGCTTTTGAGGAGCAGTTATTTTAATGACTAATTGTTTATAAATAGCTGGAGCCATAATACTTTCTAATGTATTATTCCAAATTAACTTATATAACTTTCTATGTCTTGCAGTAAATACATCTTCATCTTCCGGTATAGATTCTACTAAAATATTAGTTGGTCTAATTGCTTCATGTGCTTCTTGTGCATTATTATTTTCTTCTTTCTTTTTCTTACCTTTCTTTTTATTTTCTGGTTTCTCTTCCCTATTTAAACTTTGTGTGATTAAAACCATATTTTGATTTATATAATCTTTATTATAATTCTTCGTAATATATTCTATTCCTTTTTCAATAAATTCTTCGCTATAAACTTTACTATCAGTTCTCATATAAGTAATATAACCACCTTCATATAATTTTTGAGCTAAAGCCATCGTATCTTTTGGAGAAATATGCATAATATTATTCGCTGATTGTTGTAAACCACTAGTAGTAAAAGGAGATGGAGGATTCTTTTTTGTTTGCTTTTCTGTTTCTTTAGATAAAATATGTTTGAATGTTTTTGATAATTCTAAAAATTCTTTTATTTCATCGTGGGAGAGATGATTATAATTTAATGGAAATATTATATTTTTTCCAGTAAATATTCCAGTTGTATTAAAGCTTAATTTACCAGGGCTCGCTTGAATTTCTTTATAATTATCATAAACTAATCGCAAAGCAGGCGTTTGACATCTACCTGCGCTTAGAGAATTCTTAGTATTAGAAACTATATGTTTCCATAAAATAGGAGAGATTTTAAATCCTACTATTAAATCTAAGATCTGTCTTCCTTGTTGGGCATAAACTAAATTCATATTAATTACTCCTGGATTTGCTAATGCATTTTTTATTGCTCGTTCTGTTATTTCATGAAAAATTATTCTTTTTGTTGTTGTTGGATTTAAATTAAAAACTTGTGATATATGCCATGCAATTGCTTCACCTTCTCTATCATCATCTGTCGCCAATATTACTTCTTTTGCTTTTAATATTGCTTGCTTTAATTTATTTACTTGTGATTTCTTTGCATCTGCTATTTCAAAATTTGGTTTATAATTATTTTCAAAGTCTATTTGTTTTAAATTAGAGAGATGTGTTATATGTCCATATGAACCTAATACTTTATATCCTGCGCCCAAATATTTTTCTATTTTTCCACATTTCGCTGGCGATTCTACTATTAATAAAGTATAACTCATTATGCGTTAGTTAATGAAATATATTTATACTATTTTAAATATCAATTTTAAATAAAATTGAGTTTATATTTTTAATTTACTATTAGTATATCTATTATGGATACTCTAGGTTTTATAATTATTAGAGATGCTATTCCCTATCCTGGTTTAATGCTTAGAAGGTTAAGAAAAGACGATAGAGTTCATTCTAAAACTATGTGGAAATTACGTTTTGAAATAAAAAAACATTATGAAAAATTATGGAATACTAAAGATTTAGTTTCTTGTTTTGGAGGTAATGTTATTGATAGCGATAATTGGATTCTGCCTTGGCATGTTGATCAAAATCAAACACATGGAAATACTATGAGATGCGTTCAAGGTATATTAGCATTATCTGAATCTAATGCTACACAATTAGTTTCTGGTTCTCATAAATATTTTCAATCTATGTCTTATAGATGCACTTCAAATAATCCATATGAATGGGAATATTATGAAATACCTAAGACAGATTATATTTGGAAAAAAGGTTTATCAATAGTTACTCCACATTTAAATCCCGGAGATTTATTAATATTTGATTCAAGAGTTATACACAGAGTTATTCCACAAAAAAAACGTTCAGTAGCATATATTTCTATGGTTCCAAGACGCTTTATATCTAATTTAATTGAAAGACAAAGAAAAAAGGCGTTTAAGAAAAATCTTACTACTACTCATTGGTGTGAAAAACTAATAGTAACCGAAAAAGATAACCCATTACAAACTAATTTAGAATATAATGAATTAATTTAAAATTGATTTATAATTATATAAAATAATTGCACTAATATTTTATATAATGGATTATCGTTTATTTGTTAATAAATATTGGTTTTTTCGTTATAAAATTTTATTTATTAATAAACCTAAACTAATAAGTAAACCAATAAATGAAGCTAAAAAAAATACACAACTATGCAAACTTGATATGTCAGAAAGGCAAAATATAGATTATAATAATAATAATAATAATAATAATAATAATAATAATAATAATAATATTAAAAATATTAAAACTAATAGTATTTTCATAAGACAAATTAGAGAATTTAGACCATAATATAATAGTTTCTAAATAATAAATATATATTAATTTTGAACTTAAAGACAATCGCCCAAAAATCGTCTTTTTTTCTATGTTGATAAAACACAAAAATAAGGAAATATGAAAAGGAAAAGTAAGAAATACATTCAAAAAATTATTTTGTATTTAATTTTTTTATAAGATTTTTTTTTATAGATAATTCTATCATATCTTGTGCAAATGTCATATTTATTCAAAAATATTATAATATTTTACCATTTAAAAACAACGGTATTTGAACTGTTATTCCATATACTAATATCTATACCCTGTAATGATATTTTTTTATTAGAATCACAATATTTAAAATAATCTTTAATATATTTATCGGGTAAATATTTAGAATTTGGATCTGATAGTTCATCAAACCAACTTCTCATAAATTCTTTAGGATAACCTAAACCCGGAAAATTAGCTTTAAAATCATTTTTATCAAAATTTATATATTTAATGCGTTCGCCTTTATTAGATTTATAAAATATACTATTAATAATATTATCAAAATATTTATCAGTTAAATAGATAAATTTATCATGTTTTATTTTTTGCTTGTTTTTTTTCAACTCTTGTATGTCTTCATATTCTTTATGTGCAATTTCTTCGGCTTTAGTAATAGAATTAAAATATAATTCTTTTGCAAATCCCCAAGATTGTTCGTTATTCTCGTGTGAATGAGACATAATAGACTATAACTTTGTCTATATTACTACATAATTAAATTATAAAAATTATCTCAATTTTTTTTTAAATTTGCGATTTTTATTATGTTTTTTAGTATGTTTTTTAATAATAAAATATTATTTTCTTTATAAAATCCTTTAAGTTTAAAAATAATATATATTAATTTTGAACTTAAAGAAAATCGCCCAAAAATCGCCTTTTTTTCTTTGTGACGCTATTACATAACAAAATATATCCCTTTTTAAAAGTGTGTTTTTTTGGAATTTTATATTTGTAAATTTTTTTTGATTTTGGACAAAATAAAATGTCCATTTTTAATATTATGAGGGCTTTTATAAAATTCGAAAAAAACACACTTTTTTTGGATGAAAATTTTTGAAATCATAATGTATTGGTAAATTGTAATGGTCAAAATATCAAATTTACAGGAAAAAAATGGGATTTTGGGATTTTTTTGATTGCGGCAATATAAATATCCCAAAAATCCTCTTTTAAATAATCAAGTAATATCAACTCATATATGTATTAAAATGTATCATATTTATGAAATTATATAAACCATAATTTTTAAGGCAGGGATTTTCGCAATTCTCGCAATCCCAAAAATCCCAAAAAAATAAATATATTAGAAAATAAATTTAAGAAGAAATTATTTTCGTATATTATACGAAAAATGACGAACGAAATAGTAGGAAAAAGTAGTAAAAAATGGGAATGTAAATTATGTGATTATATAACGTCTCGTTCTGATAATTATAAAAAACATTTACAATCATTAAAACATAAAAATAAGGAAAATACGAAGTTTGACGAAGAAAATACGAAAAATACGAAGGAAAAAGTAGGAAAAGTAGGAAATGTAGTAAAAAATACATTAAGTAATCATAATTGGTGTTGTGTTTGTGGAAAACAATACAAACACGCTTCAAGTTTATGGAATCATAAACAAAAATGTATATATATTGAAGCTGAAGAAGAAAAATGTGAAGAAATAGTAGAAAAACCAACAAACAAAGATAAAGAATTAGAATTAAAAGATATGTTTTTGACTGTTGTTAATGAAAATAAAGAATTACGTAGTATGATGGTAGAACAGCAAAAATCGATGGTAGAACAACAAAAAACGATAATGGCACAAAGTAAACAAATGACAGAAATAATACCAAAATTAGGTAATTCAACAACAAATAACAATACAATAAATAATAATCAAAGATTTAGTATAAATGTATTTTTAAATGAAAAATGTAAAGACGCAATAAATATGAGTGATTTTATCAAGTCAATACAAGTATCATTAGAACAATTAGATTTTACTAAAACTCAAGGATTAGAGAAAGGAATAAGTAATGTGATAATGGAAAATATGAATAAATTAAGTGTCTATGAACGACCAATGCATTGCACTGATACAAAACGTGAGACAATATATATAAAAGATAATAATACATGGGAAAAAGATAAATCAAAAGAGAAAATAAAAAATGCAATACGTAAAACATCAAATAAGAATTATACGGCATTAACAAATTGGACAAGAGAGAATCCAGATTTTATGCAAGATGATGATAAACAGATGTTTTACGCGCGAGCAATGTCAACTTTAGGAAAACCTATGGATGGATTGGATGATAAGATAGTTAAAAAGATTTGTTCAAATACTTATCTGAAAGAATCTTTGGATAATGAAGATTAATTTTTTTTTAGTTTTTTTTGTTTCCTTTTTCTAGTGCCACCGGTAGTGCCTTTAGGAGGAAATGTGAATTTTTTAGAAGGAAGACCTATGAGTTTTTTAGAAGGAAGACCTATGAGTTTTTTAGAAGGAACACTCATAGGTTTATTAGAATGAACACTCATGGGTTTATTAGAATGAACACTCATGGGTTTTTTAGAAGGAACACCTATGAGTTTATTCATGGGTTTTTTAGAAGGACCATTCATGGGTTTTTTAGAAGTAATTAGAGAGTTTTCAACTTTATTAATTTTACTGGACCCACTAGTAACACTTCCAGATGCAACATTATTTTTTAATGTTTTCTTTCCGGAAAATTTCTCAGTTAATTTACTAAACCATCCACTATTATTTTTACCAAATATATTAAATTCAATATTAGTATCTAATAAATCAAAAAAACCTCCTCCAAGTTGTATTCTAGATGAATTTTTTCTAGACTTTAGTTTCAATCTTCGTGTCATAAATATATAATATAAATATAAAAAAAATTTATTTAAATTATATAATGGAATGTCCGATTTGTTTTGAAATTATTTCTAATAGTTGTTATGCAAGTTGTAGCCATCGTTTTTGCTATAATTGTTTAAAAAAATGGTGTTTTAAAAGTGGGATAACATGTCCAATGTGTAAGGATAGAATATTTCAAATAATATTAGATCATGAATTTGATTTGAAAAACAATCCAAATAATAAAGAAAAAATAGAAAAAGAGCATACAAAAATAGTATATGTAAATTTTAATGATAGGTTGGAACCAGGAATAACAATAGAAAAAAGAATAGGATCTAGAGATCAAATTAATAATAATGGAATAATAGTAATAGATTTAGAAAAAAATAAAAAATTAAAAGAGTATTTAAAACCAGGTAACAAAATATTATATTTAAATGGTGTTCCATGTATAGATTCATTAGATACTATAGATGTGATAAAACATTATTATAAAAAAGAAGGAATATTAAAAATAGAATTAGAAGATAATAAAAATTATTCACGATTGTGCTGTTTAGATTTTTTTTAATAAATTAAATATGTATAATTAATTAAGAGGACTTTCAAAATTAAAAGATGAAGTATTAGATTCAATAACTAATACTTCTTTATTGGGAAGTTTTTTATTAACTAGTTCAAGAATTTTGTTTGAAACATATTGTCGATATTCTTTACGAATAGAAGAAATAGTATTTTTATTATCATATTTCCATTCTTTGAAATTCATAGTTTTACCTTGAGCCGAACCCCATAAATCTGTTCTTTTGGCTAGATTAGCCCAAATATCATCAAGAATATCAGGATGACCAACTCCATTAAAAATTTCATTTTGTACATCACCATAAATTTCAAGTTCCTGCCATCTAGGTAAATCAAGCTTAGATTGATATAATTTTTCAGATTTAATAACAATTACAGGATAATCAAGAGTAATAGTGGTAGTTTTAATATTATTAAGTCCACCTGATAGAATATCATTCATATCTAATTCGGGAATAACAATAGGATCAATTAGAAGTGCATTATTAATTCTATCTGTTTTAAGTAGTTCGGGATTAAAAGAGGAATGTCCAACGTATGTAAGTGAATCTACTTTAAGACTATCAGCAACATCAGTAATATCATTAGGCATAATGGGCATTATACCATCAAATGTAACAATAGTAACATTATGTTTAAGATTTTTAATAACGTTATTATAGAACTGTTCCGGCATAGTTCCAAAAAGTCCAGTTGAGAATAAAACTGGGGGGCCACGACCATTCAAAGTGACAGTACGTCCGTTAGATAGTTTAACAGACGGATTAAAAAAAGCAGATACACTAGCTAAACATATAATTATTAATTTTGAGAGCATTATTTATAATAATATAAATATATTATATTTTTTATATTAGTTTAAAATATTTATTTAAAAAATAAGATTTTAAATAAATATATATATATGAATTATGAAGCATGGTTATATAGTATAAAATATATTCTGAATGAGTTAATAAAATTTAATATAGAGATTAATAATAAAACAAATTTAAATGAAAATAGCGAAACAGAGAGACTAGATAATTTATATAAGTATTTACAAAAATCAGAAAAAGGTAAACAATATTATCTTTTTAAAATAACCCCGTTAATAACACAATGGTCAATAAGTCATGATAGAATAATGAGATATACTTGAGAATTAGATTATTAATTTTGCATTTTTTTAAAATCTTTATATGAGATAATTTTTTCAGGAGCAGTAGGTTTTTTTTGAACTTTTTTCTTGCGATCATTGGCTTCATTTTTTTGTTGATTTCTCATAGCACTATCAATATATAATTCTTTTAAATGTTTACCAACAAGATATGAACCTTCATGTTGATCAAGTTCTCCGTCTTCAATTCTTTTTAAGATATTTAAAAATTTATCCATAATAGTTAGATTCAAGGTATCAATTTTAATTTTATTGAATATATCTGTATAATTATTAAATAAAAATTGACATTGTCCAACACAGATTTTATCAAATTCACTGGGATTAGTTTTAGCAAGACGAGAATATTTTTGTTTTAAAAAAAGAAGTTGTTTAATATCATTTCTAATAAGGTTACTTTGTTTATTTTCACGAATTTGCTTAGTAACATCTTGAGTATCGTTAGCATTAATCATATTTTGAAGATCAAGTTTTTGTTGATTATCAAGAACAGACATATATATAAAAAAAATAAATATATATTTAAGTAATAATATATATATTTTAAAAAGATTTATAATAATATGATATATAAATGGTAAATTTAAAAAAAAGTTTAGATTCAATTTTAAATAGTAAAAATTATAAGTTTATAATTTTTTTATTGATAGGATTGATATTTATATTCTTAATTTGCGGTAATTATAATTTAATAGAAGGATTAACACAACAAGAGATGTCAAATCATTTAAATAATGAATCTGCAAAAGCGGCGGAGGGTTTAAATATTCAAAATGATATAAATGAATTATACAAAGAAAAGAATGTAAAAAGAAAAGATATATTAGATAAAGAGTTAGGAGGTATGACAAAACCAAAAAATGTAGTAGAAGGCATGCATAATTGTTCATCAAATTATAGTAACTTAGGATTAAAAGGTAATCGAGCAAATGTAATGGTAAATTCACAATGTGAAAGTTTAGAACAATTAAAAAATAAAAATAATTCAGTCATAAATGAGGCTCATAAAAGAGAATTAAATTATGATTAATATAATTAAATTGTATATTTATAATAGGTATATAATTTAATATGACTAGTACATTTGGAGATTTAGGAAGCGCAGTAGTAATTATTTTTATATTTAGTATATTACATGGAGTATTAGCGATTAGCATTGGTATATCAAATATAAAAAATAATTGGGAATATTATAAATGTAATCCAACAATAATGCCATTTGCAGGTGTATTTGGACATGATGTTGGGGTGAATTTTAATGAATGTATACAAACATCACAAGTAGATTTTATGAGTTCATTTTTAGAACCTATATATCAATCATTAAATTATTTTGCACAAAATGGAGCAATATTTACAGATATATTTGAGGAAGTAAAATTATTTGGAAATTCGCAAGATAATAATATGGGTAATTTTGTAGAGGATGCAAAGGCAAGATTATATAATATGTCAGATGGTGCAAATAGAATTTTTATAGGTGTATCAGATACATTTAGTAAATTAACATCAACTATAACAGTAATATTTTATACACTTCAATCAGCTTTAGTGGCGGGAGAGTCAGCATGGAATGAATTACCTGGCACATTTATAAAAATAGCAAGTTTTGGGGCCTTAGGCTAAATAAAAAATTATAATTATATATTAACATGGAAGAATCAAAAGAAAAAAATTTACAAAATAAAATAAAAAGTTATTTTGATAAATTATCATATGGTGAAAAATATAGTTTTGATATAATAATAACAATATTAGCCATACTATTTGTAGTATATGTAGTTATATATGTATATTTTTCTTCTCGAATAAATTTAGAAAAAATAAATTGGGAAGAAAATAAGTGCAATCCATTTTATATGCCATTTGGAAAAGTAATAAATGATGGCGGTGATAATTTTAATGAAGACAATTTAAAAAATTGTTTAAATGATTTAACATCAAATTTAGCCGCAGATATATTAGCCCCAATAAATGCAATAGTAAATATGTTTTCACAATTTTTTGGACTTATATCAGGTATGTTTTCGCAATTATTGTCTTTTATAATGCATTTGTATAATTTATTGGTAAGTTTATTTAGAGAAATGATGTTAAGATTAGAGAGATTAGGACTAGCAAATATAAGAATATTTATTCAAATAAATGATTTCATAGGGTCAGTATTGAGTTTTATATCTTTAGTTTATTACCAAATAATAATAGTAGTAGATTCAATTAAATTAATTTTTCCAGTAATGGCGCTATCATTTCTGGTAGGCGCAGTTTTACCTGCAGCGGTTGCATTTTATCTTTCTGCACTTCTTTTGGCAGTATTTTATGTAATAGCAGTAACACTAAGTCCAGTATTTTGTATTGGTTGTTGGGCATGGGGACCGGTAGCAGTATGGACAATTGTAGTTATATTTTTAAACATATTTTTCCTGCTACTATTGTTTTTATATACGATTTTTGCGCAAGCGTGTAATGATATATTGGTAAATATATTAAATCCAGTATCAAATAGTGATTATCAAATGACCTTCAATAAACCACCTGAGACAGAAGAGGAAGTTTAAATAAAAAAATAATTAATTATTATTTAAAATATTTAATTATTTTAATGGGATTAATAGAAAAATTAAGAGAAAGCTTAGTTTTTAAAATAATTTTTTGTATAATATTATTATTAATAATATTTGATAAGGTTATTATTTATATATTTCAGAAATATATATTACAAAATCAAATAGGAAATCCATTAGAAGTAATAAAAAAATATACCAATAAAAATAATGAAAATTTTAATAATTTAGATTTGAATAATTATCAAGAAAATACAGTAAATTCAATAAGCGAAATATATAAAAACAATAAATATAATTTAGGTAACTATCCAAATGTGGAAGTTAAAGGCGGACAAGAAGTTTTTAAACATAATAAATTTTTACCAGAATGCTGTATGTATTATTCACATTATTCTAGTGATAGAGGTTGTCCATGTATAACTCCAGAACAACAAAATTATTTACAAAGAAGAGGGACAAATAGAACAAGTGAATCATTTATTCATGAAAAGGATTTAAAAAATATGTTTTTTTCTCCAGCAAATACTTTTAAAGGTAATAAAGATGAAATATTTTTAAATCTTGATATAGAGATAAAAAAAGAACCAGAACCATTAAGTGATATAAGTAAAAATTATGTATTTTCAATATTAAATTTACAAGAAAGATAATTAACTAAGTTAATTAGTCTTCTTATACTTTTTATGCCTGATTGTCTTCCATGGTTCAAGTAGTTGACGTCGATTTACAGCTGAAATATTACGACCCAGATAGTCGTATGTGTCATCGTCACGGGTCTCACTAACAGCAAGAATTTGCTCCCACATAACAGATTTAATATTAGAGAACAAAAAAAAAATAAATATATTCAATTTTTTTTTAATAAAAAAATTATTTATATTCTTGTAATTCCATAGATTTGGTTGATATAAATTTTCTACATAATCTAAGTTTAATATTATTATTTAAAGAAAAACATTTAATAGTGTTTTTCTTTGAATTAACTAATATAATATCTTCAGGATTCCAAACATTTTTAATTAATTCATTATATGAATAGTCATCTTTAATATATAATATTTTTTTAAATATGGAATAGGAAGAAATTCCAAACCAATCACATGAAGCGAGAGAAGTTTCATAACGAGGACAAAAGTAATAATGATTTTTAGAAAAAGAATTTAATATAATGTTCATTTCACTAATATTATATTGAAGAAAATATAAATCGGGTCTTATTCTAAAAACAATATCATTATCAGAAATATTAATATTGAACAAAGTTATGTTATCAATAATTTTTCTAATTCCATAAAACATTTTATAACAATTTATAGTAGTTGATTCTATAGTTCCTAATTTTATTTGTTGTATAGTTCTATTAGTAATAATACTATATATATATTCATCGCTAGGTTCAGGTTCAAAAAAAACATAATCAAATCCAATGATAGATTCTTTATTTATATTTTGATTATCCCAAGTAAGTAAATATAATTTAATATTAAAAGAATTAAATAAAGATTTAATTTTATATGATAAAAAATTTAAGTATTGAATGTTTGGTCTAATAATTCCTGTAATAAAAAAATGTAAGGTTTTAGAATTATTAATAATAGTATTCATATTACCAGTATAAACAAATGGATGTGTTTTATGTTTATAATCTGTATTAAAAGTATGAAATTTAAACATAAACATAAATATTTTATTTTATATTATAAAATAAAATAAAATAAAATAAATATATTTTACAAATAATAATATATATAGATGAAATTATTATTTTTATGTCTACAATTAATAAAATGTTACATATTACCTAACATAATGATAAATAATATATATAGTTTACGAGTTCCATATCTAGTTTCTCTACAAGAGAATTTTTTAAATAATAATACATTAAATTCTTCATTGGAAAATATAAAATCAGTAGAATATGATGAAAAAGAAGATATGTGGATATTAGATTTAGACAATTCAGTAGAAAATGAAGAAAATGAAGAAAAAGAAGAAAAAGAAGAAAAACAAGAAAAAGAAGATAATTTTCCATCATTTAATAAATTTCTAGAGAATAGAAATAAAAATCAAGAAATAATAACAAGAAAATTTTTTGAAAAAGCAGATAAAAAAGCAAAAAAAATAGAAAAAGAAATAAAAAATCCACATTCAAAAGATTTAAAATTAATGAGATATGATGAAACTATAAAATTTGCAAAATTATGGATTTATGATATGATAAATAGTGGTAAGTCAAATACATATCCAAAATTTATATATGATAATATTTATGATATGAGAGAATTTTGTAAAGAAAATATAAGTAGAAAATATTTTTATATAAGTTACAATCCGAAAGATTCAAACAACGGTCCATATTATATAGGTGCATTTCGATTAATTCCAGAAAAAAGAGAATTAGAAACACATTTAATAATGCAAAATCCAAATTATGAAATATCAGATGAAAATAGATTTATAAATTATAAAAAAGAATTATTACGTATGGCATATGAAGCAAATGTATTTTTTAAATTTGACAAATTAAAAAATTCAGTAAATAAAAGATATTATTATAGTTGGTTATTTGAAGATGATGATTAATTATACATTCCAAATGGAAGATCATTTTTAATAGTTTTATTTAGTAATTTATCAACAATATCTTGTTTAAGTTCAAATGGAAATGTAACATGTTTATCAATTTTAAGTGAACTTTTAAATAAATTTTCATCGGGTTTCATAAGTCGATATAAATTTAATTTAGTATAAATAATTTCTAAACATCGCTTAACATTTCTTACACCATATTCATTTTCAGTAAAATCTTTAATAATGTATTCTAATATTTTATCACTAAATATAATATCTTCTTTTTTAAATTTTGCTTGTTCGTAGATTTTAGGAAGTAAATAATCCTTACAAATAACAAGTTTTTCTTGCATTTTATATCCTTTAGTTTCAATTTTATACATTCTATCTCTAAGAATAGGATTAACTCTGGATTCATCATTATAACTGAAAATATATAATGCTTTTGACATATCTAGACTAATTTCAGACATATATTTATCAGCAAATTCAGAATTTTGAGTAACATCTGTAAGATGAGTTAAAACACCAGTTATTTCTTCGCCTTTAGGAGTATCACTAATTTTATCAAGTTCATCAAATAATATAACGGGATTCATGCATCCAGATTGAATAAGTATATCAATAATTTTACCATATTTACTACCTTCATACGTGTAATCATGACCATCAATAAATCCACTATCACTACATCCACCTAGTGCAATTAGTGCAAATGGTCTATTTAAAATTTTACTAATTCCTTCTTTAATTAAAGTAGTTTTACCAGTTCCCATAGGTCCCTTAATTGCAATAGCACTACCTATAGCATTAGGATTAACTAACCATAAACCAATTAGCTGCATAATTTGTATTTTAGCATCATCAAGCCCATAAACAACTGTATTAAGAATATTTTTAGCATTTTGCATAAAAGAGTGACATTGATCAAGTCCATCGGCAAACGTGATAGGAAGATTATTGTATTTATTGAATGGTATTTTAATAAATGCATCAACCCAAGCTTTAATTTTATAGTATTCACTATTACCAAAACCTCCACCCATTTCACGAAGCATATTAATTTTTTTTAATGCGCAAGCTTTGTATATATCAGGTATATCAATATTAATTAAATGAATAAGATATGGTGTTTCAATACATGTAAGTTTTTTTATAACTGTTAATTTTTCAATTGCTTTTTCTTGTTGATGAATAGACATATGTTTTTTAAAATATTCAGATTCTTTATCTTGTTCATTTAAAATCTTCGAGAATTTTTTATAATTTTTACTAGAAATATTTTTTGCAGGGGGAATAATACTATTTTCTTCAGTAGAAGAAATAATAGTATTTTCTAGCTCATTACTTGTATCATGTATAGATTTTTTTTTATTATATGATTTAAGTTTTTCTTGATTAGCAATATTAACTAATTCTTTAATAACATTTTTTGTTTTAGATTCAATTATTTTTTTGCTAAGTTCTCTGAGTTTTTGATTTTTAATACTATCTTCATCTTCATCTTCATCGTTATCTTCATCTTCATCTTCATCGTTATCTTCATCTTCATCTTCATCGTTATCTTCATCGTTATCTTCATCTTCATCTTCATCTTCATCTTCATCTTCATCGTTATCTTCATCTTCATCTTCATCTTCATCTTCATCTTCATCTTCATCTTCATCTTCATCTTCATCTTCATCTAGGTATTCATCAATATGTTGTCTAGTATGGTCATTATTGATAATATTATTTTTACTGTCTTTCATATTAACAATAATATTAATATTTTTATTAATGTTATCAGTTTCAAATAATTTTTTTAATCCTTCATATCTAAGTGAAGAATTAGAATAAAGTTTTTCTTCTAGATGATCTTCATCTTCATCATCACTATCATAATAATATGATTTGGTAGATTTTTTGGAAATATTTTTTTTAATTATTGGTAAATTATATAGTCGTTGGCGTTTTATTTTATTAATTTTATTTTTACTATAATTAGATGGAAATAATTTGTTTAAAAATTGATAATATTGTAATTTATCTTTAGCTAAATTTTTATTTTGAATATTTTCACTCTTAACAATATTATCTTTTTCAATATCATCTGTTTCGGAATGTGATTCATCGTTGCTTTCATAATCAGAATCAGATGAAGAATTGTTACAAGAATCATCAGAATAATCTTCTATCATATATTTACGTTTTAAAACTCCAGTTTTAAGACGAGTGGTGTGTTTATGGGAAAAGGTAGACATAAATGATATAATATATATAATAAAAAAATTTGATAAATCAATTTTAAAAAAAATTATTTGAAAATAATAATTAAGTAAAAAAATAGAAAAATAATAATTAAGTAAAAAAAATAGAAAAATAATATTAAAATTGAAATGAATTTAAATATATATAATTTATAATATAGTAGTATGACTAGTGATGAACCAAAAAAACCTTCAAAAATTATTGGTATTCAATTTAGTCTATTAAGTCCACATGAAATACAAAAAGGTTCAGTAGCAGAAATAGTAAATAGAGATACTTATATCAATAATAAACCGGTTTTGGGTGGATTATTTGATCCACGTATGGGTATATTAGAACCAGGATTTATATGTCCGACAGATGGTTTGGATTATATTCAAACTCCAGGATATTTTGGTCATATAAATTTAGCACGACCAGTATTTTATATTCAATATTTATCAACGATAATGAAAATATTACGATGTACATGTATAAAATGTAGTAAATTATTAATAAATAAGGAGAAATATTCATATTTGTTAAATTACAATGCTGATGAACGTTGGAATAAAGTATTTGCATTAGCAAGTAAAAAGAAAAGATGTGGTGAATGTTCGCATAATGGATGTGGTTGTTTGCAACCAAAATTAAAAAAAGAAGGATTAGCAACATTAATTGCGGAATGGAGTAGTAAAGAAGAAGAAATAAAAAATTATGAATTTACAAAAGAAGATGGAACATTAGTAATGAAATTAATTCCAGAATTAGTAATAAAAATTTTAAGAAAGATTTCAGATGAGGATGTTAATTTTATGGGATTTAGTCCAATATGGTCTCGTCCAGAATGGATGGTATGTCAAACAATGGCAGTACCACCACCAGCAGTTCGTCCATCAGTAAAACATGATTCACAGCAAAGAAGTGAAGATGATTTAACACATATTATAGTAAATATAATAAAAGCAAATAAAACACTTCAAGAGAAGATAGAACAAAATGCGAATTCTAATGTAATAGATGATTGGTCGACTGTTTTACAATATTATGTTGCGACATTAGTGGATAATAAAATTCCCGGAGTAGCAGCAGTAGCACAAAGATCAGGAAGACCATTAAAAGCAATAAAAGATAGATTAAATGGAAAAGGAGGACGTGTAAGAGGTAATTTGATGGGAAAACGTGTAGATTTTAGTGCACGATCAGTAATTACTCCAGATCCAAATTTATCAATTAGTGAGTTAGGTATTCCATTAAAAATTGCAAAAAATTTAACAAAACCAATAACAGTAAGTGAAAAAAATAAGAATTATTTAATGAAATTTGTATTAAATGGACCAGACGTGTATCCAGGTGCGAAGATATATGAGAAAAAAAACGGAGATTGTATTAGTTTAAGATATGTTGATAGAGAATCAATTAAATTAGAAGAGGGAGATAAAGTTCATCGCCATATTTTGAATGGTGATGCAGTATTATTTAATCGTCAGCCAACATTACATAGAATGTCTATGATGTGTCATATTGCACATGTAATGATGAAAGGTGATACATTTAGAATGAATGTAGCAGATACAAAACCATATAATGCAGATTTTGATGGCGATGAGATGAATTTACATATGCCTCAAGATGAAGAATCAGAAATAGAATTAAAATTACTAGCGGCAGTAAAGAATAATATAATAAGTCCGGCAAATAACAAATCAATTGTTGGTATTTTCCAAGATTCACTATTAAGTGTATATTTATTTACACGATCCGGGATAAATTTTGATCCAAGAACAGCAATGAATATATTAATGCATTGTAAAAAAATAGATATAAATACAATAGATTTTAATAACGCAAATATTTCAAGTTTTAATATATTAACACAAATTTTACCAAATTTAAGCTTAAAATATAAGACAAAGAGATTTAAAGATGATGAAGATTATGAAACATCAAATAATGTATTTGAAGTAAATAATGGAATATTATTACGTGGTCATATAGAGAAAGGTATATTAGGTGATACAACACGTGGATTATTACAAAGAATTTATAATGATTTTGGTGTAGATGCATCACAAGATTTTGTAGATGATTTACAAGATATAGTAACAGAATATATGAAAATTCATGGTTATAGCGTAGGAATTAGCGATTTAATTGCTGATAAAGATACAATTGATAAGATTGTGGATGTAATTACAAAAAAGAAGATGGAAGTGAAATCATTAATAGATGAAACACACTTAGGAATTTTTGATAATAAAACAGGTAAACCAAACGTGGAAGAGTTTGAGACTCGTGTAAACAATATATTAAATAAGGCATCATTTGAGGCGGGTAAATTAGGAAGAACAAATTTAGATTCAAACAATAGATTTGTAACGATGGTAAATGCAGGTTCAAAAGGTAGTGATTTAAACATTTCACAAATGATTTCTTGTTTAGGACAGCAAAATGTAGATGGAAAACGTATTCCATATGGTTTTGAAAATAGAACATTACCACATTTTACAAAATTTGATGATTCTCCAGAAGCGCGTGGATTTGTTGAGAGTTCATTTATTGGTGGATTAAGACCAGAAGAATTATTCTTTCATGCGATGGGTGGTCGTGTTGGTTTAATTGATACAGCAGTAAAGACATCAGCAACAGGTTATATTCAGCGTCGTTTAATTAAAAGTTTAGAAGATTTAGTTATTGGATATGATATGACAGTGAGAAATAATAAAAATAAGATAATTCAATATAGTTATGGCGATGATGGTTTTGATCCAGTAAAAGTGGAATCTCAGGGATTAGGATTTATAACAATGAGTATTGAACAAATATATGGTCATTATCAGATGCCCAATGATAAAACAAAAGATTCAATATATTCAACATTATATACAAAACAGGCATATACTAGATTTAAGAAGCAAAAAACAGAAATGGATAAAAAATGTAAATCATATATTGATTATATAATTGAGTCACGAAAATTAATAGTTGATAAAGTATTGAAGAATATATTTAAAGGAAGTGTAAATCTTCCAGTTTCATTTATAAATATAATTAATAATATATCGGGAAATCAAGAAGAAAATGTTATAGTAGATATCACTCCATTAGAGGCATTTAATATGATAGAAGATAATTTAGAATTATTAAATAAAATTCATTATAATAAACCAGGAGAATTATTTAAAGTATTGTATTATTATTACTTAAGTCCAAAAGAATTAATTATGCATAAAAAATTAACAAAAAAATCACTAGAACTATTATTATTAACAATAAATAATAGTTACAAGAAATCAATTATTGCACCAGGCGAAATGGTGGGTATGATTGCTGCTCAAAGTATTGGTGAGCCTACTACACAGCTAACATTAAATACTTTCCATTTTGCAGGTGTAGCATCAAAATCAAATGTAACCCGTGGAGTTCCAAGAATTGAAGAGATTTTATCTTTGTCAGAAAATTCAAAAAATCCATCTTGTACAATTTATTTAAATGAAAATGATAAATATGATCAAAATAAATCGAAACAACATATAAATAGTTTAGAATATACAAAACTAAGAGAAATAGTAGAAACTTGTGAAATTTGTTTTGATCCAGATGATTTAAATACATTAATAAAAGATGATGAAGAATTAATGCATGAATATAAAGAATTTGAAGAATTATTAGATGAATGTAAATCAAGCATAGATGAATCAAAAGATAAATCAAAATGGATAATTAGATTTAGTATGAATAAGATTGAAATGTTAGATAAGAATATTACAATGGAAGATGTTCATTTTGCTTTAAATAATTCATATAATAATATATCATGCATGTATAATGATTATAATTCAGATAAAATAATTTTTAGAATTAGAATTATTAAAAATATTCAAAATGCAAAGAAAAAGAAAGTAAAGAATATACCAGAAACATTAGATCAATCAGATGAAATTTATATGTTAAAGAATTTACAAGATGAATTATTAGATAGTTTAGTTTTAAGAGGTGTTAAAAATATTAAAAAAGTTTTACTAAGAAAGATTACAGATAATTTTGAAGAAGTAGATTTAAAATATGTAAAGAAAGAGTTATGGGTATTAGATACAGTTGGTAGCAATTTATTAGATATATTAGCATTAGATTTTATTGATAAAACAAAAACAATAAGTAATGATATAATTGAAATTTATAATGTATTAGGAATTGAAGCGGCTAGACAAGCAATATTTGATGAATTTTCGGAAGCAATTGAATTTGATGGTGCATATATTAATTATCATCATTTAACAATGTTAGCAGATAGAATGTGTTGTAATAATAAAATGGTATCTATTTTTAGACATGGAATAAATAATGATGATATTGGTCCAATTGCAAAGGCTTCTTTTGAAGAAACACCAGAGATGTTTTTAAAAGCAGCAAAACATGGAGAATTAGACATAATGAAAGGTGTATCATCAAACATAATGTGTGGGCAAGAAGGATATTTTGGAACAAGTAGTTTTAAATTGTTAGTAAATATGGATAAGATGTCTCAGATTAAAGTAGAAGAAAAAGAAGAAGAATATGAAGAACATGACTTATTAAAAGAATTAGATGAAACAGATGAAATTGGTGAATGTTCAACAAATAATCTAAAAATTGAGTCAATGGTATCAAATCTAAAAGGAATTAAAATAGGCTCTAGTGATGATTATGATTTAGATTTTTAAAAAATAATAAATTCTTAATAAATTCTTAATAAATTTAATAAAAAATATAAAAATTTATTAAGATCGTAATATAATATGCAAGAAAGTTTTTTTTATGAAATTCTATCATCTAATATAATAAATAGTGATTTAGAAATAAATAAAATAAAAGAATTAAAATTAACATCAAAAATAGTAAATCTTTACACAAAATATAAATATTATAAATATAAATGTTTTTTGAAAGATAAAAATATTATAGATATTTTTATTAGATCACAAAAAATATATAATTTAGTAACTGTATTTTGTAATAAATTAAAATATACATGTGCAAAAATTAATAATAATGAAGATTTATTAGGAAATGAATTAGATAATAAATTAACATTTAATATATATATTGATAGATTTATTTATAAATTTACTTATGATAATTTCATAAAAATAATTAAAAATAGTTTATTGAACTATGATTCTGATAATGCTGATGCGATTATTACAAATAATTTTTTAACTCCGCTAGAAATAAAAAATCCATATACTAATATACCATTCAAAAAAAATATTTTGTATAATTTTTACATGTATTGTAAAAATCATAAATATAAAATACCAACATATTATAAATTGTATTATGAATCAAATTTTGAATTAAAAGATTTATTTTTATTACATGAAAATTATTTAACTTTAAATTCAATTAAAATTTATATAAATTCTTTAGATAATGAAACAAAATATAATTATCTTTTAAAAAGTAATATAATATTTTGCGATTTTTTAACAAAACATTTTAATAAAATTGAAATACGATATTTATGTTCAGTATTTAAAAACAAATTTTTTAATTTGGATTTTACAGTTTTAAGCAATAACTTTAACGAATTAATATTTAATTATTTATGTATAATTTATTATTATAAATGTAATAATTCAAGAAACTTTGTAGGTTATAAAATAAAATTAGTTATGGGTTATTTATATCATAAAAAAATCTCATTTATAGATGATAATACAATAACTAATTTGACTATTAGTGATATAGTTACAAAAATAAATGATAAAATAGAAATAATAATATTAAAAGAAATGGATGATTATAGAATTATACATAATATTGATGTAATTTTAAATTATCAAAGAAGTAATAGTAATAGTAATAGTAATAGTAATAGTAATAATCAAGAAGATGATATAGAAAATGAAGAAACAAATACACAGGATAATGAAGAAATAAATATAGAAGAAGAAATATATCATTGTAAACGTAATAAAATAATTTTATTAAAAGAAAAAATAAAATTAAATATTTTTAAATTGAATGATATATGCGAGAAAAGTAAACTATGTAAAATATTTTATAAATTAGCAATTTTAAACATTTTTTTCATAAACTGTTATTTAAATGTATTTATATTTAAATTTATATTAAGTAAAACATATAGATTAGTTTTTTAATTTTTTAGCTAGTTTTTTGTTTTTTGGAACAACTTTATTAGAATCGAAATTAATAATAGAATTTAAAATTAGATCTTTATTATTTTCTAATTGTAATAAAATATCTGTTTTTACTTGTACATTATCATTATCAATTAAATCATTTTGAATATTAATAGTACATGAATTGCGAAAATACAATAATTTATAATTTTTAACACCTCTATGATAACTACTAGGCACTTTAATAAAATAATAATTATTGTTTTGAGTATTTTTATTTAAAATAATAAATATTTTTTCAGTTATTGATAAATTAATAATACTATTACACATAAAAATAATCGGTAAAGCAAATTTCTTAGCTATTAAATAAATATCCATATAAGTAACAAAATAATCAGAACTATTTATTAATTCAGATAATAATAGTTTAAATTCTTGGTTTTTTAAAAATGGAGAAGTTTTTAATTTTGCTTTAATTATACTTCCTATAGAAGATGAATCTTCAATCAGTTTTTTATTAAGTTTTAAATTTGTTAAAATAAACGCTTCAGTATATTCATTATCAAAATATTCTTCAATTAATAAATTTTTTAAATCTAATATATTAAGATTAGATAAGTCTAACTCCGAAGACTTAGAATAATAATGTTTTAAAATAAATAATAATAATTCAAAAGAACATTGTTTATCAGAATCTATATCAAAATAAAATTCATATAATCTATCAATAAATAATTTATTTAAATCTAATTCTTTTATAGCATTTTTTTTATGTTTACATTTTATACTTTGAACATAATTATTTATAGTTTGTTCTATATTTGCATCTTTATCTATTTGTATTTCAGGCGTATCTTCTTCTAATTCCGGCAAATTTTCTTCCATTTGTTTTTCATGTAAATGGTTTTTTTCTAATAATTTAATTTTTTCAACTTGTTCTTTTGGTAATTTTAAAACAATTTTTTCATCGGGCTGTATCTTATCCAATTCAAAATCATCATATTCTATAGCAATTTTAGAAGTATCAATTTTGTTAATCTTACTAGAAGATTTAATATTATATGTATCAAATGTTGTATAATTTGAATAAGGATCTTTAATTTGTAATGAAGTTGATTTTATTTCCTTAGCCAATACAGATTCCATTAAAATAACTTCATTTTCATTAATATTATATTTTATGTTATTAAATGAAATAAAATTTGATGAATTAAATAATACAAGTTTTGTTTTATTATAACGCGTAAATTCATCAGAAAGTTTAGTAAAATAAATGCTATAATTATCATCATTTGTAATTAAATTCAATTTAGGAATAACAAGATTACAAATATTAGTACTACTATTAATCATACAGAAATCAGTATCACATGCATTATTATTGATACATAGAGAGAAATTTTTAATATTAGCAAGTATATTTGGATCATATTCTGCAAAATTAATATAATTTTGAGCAAGACTTTCTAATTCATCACGTATTAGTTTTAATTTATCAAAATATATAAGTGCATTGTTTTTTATTATATCTTGTAATTTAATTTTAAATTTGTAATTTTTATATTCAGAAAGCAGTTTAAAAATAGTATTTCTAAAAGAATTATAAAATCCAGATTCTAATTTAATATTATTTATCATTTGTTTTCTTTCTTCATCAATGTTCAAGCTATTCTGTATAATAATATCTGTAAATAAATAATTTTTATCTGAAAGTTCTGGTAAATCATCTTTTATATATATTTCGGGTTTATTAATCATTACAAACTGATTGGCATTAGTCAATATACCAATTGTTAAATCATTCTCAACAATTTTATAAGCTGGTTTACATTTTATAATTTGATTAGTTGAATCATATATATATTCTAAAAATTCTTTTGTTGAATTATAATCACTAAAAACTTCATCTGTTAATTCATCTATAAATGTTATTGGAATTTCATAATAATCATAAATTTTAGACGGATAACAAGGAATGTATCTATATGAATTGTAATCATTATGATTGCTTACAACAACAGCAATAACTTTATTTTCATAATCCATTACTTGATAGTTTATTTCAAAACCTAATTTATTTAATATATTAACTATATTTTCAAGTGAAATATTCTTTTCAAATTTAGTATTTTTAGATTCATTTTCTATACAACTATTATTTATATCTTCTCTAATATAATTAAGAACTTTTTTAAATTCGTTTAATCTAGTTTCATTTGATTTATATCCAAAAGAAATTAATGGAGTAATAATATCAGTAACTTCTGTTCTAATTAAGTAAAGTGGTTCAAAATATTGTTCTTTCATCAATAAAATAAGATTTTTTTTGCTATCATCTATAAATTCATTAGAATAATTTTGCTTTGGACAAATTACTTTAACATTATCGGTTAAATCATAACTAGTAATATCTAATATAATTAAATTAATACCGTTAGGAAATAATAATGGATTTGGTTTACATACAATATCCCATAGATATGTATAATCAATTAAATAATTCTTACCATTTAAATATTTTTTAAAATTTTCAAAAGAAATTAATATTCTTTTGTATAAATTTATTTGATTATAATTAGTTTTGTCTAATTTATTATAAAAAATACTGTTATTTTCAAATTTTGAAATATCAAAAGACTCTAATATTTGTTCGGTAATATTTTTATTTAAAAATATTTGTGCCAAATTTGCATTATTGTAAGTAATAAAATTATCAATAGTTAAAGACTTAATTATAATATTTTTCATTTCATCGATAGATATAGTATCAGTTCTTTGCAATATTTCTTTACTAAAAGCATCTGCTATACAGGATATAAATGAATTATTTTTATCATTTTCTACGCCATATCTTAGCAAGCAAGTATATTTGTATTTAAGATTATTATTATCAGGGTTGATGCAATCATCGGAATCAAATTGTAAAAATTTTTTTACATTAATAGGTAGATGACCAACTTTATATTGTTCTAATGGGAATTTATCAGATCTAATAATATATTTTATATCTCCTTGCTTAACAACCTTACTAGCAATATTGCAAATACGTTTACCATTATCTTCTCTTGATTTTTTTTCATTTTTTAATTTACTAAAACAACATGGTAAACAAAATTCATTGCCATATTCGTCAGCTACTGTATCTTTTAAAAATGCTGGTTCTCTATCTTTATTTTCAAATTTATATATATTACCTTTGTCTTTTGTGTAAATAGTTCCATATTCTCCTGATTCTACTTGCTTTTGTGTTAAAGTAGAATTTTTTTCTAAATCCCAGAATTTGGGACATATGTAATAATATTTTTCATCAGGATTAGTAGAATATTCTAAAATATCATTTGATGTATATTTAGGATTATCTAGTAAAACTTTTTGTTTTTCTTCTTCATTAAGAATTACGGGTTGACGAGTAGACTGACACAATCTTGAATAACTTACATAATTTTTATTAACATCTTCCTTAGCAAGATTAGGTTTATAAGTTTTAACTTTAAATAATCCTGGTTGTAATTTTTCTAATTTATTCAAAATAGGATTTCCTCTAGTAGATTCTTTAAATTTTTTTAATTTATCTTCATCTTCTTCATGTGTTTCTTTTTCATCTTCTTTCTCTATTTTTTTTTCTTCTTCTTCTTCTTCTTCTTCTTCTTCTTCTTCTCTTTCTTCTTCTTCATCATTAATTTTAATATTATTTTGTGTTAAATCTTTAAGTTTATCATATTGAAGCGTATCATTATCATCTTCCACATGGATTTCTTCTTCTTCTTCTTCTTCTTTTTCTTCTTCTTCTTCTTCTTCTTCTTCATCTTCATCATCAAGTAATATATCAAGTAGATCATTACCCTCTTCATCGTCGTCAATTGAACTAGCAACATCAATTGCATCATCGAGATCAATTTCTAATGGTGCATTGAGAACATTAGCAATATTTTTTTCATTTAAATCAATGGCAATTTCATCAGGAACAATATCTTCGGTAAATTGTTCTTCTTTCTTTTTGCTAGAATTACAAATAGATAGATCAATATCTTTAATATCATTGAAAGACATTTTAAAGATAGAGTCAATATATAGTTTAATAAAATAAATATATCTAATATTATCAATATTTTCTATTGATATATTAATTTGGTTATTAATATTATTATCTATTTTGAAAAGGAATCCGGGTGAATTTTTAATTTTTAATTTTCTGTAATTAAAAATATTTTGAACTAGATTGAGAGATTGTATAGTAGTTTCAAATATATTGGATGCTTCTTCAGTTGATGATAGTTTAAAATTTTCTTTTAATTGTTGAATAATTTTAATAGGAGGTTCTTTTTGTTTAATAAGTTCAATAATGAATGCATCTTTATCGTTCATTTCATTATAATTGGAAACTCTTTTATATCGGTAAATTTTTTCTTTAGTTTTATCGCTAATAATGTTAAAAAAGAAATATAAGCAATTTTTGATATTATTTAAAAGTTTAATACTAAGTTTGGATTCAATTTTAATATGATAATTTAGATTGATAATTTCAATGTTATTATCTATAAGAGATGTAAAATATGAAATATTATTAGTATCATTATTAATATTTTTTTTTATAATATCAAGAACAGGATTAATATTGAGTTGAATAATAGAATCTAATTGTTGAACATTAAGATAATTAAATAATTCGATTTTAACATTGATTGTGCCATAAATATCAATTTCGAGTATAAATAATTTTACATTATCTTTAACAAATTGGTAATCATTAAAAATGATAATAGAAATAGTATTATTTTTGCCGGTAATTTTAGAGAATTTAATAATTAATTCTTTTGAAAGAAAAGGTATTTTTTTATTATTTTCTTTATTTTTTTTATCACAAAAGAGTCTATATATATTTTCGTGTTTTTTTCCAGGATTATATTTAATAAATGGCATAATTTTAGTACTATTAATAATTTTGAATAATGATTCTAATGATAAAGAAAGATTAATTTTAGTGTGTATATTGAAATTCAAATTTTGAATACCATTAATGGAGTAATTAAGTTCAGTAAATTTATTAGAATTATAATAAATATAATATAATGTATCAATAAATGAATTTTTATTTTTGAAAAGTTCTAAAGATAAATGTTTATTAGTTTTATCTAAGAATGTTTTTTTATTTTTATTAAAAAGATCCAAAGTGTTAATTTGATTAATAGAAATAAGAGGGAAATATAATTTAATAGTAATATCCTCTTCTAAGTATGTTTTTTTAGAATAATTTAAAACATCTTGAAATAAACAAATAAATAAACTATTATTAACAAGATTGTTTTCAAAAAGAAGATTACTATTATTAGTGTTAAGTGAAGTATTAATAATTGATCTAATGTAATTTGAATATTTATTAACATGAAATGGATTAGTAATATATGAATGAGGTAATTTGTTATTAATATTTTGACCAATAGGAGTGAGTATGTTAATATCATCTAGTTTTATAGAATTAATTGAATCAAAATCAATAAAGTCAGGTTCAATTCCTTGATAAAATTGTAATATATTTTCATAAATTTGTATTTGCTCATTAACATTTAATAAATATTGTTTAAAAATTTCATAAGAGATTTTATTATTGTTATCAGAAAGTAAATTATATAATTCAAATGAATTATATTTTTTGTTAATTAATCCATACATGTAAATTTCTTCATACGAAATTTGTAAAGATGTTGAAATATATTGATTATAATATTTTAAGAATTTAAATTTAATAATTTCTAATGTATCATCATAATAAATATTCTCATCAATAAAATATATAGAAATATCAAAATCTTGTATATATTTAATATCTAAATTGCTAAAATCGTCTTTAAACGTCGAATTAAATAATTTAGAATCAATAAAATGTTTTGCATTTTGATATTTAGATTGAAGTTCTACAATAGGTTCAAGTAAATTGTTTGATAAGTATTTATTTTTAATAAATAAGTATAAATCTGTTAAATTATTATTATTATTAATATAAAGTTTAAATATATCTGACATCTATATAAATACAAGCATATAATTTTATATAATAATGTTTGTAAATATTATAGTTGTATATACTAATAATAAAGGAATAGGTAAAGATAATACATTACCATGGAAGATACCAAGTGATTTAAAAAAATTTAAGAATTTAACAACTGGTAATAAAAAAAATGCGATTATAATGGGAAAAAACACCTATTTAAGTTTAAATAAAAGATCACTTCCAAATAGAGATAATTTAATATTAAGTAATTCATTAATGATTAATAATATAGATGATAATAATAATATAACAAGAAGTTTTAAGAACGAGATAAAATTAAAAGAGTTTTTATATGACAAAAAATATGATGAATTATGGGTAATTGGTGGAGAAAATATATATGATTTATTTTTAAATAAAACAAATATATTTGTAGTAAAAAATATATATGTAACTTTAATAGATGATGAAATAGAATGTGATACATTTTTTCCAATAATAGATAATAATAAATATAGTTTTATGAGTAAAGCAATACATACTAGTAATGATAGTAAATATAAATTATATGATATAATTTATAGTAATAATCAATAATCAAAATATGGATTATCAGTAATATTCATTCCACAATATCTAGCGGGATTATTTTTATAATCAACTGGATTATAAATATTAATTTTTTTTGCTTCAGTTAATATAAATTTATAATTAGTCCAAAATTCATCACCATGACCAATAGATTTAGTGGCGATATGGCTAACTTCATGTAAAGCAACATACATTAAAGTATTATCATCAATAATACGGCCTTTACTATTTTTTTCAGTATCTAGACAAAATGCGATTTTTTCTCCTTTATTTTCACTATAAGCGGTGTATTCACTAGTTGGTAAAGTTTCATAAATTTTGCGAGGATTATATCCTTTAACTAATCGTTTAACATTATCTTTTTCAGGATATTTTTCTCCTAAATGTTTAATAAGTTTATTTAATTTAAGACTAACATTAGCTAATTTATCAGCAGCCATTTCCAGTTTGGCTCTATCACGAACGCAATATTTATTTCCATTTACATCAGATATAATACATCTTAATTGAAAAGATTCAGATGTAACATATATACGGTAAGCAATAATAAGAATAAATATAGTTAAGATAGTATTAAAAATAAAATTGTTCATATAATATAAAATATTATAATAATAAAGTATAATATTTTGTTATTAATTAATTTAAGCACCTGTTCCAATTTCTAATTGTTTTCTAAATTTATCATCATCGATTGTAGATATATTCCATGGACAATTAGTGTTAGTTCTAGGGTTGGGTGGTTCTGATCTAAGCTGTAAGTTAGCATTTCTTAAAGAAGAACCTTGTGTATTAATTCCAACAACTTGCTGTGGATTTAATAAGCTTACATTTTTCATTTCACCTACAGGGTTCATTGATGCCCATGCACTATTAGAATCACTAGGAAGTAAATCAGATGGATTCGCAACGGGTTTATTCATAGCAGATGATGAAGTTAGGGAATTAGATGCAGACTGAGCGGCACCATTATATGGGGCGTATGCAGTTTGTCCAGATGCGCCAATAACTTTAGCTGGAGCCTTATCGGCAGTTCCTTTCGCCGGAGCGATAGTAGGATTAGTCATAGGTGTCATTCCTAATTGGAATATATTTTTATTATTAGAATATTGGTATAAAGCAAATGCTAAAAATACCAAACCAACAATTCCTAAAACATGTTCATTTTTCAAGTCTTTAAAGAATTTCTTGAAAGCAACCATTTATATAAAATAAATAATAAAATAATTTCATAATTATTTAATTATTTATAAATTTTAATCTAAAATCAAAAATCAAAATTATTAACTATCAAATTTTAAGAAATCTTCATCATCATCACTACTTTCAATATCAAGATTATCTAAATTATATTTAATTTTAATTTTTTTAGCCTCCAAAAAAGCAGTAATAGCATTTTTTCTAATTTCTTTTGCTTTTTCTTTTGCGGTTTTATAAATCTCTAAATAGATTTCTTCATGGGATTTTAAATCAATCTTATATTCTTTGGTTTCAGGAATATCTAAAATATTAACAGTTTCTAAATCAACATTATTTGTTAAATATTTAAAATCATCATTTTTAGATGATTCCGCTTCTTTTACTAAACAAGAAGTATTTTCATCACTTTTAATTATTTTATTAGAATCAGGCAAAACAACACTAGTTAAAGAATTAGTATTTTCACTAGATTCAGCATGTTCAGTATTAGATTCAGCGTGTTCAGTATTAGATGCAGCGTTTTCAGTATTAGATTCAGCGTTTTCAGTATTAGATTCAGCGTTTTCAGTATTAGATTCAGCGTTTTCAGTATTAGATTCAGCGTTTTCAGTATTAGATTCAGCGTTTTCAATAGAAGATGCAGTGTTTTCAATAGCAGATGCAGTGTTTTCAGTATTAGATTCAATAGTATTTAAAGTAATATTATTAGGAGATTCATGATTATTTAATACTTCTTTAATTGATTCACTTGATGTTATACTAGTAGATTTGACTAAATGTTTTGGTTGTTCAGTTTTAATAAGTAATTGTTTTTCAAATTCATCAGAAGGTAGTAAAACCATCATTTGAGTCAAAAATATTTCAATACTAAAATTTTTAGTAGAAAATTTAATGTTATTTATATTTACTAAAGGAATGAATTCATGAGTATTATCAAAGTCATCAATTGATATTTTATTTTCATTTTCATCATAAATATTTAATTTATCTGTTTTGATATAGGTTTTTAGTAAGAAATTTTTTCCATGTTTATAAGGTTTCATAGTGGATAACATTAATTCATCAATATCAGTTTTTTCAATATTAGAAGATTCATAAAACCATAATTCTCTATTACTATATATTTTTTCTGTGCAAAATTTTTCTAAATTTTCTAAAAAATCAATAACATTTTTTTGAGAAATAGAAAAATTAAGCTCAGTGTATATTTTAGAACTACTTTTAATAATACCTTGTTTGGTTGTACATTTAGGTAATTGAATATATAAATTTTTACTAGTCATTCCATGACTAATTTTGCTAATATAATTATTATTATTTGCTAATGTAGGATTACCTAAATTTAAAATAGAGAAATCAAATGTTTGATTTAAATCAAATACACTATTATTCATTTAATAAATAAAATATAAAAATGAAAATAAAATAACACGCAAAAATAAATTAAATAAATTCTAATTATTAATTTAAATAATATGAAGAATAATAATTTTATATATGAACAATGTTTAAAAACTCTAAATTCACAAGAATTTAAGAAAGAAGTTAAAAATATATTACAGCCATTATTAGATTATATTTTAAAAGAAATATCAATTTACTTATTTTTTTTTATATTTTTAATTTTAGTAAGTTTTTTATTACATTTAGGAGTTTTAGTTTTATTAATTCGTTATAATAATAAAATAAAAGAAATATAATTTTTTTCTAAGTATAATATATATATAAGTATGAACAATCTAAATATAGATAGAATGCTTTTAGATAATCAGCCATTAACAGGTGGTCGTCGTAGTAGCAAACGTAGGTCATCAAAAAGAAAAGCAAGAAAAGTAAGAAGAGCAAAAAAAGGAGGTTCATTATTAGCAGATGCTAGTGTTCCAGCTGGATTATTTTTATTACATAGATATTTAAAAAATAGAAATTCACGTAAAGCGAATAAAAAAGCGAGCAAAAAAAGTAGACGTACACGTAGAAGAAGATAGATTTAATTATTAAATAATTAAATAATTATTAATTTAAATATATAAATAATTATTTAGAATTAATATAATCAATGAGTTTAGAAGAAAATATAAAAAAATGGGTGGTCTTAGACAATAAACAAAAGAAATTAAATGAAGAAATAAAAGAATTAAGAAATATAAAAAATAATTTAACAGATAATATCATAACAAAATTTTCTGATAAAAATATAAATTCACCAATAATTAAAATAAGTGATGGTACATTGAGTTTAATTGAAACTCAACAAGCAAATATAATAAGTTTTAAATTTTTATTAGATAGTTTTAAAGAATATTTTCGAGACGATAAAGAGGCTATTAAATTATTGGATTTTATAAAAAGTAAAAGACGATATACAAATGTATCATCCATAAAAAGAATATATAATAAAGAATAGATTATATAAATAGTATTTACATAATATAATAAGAAATGTTTAAATTATTAAGTGAATTAAATATAGATAGAAAAGATTACAAAAATTTAGCACTTTTACCTGGTTTTAATATAAATGAGCCTAATAGTATAAATGAAAAAGTTATATTATTAAATAAAAAATTTGATGGATCAGATATTTTAGATGAAAAAATATTAATAAAATTAATAACAGTAGTCGATAAAGGTAAAAATAATTCTTCAAAAAAATTAAGAAAAGATAATTTAAAAAAATCAAAGAGAAGTAGAAAAAAATAATATCTTAATAGATTATAATATTAAATAATATCAAATTATATTTTATTATTTAATAAAATTTGATTATTATTAAAGAGTATAAATTATAAATAATAATCTAATTATAATTTATTATTTATAACAATGGAGAGTTCATTGTATTCGGCTAATAGAATCAGAGAAATTGAAAATAAAAAGAAAAGTTTAAATAATAAAGATTCTTCACTTTATTTACACAAACGAAAACTAGATAGTTTAAATAAACAAAATTTTGTTTACAATGATCAAGAGTATAATAATAGCAATTTAATAAATCATGTAAAAGGAAGAAATCGTGGAAATGGTGGTAAATTTTTAAAAATGAAATATACTGCACCAAAAATTTATAAAGCATATACAGTAGATTCAGTTTTAAGTGTTGTAAATAGTAATGATTATAATGCAGAAATAATAGACCAATTTGGGGTTACTGATAGTATAATGGCTAGTATATATGACCAAATAATAGTAAATCGAATAACAAGTGAAAGTGAATTATATACAGATGCTAATAATCTTTATAATAATATGGATACAGACGTTCAGGTAGATAATAATGTAAATTATATTATTAATACACGAATAGATACTGTAGATTATAATAATATAGATGATACAATTAGAGAAAATATAGTAAGTGATTTAAGAGATTATTTAATAAATTATATGAATTTAAATCCTGGTTCTTTTATAATTACTTTATCGGAAGGTTCATTAATAATTAAAGTTCAATTAGTTTCAGGTTTAATAAGTGGAATTAGATTATTAAATGCAATTACTATAAATTTAAATCAAAACGATACATATATTGAATATGGTGCAGAAGTAACTTTTGAGGGTGTAATAAATAATAATAAATTACTTATTGAAACTTTTTTATTAGATGGTACTAAAGTAGCAAATGTAAATACTGCAATAGCACAAACATATATAAATAGATACTCTCTTGTTCATAATAATGAACTATTATATACAGTAGAGAGAAATATTATTGTTTATGATAACATTCCACCTGTAATTAATATATTATCACCTACTGAAATGAACATAAATCAAAATATAGTTTTTTCATCAGTTGATCCAGGTGTAAATATTACAGATATAGGCGGTGATACTGAAATAAATTTACGTAATGTTAGAAGAGTAATTAAGAATGAAAATGGAGATGAAGTAGATTATAATACATTTACACAAATAAGAGGAAAATATTATATACATTATTTTGTAATAGATATTACAGGAAATGAAGGCACTAATATTAGAACAGTAAACGTAATTGATAATGTAGGCCCACTAATAGAATTAAATACACCTATAACTTTTAATATAAATCAAAATAATTTATTTATTACAAATGATCCTGGCATTCAAAGCATTAGTGATGCTGGAGGGGATACAAGTGATTTATTCATAAATCTTATTATAACAGTTACTAATTCTAATAATACAGAAGTATCAATAAATTCTTTTACAGAAATAGTAGGACAATATAATGTATTATATTCTACAATTGATGATAGAGGTAATATTGGGACAGCAACAAGAATTGTAAATGTAATTGACAACATAGCACCAAATATGACATTAAATGGTTTTACAAATTATACTATAAATCAAGGCGAAACTTTTACTGATCCAGGAATACAAAATATTACTGATACAGGTGGTAATGAATCAATATCAACTTCTGATATTACTATTGAAATAACTGATCCTTTAAATAGTATATCAAATTATTCATATCCATTAAATAGTTTACTAGTAGGAAATATTGCAGGGGTCTATACAATTAAATATAAAGCAAGCGATAATGCTAACAATGAATCTGTAGTAATTAGAAATATAACAGTAGAAGATAAAACAAACCCAATTATTAATTTGAATCAATCTAATATAACACTTATGCAAGGAGTAGATTTTAATAGTAATGATCCGGGTATTTTAAATGTAACTGATGTTGGTGGAGATTCGAATATATCTAGTAGAACTATTACAAAAACTGTAGTAGATAGTAATAATGTTAGTCAATCAATTTCATCATTTACTCAAATACGAGGAACATATACAGTAACGTATAGTATTACTGATAATGCGGGTAATACAGGTTTAGCATATAGAACAGTTGATGTTATTGATAATATACCGCCTGTAATTACATTAAATGGAGAGTTAAATTCACAAATTAGACAGTTTAATCCATATACTGATCCAGGTATAACAAGTGTAATTGATACTGGTGGAGATGGTATAATATCTACTAGTTATGTTACAAAAAATATATTAGAAATAACAAATTATGTAGTAAAAGTAAATAATAAATCAGTTAATCATATTGATTATGGTAATGGTTCTGGATCATGTTATTTTTTAAATGATATTGAAACACCCGCATTAACATTTTCTATTAACAAAACATATAGATTTATGCAAGATGATTCTACAAATACAAATCATCCAATAAAATTTTATTTAGATAAAGAAAAAAATACATTATATGAAACAAATGTAATATATCATTTATCATCAGGAAGTTCAGATAGTTATACAGAAATTCAAGTAGATTCAAATACACCAAGTATACTTTATTATCAATGTGGAAATCACCCTTTAATGGGTGGTAAAATATTAATAAATAATTCACTATTTAATTTAAATAATTTTTTTAATAGATTAGGATTATATGAATTAAAATATACTGTATTAGATAGTAAAAATAATGAAGGAACAACATCAAGATATATATATATATATGATGATATCTCGCCTACTATTCTTTTATTAGGTCCGAATAATTTAACATTATTTCAAGGAGATAATTTAAGTAACAATGACCCAGGAATTAATAGAATAATTGATACTGATGGTAGTATAACCGGCGATTTAATTATGAATAATGATGATGTTATACTTGAAATTACAAATTCATCTAATCAAATAATACCATATGATCAAGTTACGCAGTCAGCAGATACATATACATTTACATATTCTATAAGCGATACTGCTGGAAATATTGGAACTGCTAGTAAAACAATAACAGTAGTTAATAATGTTCCACCAACAATTACTTTAACAGAACCAACTAGTATGACAATTAATCAATATGAAGCATATAATGATCCAGGTATAACAAGTATAATAGATGATGTAGATGGTATAATGAGTATAGATAGTTATACAAAAGATATTATAACCATTAGTAATTTAATTACAACAGTTGATAGTTCCTCTTCTGTATTTTTAATAAATGGTTTTGAAACACCACTATTGACATTTAAAATTGGTGAAACATATAAGTTTATACAAGAACATAGTAGTAATACTAGCCATCCTATTAAATTTTATTTAGACGAACAAAAAACACAACCATATACAAATAATGTAACTATTGCTTCTACACCAGGAAACATTGGTAGTTATTCTCAAATTGATGTAAATTCAAATACACCAAATATAATTTATTACCAATGTGAAAATCATAATAATATGGGAGGAAAAATTATTGTAAATGATACAACATTTGATTTAACTAATTTTGTTACTAGATTAGGTTTATATTATATTACATATACTACAAATGATATTGCAAATAATGTAGGAACCGAATATAGAACAGTATATATTAAAAAAGTAGGCTCAACTGATAATAATCCACAAATAACATTAACTGGTTCTACGGAAATAACTTTAGAACCAGGCGCCTCATTTACTGATCCAGGTATTTTATCAATACAGACTAATGGAACTGATGCTATAAGTAATTATAATATTTTGCCTGTAGTAACAGATGATAATAATAATATTATTGATATATCAACTATCACACAAACACCTGGAGTATATACATTAACATATACAATAAGTGACTCTGGTGGAAATGTTCAAACTGCTACAAGAACAATAACTATATTAGATTCAGCATCGGCCGGAACACAACTATTACCGCCAGAGCCAGTAGAAGAAGAACCAGATTGGACTACTCATCAATATTTTGGGTTTGCACCAACAGAGCAACGTGCAAATCCAGGAAGTTTCATTATATATGATTTTGAAATTGTTGAAAATGGAGTAGATTTAATAGAATATTCTCCTAATTTAGGAAGTAGTTCTATACCGGGAACAATAGAACGAACTTCACCTGCAGCTGCTAATAATGGATGGATAGGTTTTTATTTTGCTTCAAATCATCACGCTTATGATACTTGGTGGGCTGATAATGAAGAACCTTTATTCTATTTTAAAACAAATGATGCAACACCTGCATCTGGAAATACAACCGCGCGTATGTCATGGCATAGTAATCATATGTCTACTCGTGGTCATTTTCTTTCTTCTGCTAGTCCAGACGGACCATGGGTTATTCGTGCTAGTTGGTATCTGCCTACTACACCGAGTGGGGCGGGAGAATATTTTGAATGGTCCTTATTTGATTCTCCACCTCCTGATCCAGGGACAATAACTGATACCAATGTATTTATAAATCCTCCACAAAGAATGTCTCATCTAGCACAGCCTGATTCATTATCTATTAGTAGAGATGGTAAACGTGTTGTAGCAGGGGCATGGGCATATGGTACAGGTCCCGTTAATAACGATGGATATCCACAAACCGAAAATGGTTTAGTTAATGTATATGAATGGAATGGAACTTCTTGGATACAACTAGGAAATAGTTTAATTGGAGATGAACCAGGCAATAGAGAAAGATTAGGAAATGCAGTTGCTATAAATGCAGATGGTTCGCGAATTATAGTTAGTTCTTTAGGTGCTCAATTTAAAGGATGGGTGCAAGCATATGAATTAAATGGTAATACATGGGTAGAAATGGGACAACAGTTAGATGGTATTAATAATGGCGAAGAGTTTGGTAATTCTATGGATATGAATGATGATGGTACAATAATAGCGATTGGTGCACAATATCATTCTCATGGGGGCGTGAATAGAACTGGTGAAATCCGTGTATATAAATATAATTCTAATACACAATTATGGTTTCAATTAGGTCAAGATATTAATGGTCTAAAAGAATCAGATACTGGATGGAGAGTATCATTAAATAATGATGGAACATGGCTTGCTTCGGGTGAACCTAGGGGCAATAGAATAGATCCAAATGTCTGGTGGACTGCTAGGGGACATGTTCGTATTTTTCAAATAGATCCAAGTATTACACCAGATAATTGGGAAACACATAATCCACAATGGATACAGAGAGGTAATAGTATACTTCATGATGTCTTGGCTGGTGGTGATAATGGAGCAGGGACTAAGACTGAAACTGGATATAGTGTATCATTTAGTAATGGTAGTGGTTCTGGATTACGTGTAGCAGTTGGAACTCCTAGTTGGTGGCCCGCATCAGATAGTAGTAAATATAATAGTGGTTCAGTTGCTATATATGAATGGAATGGAAATTCTTGGGTTCAGATTGGCAATAGAATAACAGGCGGAAATAATGGATGGCAAATAGGAAGAGAAGTATGTATATCAGAAGATGGTAATCGTGTAGTTACAATGTCATGGTATTTTAATCTACACGCTTCAGCAACTGAGGGTGGATATATGTACATATATGACTGGAATGGAACGGAATGGGTAAATCTAATAGATACAAGTGAACAATATTCAATATCTTTATATAAACCTTATTATGTTCAATCACATAGTTTAACTATGAATTCTCTAGGCACTGTTGTTTTACTTGGAGAGAGTAGTTATTATGAACAGCTATTTTCAAATGGTGGTATTCCTGTAGATGGACGCATATCAAGATATGAAATATATCCATCCACTGTACCGCCGCCGCCACCGCCACCACCACCAATTACATTATTAGGAGATTCTGAAATTACGTTAGAACAAAATATTCCTTTTGTTGACCCCGGTGTAACTGTAGAATTTCCCGCGGCTAATACTATGCCAATAATACCAATTATAACAGATACTAACTATAATACACTACAATTATCATCATTTACAGAAAATACAGGAACCTATACGTTAAGATATAATGTTTATGATGATGATGGTAATTTAGTTTATATGATAAGAACAGTAAATGTTGTAGTACCTGTTAAATCAACTGAAATTACATTTTTAAATAGTGTAAATAATGGCGCTGCCAATGCTGGTGTTGCATCTATTATAGCAAGTGGTAACTTTTCTATTATGGCCCATATATCTAATAATGGCGATAGAATTTATATTTACAACTGGATAGAACAATCAAATACATGGAATCAAACAAGCCAAATATTACTTTCAGATGCTTCTCCTGGATCTGGTCGTTATATATATAAACTTGAGGTATCAAAATCAAATAAGCAAATTGGATTTCTAGTATGGAAAGATAATCAAACGTCCGAGACATATATGTATGAATTAAATGAAAATACAAATAGTTGGCAAAAACGCGGTGGTCTTATTCAAACTGGACATAGAGGATCAGAAATGTCTATCAATTCAGACGGTACAATATTTGCATTTGGGGTTAAAGACCATCATTATCGACGCGGAGTTATATATATAAAACAGTGGATAAATAACAACTGGGAAAATTTAGGTCCTGCAAATGTTACTGATGGCGGCGGTTCGGGTTGGGGTATTGGTGCCGGACCAAAAGATGGTTCAACTCTTGCAGCTGGTACATTTTTATGGAATCCAGACGTTTATAGTGCTACTCAAATTTCTATGAGTTCAAGTGGTTTGCGAATATCAAGTCAACAAAAAAAAGAGGTAAATAGTAGTATATATTATGTAAATGTTTATGAATACGGTATTCGTAGAACTACTAGTAATAATACTACAACATATACTAATAATTTATTCTGGAATAAATTAGGAAGTACTTTAATTGCAACTTATGGTATATTAAGTCCTGATGGTAATAGAATAGCAACACATAATATAGCTGGTCAACATGTTAACACACCATCTGAAATAAAAGTATATGAATGGAATGAAACAACAAATGATTGGCTACAATTAGGTAATACAATAATAGGTGGTAGAAATGATGGTAATGGCGGTATGATGTTTAGCGATGATGGTAATACATTAGTAGTATTGGGCATGCAAGTAGATGTTAGAGATGAATTATCAAGTGCTTATTCATCACTTGGTTCGCCTGGCAGGGTAAGTGTATATCAACTAAGTCCAAATGTAAATGTAAATAATAATAATTATTATCAAATATCAAATAGAACATGGTTAGAAAATGGTTATCAATTTGGTCCATTAGTAGATGTAAACAATAATCCATGGACTAATTCATATCCATGGGATATTCAATATATATGTATTGATAGTTCGGCAAGTAAAATGATATATATAACACGAAAATATAATAATAATCAAGGTATAATAAATACATATAGTTTGCCAAGTAATTATGAACTATTAATATCTGATGTATCTAATTATCCAATAATATCATTACATGTTACTGATAATTATAATTTAGGTGTTGGTACACCTTATCAAGAATATGGTATAACAATTACTCATAATAAAGAAATTACAGATTCTATAGAAAATCCATCACCTAAACTAGGTAGAGTATCAGTAAATGTTGATAATTTCTATAATAATAAAGGAACATATAAATTAACATATAGTGCTACTGATATTAATGGTAATACTACGTTTGCGGATAGAATTGTAAATGTAATTGATGATGTTGGCCCAGTAATTAATATAAGCGGTGGAGACGAATATTTAATTACTGGTTATACTACTTATGGTTCACAAGAATTTTTGGATCATGGAATTGTAAGTGTTAATGATGTTGGTGGAGATGGTGTATTAGATGTTGCGAATGTTAGAGTTATTATAAGAAATAGCAATAATGATATAGTAAATAATATGGTTACAACTAGTCCAGAAGTATATACTATCACATATGATATAAGTGATTCATTGGGTAATATAGGCAGCGTGATAAGAACAGTAACTATATCAGACACCGCCGATGGTATTCATACATATAAAGCAACATCACAATTAAACTCTAGTATTACTGACATGGGTTCAACTGCTAATTCGAGTAATGAAAAATATATTAAATACAATGGCGATGGTTCATTTATGGCAGCTATATCAAATACTAATAAAGAAATATATATGTATGAATGGAATATTGCATCTAATCAATGGGATACTAAAGGTATTATAACTACTACAACAATTAACGATGGGAATCATATTAGAGATGGCACTATAATGAGTTTATCAGTAGCATCTCGAAATAATAGAATAGCATTTACAGTTACAGCAACTAATAGACACAGTTATTATTATCAATATGAATACAATCAAACTACAGATAGTTGGGATGCTATGCGAAATGAACAACATAATACAAAATATATACATCAAGAATATACAGATTCATGGCGTGCTTATATAACCAATAATTATGATGGAACAATAGTAGCATGGGTAGATACTCGAAACGAAAGGGCTACAGTTAGAAAATTGATTGATGGGCATTGGGATCAATTGGGTCGCTTTAAAAAGGATAATGGATCTATTGATACTAGTGTATATAGTATTCAAAAAGCATATAGTGGAAATAACAGATTTGGTTATGAAGCATTCTCAATGAATGATGATGGTACAAGAATATTAGTTGGTCAATGGATTGAAGACAATAATGGTTGGAGAGCAGGTTACTCAAGAATTCGTGTATATGAATATCAATATGATACAAACGGCCTTAATAATTTTGTATGGGCTCAAATAGGTAGTGAACTGGTAGCACGAGGAGGAACTATAAGTCCAGATGGTAATAGAATAGCAGTTCATGATGTAAAGGCTGAACTTGAATATGAAACTAATCCATCACCTATAAGAGTTTATGAATGGAGTAGATCAAATAGTGAATGGGAATTAATAGGAAATATTATTAATGAAGTAAAAAATATGGGAATGAGTGATAGAGGAAATGGTATTCTATTAGATTATCATGGTGACACATTAGCATTAATAAGTTTAAATGCCCCAGCTCAGATTTATAGAGACTCTTTATCTGCACATACAACAGTTTATCCGGGAATAGTAAAAGTATATCAACTATCACCAAATATAAACACAATTAACAATAATTATTATGAAGGATTAAATAGAACTTGGATAGAACTAGCTCTTGAATATGGTCCATTATATGATAAGAATGGTAATGAATGGGCAAATGATTTTCATCGAAGTAGTCAACCATATAGGCAATATATAGATTTAGATTTTAGTGGTTCAAATTTAGGATTTAGAACTACTTATTATGATAATAAAAAAGGTATAATAAATACATATATTTTGCCTCCTAAACAAGAATTATTATTATCTGATGTATCCAATTATCCAGTAATATCATTAAGTGGTGATAGTTATAATGTATTATATTTAGATACACCTTATGTTGAACATGGTATATCAATTAGTCATAATAAACAAATTACAGAAACTATAGAAAATCCATCTCCCATAGATAGCTGTGGTAATATAGTAGATCTAGCACACTTTTATAATAAAAGAGGAATATATACATTTACATATAGTGCTACCGATGAAGATGGTAATATTAGTAAAATAGATAGAATTGTAAAGGTAGCAGATAATGTTGCTCCAATAATTAATATAAGTGGTGGTGATGTATATTTAATTACTGGTTATATTGATTCTCATGGATTACAAGAATTTTTAGATTATGGATTAGTAAGTGTAATTGATTATGGTGGAGAAGGTACAATACCAATAACTAATGTGGCAGATGATGGTATAATCCATTCTGATAATGTATTAGATGATGGTATATTAGAAATTCAAAATGTAAATGTTATTATAAGAAATAGCAATAATGATATAGTAAATAATATGGTTACAACTAGTCCAGAAGTATATACTATCACATATGATATAAGTGATTCATTAGGTAATATGGGCACAGCAACAAGAACAGTAACTATATCAGATACACGTGATGGTATTCATACATATTTAGAATCACCACAATTAATGTCTACTATTACTAATATGGGTTCAACTGCTAATTCGACTAATGAAAAATATGTTAAATACAATGGTGATGGTTCATTTATGGCAGCTATATCAAATACTAATAAAGAAATATATATTTATGAATGGAATAATGTATCCGATAACTGGGATAGTAAGGGTCTTATAACTACTACATCAATTAATGATGGGAATCATATTAGAGATGGCACTATAATGAGTTTATCAGTAGCATCTCGAAATAATAGAATAGCATTTACAGTTACAGCAACTAATAGACACAGTTATTATTATCAATATGAATACAATCAAA
>Ga0228615_1000099_pt1 | contig 46669 bp, 50 predicted proteins | sample 16DmetaG_FD_190530 | JGI IMG/M metagenome (GOLD analysis project Ga0228615, IMG submission 190530) | Seawater microbial communities from Monterey Bay, California, United States - 16D | ecosystem: Environmental > Aquatic > Marine > Coastal | place: USA: California | collected 2016-10-17
GACAAAATCAGGCAATTCTCCCATTAAAAGGAAAAATCTTAAATGTAGAGAAAGCAAGATTAGATAAAGTGTTGAGTAGTCAGGAAATAGTTATCCTGATAACTGCTTTGGGTTGCGGAATAAGAGATGAGTTTACTCTTGAAAAACTTAGGTATCACTCGATAGTCATTATGACGGATGCTGATGTGGACGGTTCTCACATCAGAACTCTTCTTTTAACTTTCTTTTATAGACAAATGCCGGAATTAATAGAGGCAGGCCATATTTTTATTGCTCAGCCTCCTCTTTATAAAGTCAAGAAAGGTAAAAAAGATATTTACTTAAAAGACGAAGAAGCTCTTCAGGAGTTTTTAGTCGACAAAGCAGTAGATGAAACAGACTTGTATGCCTCGGCATCAAAAAAAATTGAACCTGGAAAATTTAAGGAATTATTAAAGTTTTATAACGGCTTTCAAAGCGCAATATCACACCCTTCTGTGTCATTGGATCAAGATATCTTAATTTCAATGTTAATTTCAGAAGAGTTTCCTTCTACAGCATCTGTTGAAACTGTAAAAAAATGGATAAAAGGTTTTTTAAAAAATATCCAGCAAAAAAAAGGAGTCACTTGGAAAGCTAGTATCGATGAGAAAAACAAACAGTCTATTTTGGTCGAGAGGTCTGAATATGGTCATACTTCCTTTTCTATAATTCCATTTTCATTTTTCAAATCAAATCAAACAACTCCATATAAAATAATTAAGGCTTATAAAAAGTCTCTTAAAGATCTCAAATTAAAAACAAGTTATCTTGTTATTTCTGAAGAAAAAATAAAAATAGAAGATTTTCTAGAACCCTTTAAAAAATTAATGGACTCAACAAGAAAAGGCTTATCTCTGCAAAGATATAAGGGCTTAGGGGAAATGAATCCAGAACAACTATGGGATACGACAATGAATCCCGTAGGAAGAAGATTGGTCCAAGTAAAAATCGAAGATGCAGATGAAGCTAGCGATTTGTTTGAGCAACTTATGGGGGATAATGTAGAAAACAGAAGGCAGTTCATAGAAAGTAACGCTTCCTTAATCGGGAATATTGATATTTAAATCAAAAAAGTTCTAAATATTTTCTTTCCGTCCAGTCCCTAATAATTTTTGTTGTCTCAACGGCGTTATCTTTAGGCAAAATAGCATCTCCTATAAAGAACTCCACCTTACCAGGCCTTATAACAAAATCTCCGCCATACCAGCATTCGCCGGCATTATGGACAATAGGAACAATTTCACTATTTGTTTGTAAGGCTAATTCTGCACCCGTTTTCTTATAAACACCTAGATCACGGGGCTTTCTTCTGGTGCCTTCAGGATAATAGATTAAAGAAAAGCCAGCGCTTAATAATTCCTCGCCCATAGAAAAAATTTTCTTTACAGCCTCTGAACCCCTGCCTCTATTAATAGGAATTGAGCTTAATAATCTCAAAGCCCAGCCAATAATAGGCCAAGACAATAAAACGTCTTTCAGTATCGTTGCTGTGGGAATAAATTGTTGATACAAAACTAAAGTTTCAATAAAACCTTGATGGTTAGAAAAATAAATTTTTTTATTAGGAGAATTTACAACATCAACATTACCCCTAATAACAATTCTTACCCCACAACAAATTCTTATCCACCAGCGAAAAAAAACAACCCAAGAAAGAATAATTTTCTGCCTGAATTTCCTTTCAATGAAAATACAAACTGGAAAGGTTAAAGAAATAATAACCAAGGAAATTGCCAAAATTACATAAAAAAGGAAAGATCTAATATATGAAATCATTGGCAGATAAATCTTGTCGCTGACAATAGGTTTTCAAAAACTTGAGCTTGGGAGGTATCGTGATTTTTTAATGTAATCTCTCCATAACCAGTTTTCACCAACAAAGGTTTGCATTCATGTGCAATAGCACATTGAATGTCAGAAAATTTATCACCTACAAAATAACTACCTTTAAGATCAACACCGAGAATTCTTTCTGCTTGAAGCAAAAGTCCAGTTTTTGGTTTCCTGCACGTACAATCATCTTCGGGTTTATGAGGACAAACCTCTATATGAAGAATATCTGATCCATGTTCTCTTATTTTTAGTTTCATGTGAGAATTAACAATATTTATCTGATCCTTTGATGCAATGCCTAAGCTAATACAGGCTTGATTAGTAGCTACAATAATTTTGAAATTATTGTCAGACAACATAGATAAAGCTTCTAAGCTCCCCTCTTCGAATTTAAAATCAATAGGCTTAGTTACATAGTCAAAGAGGTCAACATTAATGACTCCATCCCGATCAAGAATAATGTAATTTTCTTCTGACATATCAGCCCATAAACAGCTTTTGAATGTTTGTTTCTATATCTTTTAAATTTACGATTTCTTGTTCCATGGTATCTCTGTCTCTGAAAGTTACTTTGTTCTTTTCTATAGTGTCATAGTCAACTGTTATGCAGATTGGCGTTCCGATCTCATCGTGTTTTCTATAACTCTTTCCAATATTTCCAGTGTTTTCAATTGTGACTCTTCCAATATTTAGCTTTAAAAGCCTATTTTTTATTTCTACGGAAGCATTCACTATTTCCTCAACATTCTTTTTAAGGGGGATAACAGCTATTTTTATTGGAGATAGGTGCTTTTTCAGTGACAATACAACTCTTTTCGTCTCATTTTTAAGAACTTCTTCTTTGTATGCGTCGTTTAGAATGGCTAAGAACGCCCTTTCAACACCAGCGCTGGGTTCTATTACATATGGAACAAGCCATTTATTTGATATTTTGTCTTGGTAGGCAAGTTTTGCTTTAGAAGTTTTATTTAATTTAGTCTCTGCTTTTATATCAAATTCTTCCTGAGACTTGGTATGAGAGCCTAAATCAAAATCCGTTCTATTTGCAATTCCTTCAAGTTCTTCAGTTCCATGTGGAAACTTGTACATAATGTCTGCCGTTGCTTTAGAGTAATGAGACAGATCTTTACTAGGCACATTAAAAATTTCTAAATTTTCTTCATTTAAGCCCTGCTTTATCCACCACTTCATTCTTTCATTTATCCAATATTCATGGAATTTTTCATCATCCTTGGGCTCTACAAAATATTCCATTTCCATTTGCTCAAATTCTCTTTTTCTAAAAATAAAATTTCTTGCAGTTATTTCATTTCTAAAAGCTTTTCCAATCTGAGCAATTCCGAATGGCAGTGATCTTGAAGTACTGTCTAAGACATTTTTAAAATTTATAAAAATATGTTGAGCCGTTTCTGGTCTTAAATATGCAACAGATGACCCATCATCTACTGGACCTATATTTGTTTTAAACATCAAATTAAAGTCTCTTGGCTCTGTTAAATTCGTTGAGCCGCATTTCGAACACTTCATCTCGGGTAAAGTATCTGCCCTCATTCTAAATTTACAGTCTTTGCAATCAACAAGAGGATCAGTAAAGGTGTCTTCATGTCCTGACTGAGAAAATATATTTTTGCTACCTAAAATAGAAGAATCTAAACCTTCAATATCATCTCTTTGATAGATCATAGATTCCCACCATGCTCTTTTAATATTATTAGCAAGCTCAACACCTAAAGGGCCATAATCATACACTCCTTGCATGCCCCCATATATCTCTGCAGTTTGAAAAATAAAACCCCTTCTTTTACAAAGAGAAACAATTTTATCCATTTTATTATCTGTCATATCTTAATATTACGAGAAGTGAGTACTTACTATTCTTTCCAAAAGAAAGCTGTAAACAATACTAATAAAGTATAGATTTCTAATCTTCCAAGTATCATTACAAAAGCCAATAAAACTTTTGTAAATGCATCCATTCCCGCGTAATTATAAGCTACTTCTCCTAGACCTGGCCCTAAATTATTAAGACATGCAGCTATTGCAGAAAAAGCAGTTTCTGTATCAATGCCTTGCCCCATCAGAATAAAAGATCCAGCTATAAGGGTTAGTAAATATACAGTTAAAAAGCCCCATACTGAATCAGCAACTTCACTATTAATTTTCTTTTTACCAATTTTTAAAGGCAAAACTAGATTAGGATGAATTAGCTTTTTAAGTTCCCTTCTAGCATGATTTAAAAGAACCAAACCTCTAATTGCTTTGAATCCTCCCGCGGTTGAACCAGCACAAGCTCCTATCATGCCAACAAATATAAGAAGCTGTGGAAGGTATGTTGGAAAAGAGGAATGATCTACTACAGTATATCCAGTAGTAGTTGCAAATGATGTAACAGTAAACAAAGAAGAGATAAAAACAGAAGTAGATATTTCAGAATTATTCAACCAAATGGTAAACAAAAAAATTACAAAAGTTAAAAATAGCATTTTCCAATAAAACCCAAACTCAGGATCTCTTAAATAATTAAACAATCTAAAATTCGAGAAAGATAAATAATGTAGTGAAAAACTTATGCCCGAAATAAACATAAAAATCACTGATAAAAGGTAAATTGTATTATTGTTGAAAAAAGCAAAACTTTCGTTGTAATTAGAGAACCCTCCAATTGCAACAGTAGTGAAGGAGTGCACTACAGCGTCAAAATACTCCATTCCAGCAAAAAAATAAGATGAAAAACAAAGCAAAGTAAGAATTAGGTATATGTAAACCAAAACCATAGCCGTTTCAGCTATTTTAGGTCTCAATTTACTTTGATTTATTGGTCCTTGCGTTTCACCCCTATAAAGCTGCATGCCTCCAATGCCAAGGAGCGGCATCAAAGCTATCGCTAAAACGATAATTCCTAGCCCTCCTATCCATTGAAGCAAACCTCTATAAAAAAGAATTGAGCGATATTCTACTGACAGATCTGAAAATATAGTTGCTCCTGTGGTTGTAAGTCCTGATGTAGCTTCGAAGTAAGCACTCACTATGGATATATCACCTTTAGTTCCCAATATTAAGGGTAAAGTCGCAAAAATAGTAAAGAAAAGCCAGAGAAGCACAGTTAATAAGAAACCTTCTTTTACCCTGATACCTTCATATTTCCTTTCAAAGTTTACTAAATATAAAAATGAACCAAATGCTAGTGTTATGAGAAAAGAATAGGAAAAAGCTGAAATATTATCTTCGTTATAAATAATTGAAATGATAATTGGCGTTAGTTGCAAAAAAGAGAAGGCAATTAAACCTATACCTAAAACTCTTGAAATTAATCTGAATTTCATCTAAATTTCTTTAAAAGCATCTAAAATCATTCAATTCATTAAACTTGTTTCTAATGCAGGAAACAATTTTTTGTTGGATAAGAAAATAATTATATGATCATTTTCATGAATTTTAACGTCATGATGAGCAATTTTAACTTCTTTTCCACGAATTACGGCACTTATAGTACATCCATTTGGTAACTTTATATCGTCAATTCCTTGACCAATTATTTTTGGAGTAGTTTCTGGGCTTGCAATTAGCTCTAATGCCTCAGATTTACCTCTTTTAAAGGTGTGCGCCCTTTCAATTTTTGTTTTGGTAATATTTTTCAATACTACCCCAATAGTAATTTCATTTGGAATCACAGTAATGTCTACTTCGCCTTGACGAATTAGATCTAAAAAAGATTGTTTATTCATTAAAGACAAAACTTTTTTAGCTCCTAGTTTTTTTGCTAACAATGAGGACATTACATTTGCCTCATCACTATCGGTGACGGAGCAAAACATATCTATTGATTCTATGCCTTCTTCAATCAAGAAATCTTCATCGGTCGCATCGCCATTAAGGACCAGAGCAGAATCTAAATTTTCAGATAAGTAATCTCCTCTCTTTCTACTTTTTTCTATAATTTTTACAACACTAAACTTATCTTCAAGAATTTTTGCGAGCCTTCTTCCGATCCTTCCACCACCTGCAATCATTATGTTTTTGTATTTAGAATCTCTCGGTCTAATTTCAGACATAACTTTTTTTATATTGCCTTTGGCAGAGATGAAGAAAACCTCATCACCATCTTTAATATAATCTTCTCCACTTGGAATAATGATTTCTTCTTCTCGATAGATAGCCGCAACTCTTGTGTCAGCATTAGGGATATGCTCTCTTAGCTCAGAAACTTTATGTCCTGTAATCGGTGCACCTTTAACAGCCTTAACACTTACCATTGAAGCTCGTCCATCTCCAAAGTCTAGAACTTGTAAAGCTCCTGGCAATTGTACAAGTTTAGAAATGTATTCAGTAATAAGTGTTTCTGGAGAAATTAACACGTCTATAGAATATTCCCCATTTTCGAAAATTTGACTACCCTTGCCCGTTAAATATTCTCTAGCTCTAATTCTAGCCATTGTTCTAGTTTTTTTATTGAGGTGCTTAATCATTTGGCAGGCAACTAGATTTACTTCGTCCCACTCAGTCATCGCAATAGCTAATTCTGTATCTTGAATATTTGCGTCTTCGAGAGTTTGTGGATAACAGCAATTTCCACAGACAATTTTTATGTCATGTTGTTCAGACTCTTTTTCAAGTTTTTCCTCATTTAGATCTACGAGGGTTATGCTATGACCATCTTCGGAAAGAATCTCGGTTAATTCTGATCCAACTTGGCCGGCACCTAAAATTAAGATGTTCAATTATTTCTCCAATAAAAATTATACTCTCAGAAAAATAATATTGTGAACATGATTGTCACTATTTAAAACTCTCATCAGAGTTAAAAAAATTATTTGATCCATTATAGAAACTTGTATATTTCATTCGGTTTTTATTTTGCCTAGCAAGCTCTTTTATTTCGATACACCGATCTAATCCAGAGATTAATAATTCATTTTTATCAGCTCTAATAATTTTTCCAGGAGTTAAAGCGGGGAGGGCATTTACTCTTGCGCGGTAGAAAATAATTCTCTCGTTTTTATATTCGGTAAATGCACACGGATTAGGACAAAGACCATTAATTTTTCCGACTATTTCTTTAGCTGATTTAGTCCAATCAATTCTAGCCTCATCTTTGGTAATTTTGTTAGCATAAGTAGATTCACTTTCATCTTGTTCTTTTAAAGAAAAATTACTTTCCTCAATAGAATCAATTACTTGTAGAATATTACTATATGAAATATCGCTCATTATTTCTTCTAAATCTTCGGTATTTGTGCCTTCTTTAATAGGAATTTTTATAACTTTTAAGATAGGCCCTGTATCCAGGCCAGCATTCATCTTCATAAATGTAATTCCTGTTTCTTCATCGCAATTAACTATGCTTCTTTGTATTGGAGCTGCACCTCTATATTTTGGAAGTAAGGATGTATGAATGTTAAAGCTTCCATGTTTTGGTAGACTTAAAAGTTCTTCTCCTATGATGTGACCAAAAGCAAAAACTAGTAAGCAATCAATATTTAATATTTCTAAAGCGGGTCTAAATTTTTTGCTTTTAATTTCATCATAAGAAAAAATTTTTATTCCTTTATCTTCTGCAAAGATTCTGATTGGACTTTTTATAAATTTTAAACCTCTGCCTGAACGTTTTTCTTCTGCGCAAACCACCCCGACCAAATCATGTTTGGATTCGTAAATAGCTTCTAAGGTTTTGAGAGCTATTTTTGGCGTTGCAGCAAATAAAATATTCATTATTTCTGTTTGACAATTTTATTTCGGATTCTTCTTCTTTTCAGTTCAGAAATATGATCGACGAATAATCTACCATTAAGATGGTCAAGCTCGTGCTGAACAACTTTTGTTAATAACCCTTCTGGTTTAATTTCTTTTTTTTCGCCATTCAAATCTTGATAAGTAAGTTTGATATCAGATGGTCTAGAAACGGTTTCAAAAAAACCAGGAACGCTTAAGCATCCTTCATCATAGTCTTCATTTTTTGATGTATTTAAAATTTCAATTTCGGGATTGATAATAACAAAAGGTTCGTTTTTATCTTGGCTAATATCTATTACAGCCACACGTTTAGAAATTCCGATTTGAGTAGCAGCTAGCCCGATACCATTTACAGAGTGCATAGTTTCAAACATGTCATCAGTTAAAGTCTTGAGAGCAGCATCGAATGTTTCAACGACCTCAGCTTTTGTTCGTAAATCCTGATCAGGGAATTTTAAAATTTTTCTAATAGCCACAATTGTTATTCAATTTATTTTTAATATCAGTAAAATAACATTTTAATTAAGGAGATCAACAATGAAAGTTTCAATTGTCATGGGTTCAAAATCAGATTTAGATTTAGCAAAAGCTGCTGGAGAAATTCTAGATACATTAGATGTTCCATACACAATTAATATTTTAAGTGCGCACAGAACACCAGAATTGTTACATGCTCATATAGATGAAGCTATCTTAGATGGCGTTAAAGTATTTATTGGCATTGCAGGCTTGGCGGCTCACTTGGCAGGAAATGTAGCTTCAAAAACTACTTTACCTGTTATTGGTGTGCCCGGTGACGGTGGCCCCTTAAATGGTTTTGATGCACTTCTTTCAACTGTTCAGATGCCAAAAGGAGTGCCTGTAGCAACAGTAGCTATAGGCAAGGCTGGAGCTATAAATGCCGGTTATTTAGCAGCTCAGATGCTTTCAACTGGGAATGAAGAGCTTGCAAAAAAGGTACAAAATTTGAGAATTGAACAAAAAGAAGCATTAAAGAAGGAAAACGAGGAGCTTTAAGCTAGGTAAAAAATGATTTATGCATACCCAACCGAGGGAGTTTGGGGGTTGGGCTGTTTGCCTGATTCAGAAAAAGATGTAAAAAAAATTTGTTCTTTGAAACAAAGAACACTGGATAAAGGGTTAATCTTAGTTTCAGGTAATTTTTCCCATTTTGAAATATACCTATCAGATCTATCACAAGATTTAATAGATAAAGCGAAAAGTAAATGGCCAGGGCCACATACATGGTTAGTACCTGCAAACAATAATGTACCTTTTTGGATTAAAGGCAATAGTACCTATGTAGCTTTGAGACAAAGTATTCATCCTTCAATAATTGAACTTTCTGAGAAGTTAAATAGTGTTATTACTTCTACTTCAGCAAATATTTCATCAGAACCTGCGGCAAAAAATGCTGAAGAGGTTAAAAACTTATTTGGTGATCAGGTATCTATACTTAGAGGAAATCTTGGAGGAGCTAATAAACCAACGCCAATACAAAATTTAATAACTGATGAATGGGTAAGAAATTGAAACTCGCGGTAATAGGCAGCCCAATTAATCACTCAAAGTCTCCCGAGATTCACCAAGACTTTGCCAATCAATTCGATGCAAAAATTGAATTCTTGAAACATGAAGTTATACCAGATACTTTAGAAACATGGCTTGCTGGTTTTTTTGAGGATTGCGGTAAAGGAGTTTCCATAACACTTCCATTAAAAGAGGCGTGTTTAAATCATGCAGATGAAATTTCTGATCGGGCCAGACTTGCTTCAGCATGTAATGTCATTTATAAAAAAGATGAAAAATTATTTGCAGACTGTACAGATGGTTTTGGCTTAACTAAAGATCTAGAAGAAAATTTAAAAGTCTCTTTAAAAGATAAGAAAATATTGATTCTAGGTGCTGGAGGAGCTGCGCGAGGAATTATTCCTTCCATTATTGAAAAAAACCCAGCGAAGCTAAAAATAGCAAATAGAACTGAAAGCAAAGCTCTTCTATTAAAAGAAGATTTAGAGAGTAAAGCCAATTTGAAAGAAACAAATATAATATTTGAAGCCGGAGATCTTTCGGATGATTTTTTGTTGTCAGATTCCTATGATTTAGTCATCAATTCAACTTCAGTTTCAACGCAAGCCGGTGAGTCCTTAGGGCTACCAAAAGCATTATTTTTAGGAACAAAGCTTGCTTATGATCTCTTTTATTCTGCAAAAAAAACACTCTTTATGCAGGAGGCATTAAAGAACGGAGCTGAAAAAGTATCGGATGGCTGGGGCATGCTGGTTGAGCAGGGTGCAGAGTCTTTTAGATTATGGACTAATCTTATTCCAGATACTTCTAGATTGCTTGAAAAGCCTATTGATTAGGGCTTATTCATATATAATCCTTTCACGAAACGCCCACAAAAAACTTTTTGAGATGTATTTAAAAAAACTTATTTTTTGCCTCACAGCATTATTCTTAGCGCCTCTGTCTTTTTCAGCCTGGGATGACATAAATATGACACCGGGCGCCAATGCTATTGCTCAAGAAATCTTTGGCCTCCATATGACAATTTTTTGGATTTGTGTCGTCATAGGCGCTCTGGTTTTAGGCTTTATGATTTTTCTTATTATTAAGTATCGTAAGAAAGAGGGTGTTGAACCTGCTGATTTTGATGACAACCCAAAACTAGAGCTTACCTGGACAATCCTGTTTGCTTTGATCTTAGTTGGCATGGCAATTCCCGCGACTTCGACAATGATAAAGGCATATGACGATGAAGAAGGTGACATCAACATTTTGATAACCGGACATCAGTGGAAATGGCAATACGAATACATGGAAGACGAAGTTAGTTTTTTTAGTAATTTGACAACATCATTAGATGCTAGAAATAACATAGCACCAAAGACAGAAACGTATTTATTGGAGGTTGATGAGCCCCTCGTAATTCCTGTGAACAAAAGAGTAAGATTTCTAATTACGGCGAATGACGTTATTCACTCTTGGTGGGTACCAGACTTTGCTGTTAAGCAAGATGCTATTCCAGGATTTATAAACACTGCTTGGACATTTATCGATGAGCCAGGAGTATATCGCGGACAATGTACCGAATTGTGCGGCGTTTATCATGGCTATATGCCGATTGTTGTAGAGGCAGTTTCAGATTCAGATTACAAAGATTTCATTCAAGGCAAAAGAGATTTGAAAGCTCAACAAGCCTTGCTTACAGAGAAGTTATGGGAAACGGATGAACTTTTTGCAATCGGGGAGGAAGTTTATTTGAAAAACTGTGTTGCTTGTCATCAAGTAAATGGCGCAGGAATTCCGCCTGTATTTCCAGCTTTAGCTGGAAGTGAAATCGTCATGAATGATAAACGCAGGCAAGTAGAAATTTTAATGGAAGGAGTTCAAGGAGCAGCAATGCAATCTTACGCAGAACAACTTACCGAGGTAGAAATTGCAGCAGTAATTACTTATACCCGAAAGGCATGGGGTAATGATGTTGGAGGCGATGGCGAAATTGTCGTGCCTAAAGAAATTTTAGATTACAAAAATAACAAACTATAAAAATAAGGAGCTTTAAAACATGAGCGCAGTAATAGAAGGACATCACGACGATCACCACCACCATGGCCCGGCTAAAGGAATAAGCCGCTGGTTGTTTACTACTAATCATAAAGATATAGGTTCTTTGTACCTATGGTTCAGTTTCATCATGCTATTTATTGGTGGAGCAATGGCTATGGTCATTAGAGCTGAATTGTTTGAGCCAGGTAGTCAAATTGTTTCTCCAGAGTTTTACAATCAAATGGTTACTAATCATGGATTGATTATGGTTTTCGGTGTCATCATGCCAGCTTTTGTTGGCTTCGCAAATTGGTTAGTTCCAATGCAAATTGGTGCGCCTGATATGGCTTTGCCAAGATTAAATAATTTAAGTTTTTGGATATTGCCAGCAGCTTTTGGTGTTTTGATATCTACCTTTTTTATGGAAGGCGGAGCTCCAAACTTTGGCTGGACCTTCTATGCACCACTCTCAACCGAATATGCACCACCCACAGTAACTTACTTTATTTTTGCGGTTCATATCATGGGAGCTTCTTCCATCATGGGCTCAATTAACGTTATAACAACTATTCTAAACATGAGAGCACCAGGCATGACTTTAATGAAAATGCCTCTCTTTGTCTGGACTTGGTTAATAACAGCCTATCTTCTAATAGCAGTTATGCCAGTTCTTGCAGGTGCCGTAACAATGATGCTCATGGACATTCATTTTGGAACGAGTTTCTTTAAAGCTGGAGGAGGGGGAGATCCTGTCTTATTCCAACACGTTTTTTGGTTTTTTGGACACCCTGAAGTTTATATAATGATTTTGCCTGCTTTTGGAATTGTCTCTCATATCATTGAAACTTTTTCAAGGAAACCTATTTTTGGCTACGAATCTATGGTCTATGCAATTGCGTCCATTGCATTATTATCATTTGTAGTTTGGGCACACCACATGTTCACGGTCGGAATGCCAATTGCAGGTGAGTTGTTTTTCATGTATTCAACAATGCTGATTGCAATTCCAACAGGAGTTAAAGTATTTAATTGGCTGTCTACAATGTTCAAAGGCTCATTAACCTTTGAAACACCTATGTTGTTTGCCATAGCTTTCGTAGCTCTTTTCACTATCGGAGGGTTATCAGGAATCATGCTTGCTATTGCTCCTGCTGATTTTCAATACCACGATACTTACTTTGTTGTTGCTCACTTCCATTATGTCTTAGTTCCAGGAGCTTTATTCTCTATCATTGCTGGAGTTTATTATTGGCTTCCAAAGTGGACAGGTTACATGTACGACGAATTTATGGGTAAAACTCATTTCTGGCTTTCTTTCGTGTCAGTGAATCTAACTTTTTTCCCAATGCACTTTGTCGGCCTAGCTGGAATGCCAAGAAGAATTCCAGATTACGCAATGCAATTTGCAGATTACAACATGATTGTAAGTGTTGGTGCATTTCTCTTTGGCTTATCGCAACTGCTCTTTTTATACGTAGTGCTCAAAGCAATTTTTTATGGCAAGAAAGCTACTGGACAAGTTTGGGAAGGAGCTAAAGGTCTTGAGTGGACTTTAGATTCTCCTCCTGCTTATCATACGTTTGAAACCCCTCCTAATTTAGAATCAGGAGAAGTAAAAGCTTAAAGATGTCCAGTATAAGAAAAAGCGTTTCAAAACTGTTTTTAGCAACAGTAGGGATGTTTTTATTTGGTTTTGCTTTGGTTCCTTTATATGACGTTTTTTGTGAAATAACTGGTCTAAATGGAAAAGTTACGGGCCCAACATTTTCAGAATACGAAAATATCGGAAACAGAGAAATAAAAATAATTTTCACTACAACCAACAATGGCGATATGCCATGGTTTTTTGATTCTTCAAAATCTCAGATGAGAGTTAAGACCGGGGAGCAGAATCTTTTGAACTATGTTTTTACCAACACTACGAATAAGCCGATGATTGCTCAGGCAATCCCTAGCGTGTCTCCTGGAAAAGGAGCGCAGTTTTTTCATAAGACAGAATGCTTCTGCTTTGAGCAGCAATTGCTAGAACCGGGAGAGAGCATAACTGTCCCATTAAAGTTTGTAATAGATCCAGACTTGCCAAAAGACATCTCCTCATTAGCTTTGGGTTATACTCTTTTCGACATAACAAAAGACCTGATACATAAACAAGTCAGCAATTAATTCTATGAGTTCCGAAACTTCTTATTACGTCCCAGATAGCAGTAAATTACCAATCTTTATGGCCTTTGGTCTTTTACTATTCGTTCTTGGAGCTGGAGGAACAATAAACGATTTGGGCAAGGAAAGTTCAAATTCATATCTACTATTGATGGCATCTTTCGCAGTAATTTGGGGTGTAATGTTTGTTTGGTTCAGCAATGTAATTAGCGAAAATAATCAGAAGCTTTACAGCGATCAGTTAAATAGGTCCTTTGTTCATGGAATGGCCTGGTTCATATTTTCTGAAGTAATGTTTTTTTTCGCATTCTTTTTGGCTCTGGGATATGTAAGACTTTTTGCAGTTCCTTGGCTTGGTGGCGATGGTGAAAAAGGAATTGCAAACATTCTTTGGCCTACTTTTGAATCAGCATGGCCTGTTATGGTGCCTCCAGATAATGAAAACTTTCCTGGTGCAGACCATAATATGAACATTCCTGGGTTTACAAAACTCCACACTTGGCTTCCCTTTTGGAACACCCTTTGTTTGGTTACTTCAAGTGGAACAATAGCGTTAGCCGAAGCAGCGCTTAAGAAAGGCAACAGAACATCTTTCAAAAGTTGGATGGTAGTAACGATTTCCTTGGGCTTTATTTTCGTCTTCCTTCAAGGCTTGGAATATTACGAAGCATATGCACATATGGGCTTAACTCTTGGAGCTGGAATTTATGGTACCACTTTCTTTTTATTGACTGGATTTCATGGTTTTCATGTATGCCTTGGCGCAATCATACTTACCATAATGACTATCAGAGGGTTTAACGGAGCTTTTTCCGAACACGACCATTTTGGATTAGCTGCCGGTTCTTGGTATTGGCACTTTGTCGATGTTGTATGGATATTATTGGTATTAGTAGTCTATGTCTTTTAACCCCAAGGGGAGTTAAGACCAAGCTGTCCTGTGAAAAGACCATACCCAATAGTCAATAAAAGCATTACTGCTAAAGTAACTCTGACTCTAAGTGTGTAAAAAGCTCTGACTGTATTACCTTTATCCTTCAATAAAAAAAATGCACTCGAAAAAAGACTCACCAGCATAGCAAGGGCAAGAACAGCAATTATGAATTTAAGCATTGTTTATGAAAGTTTCTGAATATCTAATTTTATCGATCTTTATCTTAGTGTTTATCGGTTCATTATCTCTTGGTATTTGGCAAATAGACAGAGGCTATGCCAAAAAGGCATTAGAAAATACTTTTTCTCAAAGACAATCTCTTCCAGTTGAAACAAACCCAGGAAAGCTTAATAAAAATTTATATTATAGGAATATACAAATTTCTGGAGTTTTCGGCAAAAACAATTTTTTTGTGGATAATAAAATTTTTAATGGCAAAGCTGGGTATGTGGTTTTTTCACCATTTACTTTAGTAGGTAGCAAAGTACTAATCGTGTCTAGAGGCTGGATTGCGTCTGACCAAAGAGACTCTTTACCAAAACTATCTCTGCCTCAAAAAAAATTAAAAATAGATGGAATGATAAGACCTTTCTCAAAAGATTTTGTACTTGAAGATCAAGCCAATAAAATTGGAAATAATTTCATTATTCAAGGTTTGAATAAAGAACTGATGGAAGATTTAAATGGAAATAAATTTCTGCCGTACATATTTGAGTTATCGGCTTTATCCAATTTAAGCTTAGAGCCAATCTGGCAACCTACCTCTTTAAAATCAACTAGACATTTTGGCTATGCTATTCAATGGTTTGCATTATCTTTGGTGGTTTTATTTGGCGGTTTTTACTTATTTAGAAAAAAGAAACAGACATGAAAAATAAAGGCTTCCTCATAGCATTGTTGATTTTTGGCACTCCCTTTTTGGTAATCTCTTTATCTACTTTTTGGTACTACGCAGGATTTGGTCCCAAGGCTACAGTAAATTACGGCACCATGATCAATCCTCCTCTAGATCTAGGAAGTTTAGAGCTAGAGTTAGATTACCAGCCGTTAAATATCGACTCAATGGAGCGAAAATGGATGATCATTCACTTTATAGAAGACCGTTGCAATGAAGATTGTCTAGAGGCTTTTTATTTTTCTAAGCAAATAAATACTGCAATTGGCAGAGAAAAAGATAGAGTAAAGCGCTTTTATGTTGCGTCTTCTAATACAAATGAAAAGGTAAAAAAACTTTTCCAAGATGAAGTCAACCTAACAGCTATTTTTGCTAAAAATTTAGATTTTTTGAAACAAAAAATGACTGAAGCCGGCATAGATCCATTTGTTCAGCCTGGTTTTCTTATAGCAGATCCTTTGGGCAACATTATTTTGTCCTACCAAGGAGACATAGATCCTAAAAAAATCTTATCCGACATTAAAAAATTATTAAGAGCGTCAAAAATTGGTTAGCTTAAAAAAAATCCAATTGGTTGCGCTGTTAGGAATTTTCCTAGCATTTACTGTCGTAGGATTAGGAGCTTGGACGAGGCTGGTTGATGCGGGATTAGGTTGCCCAGATTGGCCTGGTTGCTACGGCTTTGCTATTTGGCCAATGTCAGAAACGGAAATATCTTTAGCTAACGAACTTTATCCAGAAAGAAAATTTGAGATTGCAAAGGCAATTCCCGAAGTAGTTCATAGATATTTTGCTGGCTCCCTTGGATTACTTATTGTTGGGCTTTTTCTCTTTTCGGTTTTTTCTAAACCAAGGAACTCTTTTATTGTAAAAATAACTGCAACCATGACAGCGTTGGTCTTATTTCAATCATTACTTGGTTATTTTACTGTCAGTCTAAAATTATGGCCGCAGGTTGTTACAGCACATTTACTCGGAGGTTTTGCAACTACAACTTTGATCTTTCTGACTTATCTTAAATTAAAGGAAATTAACTTAGAAAAAATCAATCATTTTTCTGTGTCTAAAAATACTCTAAGAGTCTTAAATATTGCTTTTCCTATCTTGATAGTACAAATAATTTTAGGAGTCTGGCTCAGTTCGAACTATGCTGCATTGGCCTGTTCAGACTTTCCTTTGTGCAAAGGACAAGTTCTTCCAGATGCTGATTACGTGAAAGGTTTAAATTTTGCTCAGAGAATAGGGCCTGACTATTTAGGCGGACAGTTAGATCATCAATCAAGGGTAGCTATACACTTAGTTCATAGATTTGGTGCTTTGATCGTTACGTTATATTTTTCATTTCTAACTTATTTATTTGCAAGAGAAAAAAATTATTTTATCTCCGCTCTTATCGGAGGTTTGTTGTTGCTGCAAGTTGCACTAGGGATATCGAATATTATTTATAGACTTCCGCTATATGTTGCAATAGCCCATAATTTAGGCGCTCTTTTCCTATTGTTAGGATTGTCGTATGCTAGATTGAGATCACGTGAATACTGAAGTTATTAACCATTCGCAAAGGTTTCCTATATCTGGATACCTAAAGCTCACAAAACCGTCCATTATTTATTTGCTTGTGCTTACTTCAGCAACGGCAATGTTTTTAGCTGAAGGTTTTTCAGGGAACTTACTGAAAGTAGTTCTTGGATTGTTAGGTATAGGATTGATTGCATCGTCAAGCGCTGCGATCAATCAAATTCTTGATGTTGAAGTTGATTCTAAGATGGCAAGGACCAAAAATAGACCTTTGGTTAAGGGAGAAATATCTGTTTCAAGTGCAAAAATATTTTCAGGAGTTTTGTTAATAACAGGATCTGTTATTCTACTTGTGTTTATTAATCAATTAACTCTTATCCTTACTCTTCTTACTTGGGCATTTTATTCTTTTCTATACACGAAAATACTCAAGTTTGCGGGTACTCAAAATATAGTCATAGGAGGAATTGCAGGGGCTATGCCGCCATTACTTGGTTGGACAGCCATCACCAATTCTATAGACGCACTACCTTTATTGATGGTTTTAATTATATTTATTTGGACGCCACCTCATTTTTGGGCTTTAGCAATAAATAGAAAAGAAGATTACGTTGCCGCAAAAATTCCTATGATGCCTGTCATCAAGGGAACAGCGTACACAAAAATACAAATCGTCCTTTACTCTATTTTATTAGCCGTAACATCCATCTTTCCTTTTGCTACGGGTTATTTGGGTGGATTTTATTTCTTGAGCGCAATCGTTTTGAATACTATATTCATAGGTTTTGCAACAGCACTAATGTTCGATAAAAACAACAAATTAGCTTTGCCATTATTTCTTTATTCAATTGTCTTTCTAACAATATTGTTTATTTGTATGGCTCTTGATAAATTAATCCCGATTCAATTATGAGCAATAACAAATCTATAAGAATAACCGTAGCCTCATGCTTGCTATTTGTTTCTATGGTTGCGGGACTTTTTGTATATACAACTGTATCTCCAAAAGAATTGACTGCAGCTGAATATAAACAAATAGGCTTTTACAAACTTGTGCGTACAAGACAGATCAACAATTTTGAGCTTAGTGAGGGAGATAATAAGTTTTCCAATAATGATCTCAAAGGTTCTTGGGATGTATTATTCCTTGGCTTCGCTTCTTGTCCAGATATGTGTCCCATGACAATGAAAAAAATGGCTATGGCTAATAAAAATCTGTCTAAAGAAACATCTTCACAGATAAACTTTAGAATGATTTCGGTCGACCCAGATCGCGATACACCAAAAAAAATGCAGCAATATGCGAAAGCTTTTAATCCCAGCTTTACGGGTATCACTGGTGATATTGAAGTTATTTATAAATTGGCTACTGATTTAACCCTGCCTTTTGTGCCCGTATTAGGTTCTGATAATTCTAATTATGATATGGACCACAGCATGAACCTTGCTCTTATCGATCCGAATGGAAATTATTTTGGTTTTTTTAAGTCGCCGCATACTCCAGAAAAAATGGCGCAAGTTCTAGAAAGCGTCATAAATTTCAACTAGAACAAATTCTTCTTATTCCAATATCAAGCAAAGTTAGATATAGTTGAAATGAGAATAATTCTCATACAAATTTTTTGGGAGAAAAATTATGGAACAAATAGCACTTTTAAACCAAAGTTATGTTGCTGTAATGCAATTAAATGGCTTATATTTTATTGGTAACGTCGTCTTATTATGGATGATGTTTAGAGGTGTTTCGAATGCCTACATATATGGAGCAAACACTTTTAGCAAAGTAATGCACTCAGTGTTATCACTCTGCGTAGTATCTTTTTTATCTGGAACTTTTTCAAATGCCGGTACAACACTTAATAATTGGGCTCTTGCGCTTTCTGAATCAGGAGAAGAATTAAATGGTGGCCTACAACAGTTTGTAGACGGAATGGGCGCTACTCAATATATGTCAGGAGGCCTTCTACCATCGGATCCTGTTGGAATGGTGTTTATTTTAGCTATTTTGGTTGGTCTTATTGGCGGTATGTGGACTGCTCCAGGGCCTAAAGAACAATAAGTAGGAGAGAAAAAAATGGATGAATATCAAATATGGACTCTTTGGAGCTCCAACAGAATAGGCAGTGGCTTAGGATTTATAGGAACTGTTCTTTTATTGTGGCTAGCTATTAGAGTAGCTGCTTCAACACGCGCTTCTGATGAAACTAACTTGTTTGCTAAATTAGTATCTACTGCTTTTGGCATACTATCTATAGGAGCTACTTGGAACATTTGGACAACAATTGCTGCAACCAGAGTGGTTGCTGCAGCAAACCTAAATGCTTTAGAAGAAAAATCTCAAATGGCTTTGGCTTATGTTGAGATGACTGGGACAACTGTAACAGGAACACCATCTACACCTGGAATGATCTTATTAGCAGTTATTGCAATAATGATTTTGGGTCAGATTTGGGCTCCAAAAAAGTAACTTAAACACATAAGGAGAAAAAAATGACTGAATATGAAATCATGAATCAATTCAATGCGTTCTTAGTGAGCAATGCAATTTATCTTGCAGTTTTTACATTCTTACTTTGGATGGCGTTTAGAGGGTCGATTAGAATATATGAAAATGGAGGAACTATCATAAATAAAGTGCTTTCCTCTTTATTTTCATTATGCGTTGTGTATTTCAATTTACAAACTTTAGGGTTTTTATACGCTAATTGGCAAGGGACAGCATATAATTTATCGCAATTAGATAACTTATCACCTTCGGCACAGTCCTTCGTTGATTTTGTAGGGGGAGGTTCTTTAGATGGCTTCTCACTCATTCCATCGGATCCTGTTGGAATTGTGTTTTTTACTGTAGTAACAATTAGTTTACTCGTACCTACTTGGATGGCTCCAGAGCCTAAAGAGTAAACAGCTCAATAAAAAGAGGGGGCTTATTGTGCCCCCTTTTTTTATATTTCAATTACAACTTTTCCTGTTGCTGTTCTATCTTCTAATGATTTTATGGCCTCAACAGCCTGATTTAGAGAATAGCTTTTGGTAATTTCTGGTTTCAGTTTACCTTCGGCATGTAAAGAAAATAATTCTTCAAAGTTTTTAGCATTCTCTTCAGGTTCTCTACCAGTAAAACTCCCCCAGAAAACACCTACTATTGAGCAACCTTTCAAGAGTGCTAAGTTTGTAGGAACTTTAGGGATTCCCGCTGGAAAGCCAATGACCAATACTCTGCCTTTCCAATTGACACATCTCATGCATTGTAAAAAAATATCACCACCTACTGCATCATAGATAACATCTGCACCCAAACCATCAGTTAATTCTTTAACCTTCTCCTTAAGCTCACCATCACCATAGTTTACAATCTCGTCAGCACCCAACCTCTTAGCAATGTCTAATTTTTCTTGATTGCTAGCAGCTGCTATCACTCTTGCACCCATCGCTTTGCCGATTTCTATGGCAGTAGTTCCAACACCGCCCCCAGCACCAGTTACTAAAAGTGTTTCACCTTTTTTTAATTCTCCCCTTTGCTTCAAAGCATAGTAAGTTGTTCCATAGTTGAGCGGAAAAGCAGCGCCGTCTTTGAAATCCATCGATTCTGGTAAAGGCATTAGTGTTGCTGCATAAGCTGAAGTTTTTTCTGCTATCCCGCCATTACCAGTCATGGCAATCACTCGATCTCCTTCTTTCCAATCTGAAACGCCTTCTCCAACTTCAGAAATTACGCCAGCAACTTCGCCACCTGGAGAAAAAGGAAAAGGCGGTTGAAATTGATATTTGCCTTGTACAATCAAAACGTCAGGAAAACTAACCCCGGCAGCTTTGACATCAATAACTACCATTCCGGGTTCAGCTCTAGGGTCTTCTATTTCTTCAATTTTATGTGAATCAACTGGACCAAATTCTCTACAGACGTATGCTTTCATATTTTTCCTAATTCTTAATTAATCGATTTTTCTAGAAACAAACCTTATATATCGTTGACGAATTTATCAAGATAAACATCAAATTCTTCTTCGTTATACGCTTCTAACTCTTTAAATTTTCCTAAAGAGATTTGGGCCTCTTCAGAAAGATAACTTAAATCCATTCTAATCTTTTCAAGAGAGTCGGAATGTTGTTTCGCTAGTTCTAAATTCAACTCTTCCCAGGTTTTATTATTATTTCGTAAGTCGGTAACAATTTTTCCAGAAGGAGTAAGAGAAGCATTGTTAAACTTTTCTTCTTGCCGATCTAATGATTTAAAAACCTTTTTTGTGTATTCATTCATTTCAGGAGGCATTTGTTCAAAAATATTTCTTAAAGAATCTATTACTGCCATGCCTGAGTCTTTGATAGACACTTTTTCCTTATTTTTAAGTAATTTAAGATTTGGATTTCTTCCTTCTTTTACAACATTTCCCCAATTCATTAAGAGTTCTTTAATTTCATTCTCGGTAGACTTTTTATCTTCTCCAAAAAAACAGCCTATAAGGTAGGCTTCTAAAAAGTAGCTGGTGTCCTCATCGATACCAGTTGGTAAGAATGAGTTATTGTCTAATGCTCTAATTTCTACATAATCTATACCTTCATTTCTTAAAATATTTATAGGCCTTTCACCTGTTGGAGTAATTCTCTTTGGGCGAATGGAGCTGTAATATTCATTTTCTATTTGGATGATGGAAGAATTGATTTGTATTCTCTTACCATCTTTGATTATGCCAATTTCGCCATACCTTTTGTGTTCCTTGGTCAAAGCATTTTTTAAATCCTTCAAATACTCATTAATATCGTTATAGGCAATGTGAAGATTATCTTGAGCTTTTGACATATAACCTAATTCACTCATTCTCAGGCAGGTTGCATATTCTAAAAATAGATCTTCTTGATTTAGTTCTTGAAGAAAATTTTTTCTGTCAGTTATAAATGTTTTAGGTACTACTGGACTAGATCCAAAAAGATAAAGAATCATCCAAGCATTCCGCCTAAAATTCCTAATTAAGTTCAGATAAGATTTATTTTTAAAGCTTTGCAGGTCTTCATCTCCTCTTAAGCTTTCAAAGAACTTATCACTAAAGGAAAAATTATAATGAATGCCAGAGACCGTTTGCATCATTGAGCCATATCGGTAACTTAGTCCTGATCTATACAGCGTTTTAAGAAGTCCAGCATTTGAAGTTCCATAATCAGCAAGTCTTATTGAATTTTCATTCTTTATTTTACAAGGGATACTGCTTGGCCAAATGGTTTCTGGAGTTTTTGTTACGACAAATTTGCATATTTCATCAAGATTATTCAGAGCATTTTCCACTGAAGAATGTGTTGGTGTAATAAATTCTAATAGGGCCTCTGAAAAATCAGTTGTGATGTATTTATTTGTAAGAGCTGACCCTAAAGAAGCAGGGTGATCCTCACTAGAAATAGTATTATCTTTCGACACTCTAAGGGATTCTTTTTCAATTCCTCGAGAAATCGAATTCGGTAGGTTTATATCACCCTTATCTGCTAGAAGAGATAAGGCCTCTCCCAAAGACCTTGTCATAAAATTATTTAGATAATAGGCCCAGCCTGTCTTATTTCGTCTGAGATATCAAACTTATCTATATTCTCTTTAAATTTTGCTGCTAATTCTTTAGCGGCAGTGTCGTAATCATCTTTGCTAGACCAAGTTTCAGATGGATTTAGTAGTCTAGTGTCCACATCATTGAGCTTTGTAGGTACTTCTACATTCATGATATCCAGTTTTTCAGTGTCAGCATCATTTATAGACCCATCTTGTATAGCTTTTATAACAGCTCGAGTTACTGGGATATCGAAACGTTTACCAACTCCATAAGGACCACCTGTCCAACCCGAATTAACAATGAAAATCTTACTGCCAAATTCTTCGATTCTTTTTATAAGAAGTTCAGCGTAAACTTTTGCAGGTCTAGGAAAAAAGGGTGCGCCGTAACAATTTGAAAAGGTAGAGTCTATTTCAGAAGAAGAGCCTAGTTCTGTCGATCCTACTTTAGCTGTGTAACCGCTGAGAAAATGATAAGCAGCAGCTTCTTTAGACAAAATTGAAACTGGAGGCATCACGCCAGTCAAATCACAAGTTAGAAATATTATGTTTTGTGGCTCTCCGCCATAATTTTTTTCGAGGTGTTGTTCAACATGACTCAAAGGATAAACCGCACGAGTGTTCTCAGTAAGCGTTTGATCAGTGTAATCAATTTCTAAAGAGGCAGGATTGAAAATAACATTTTCTACAACTGAACCATGTTTAATAGCATTCCAAATAACAGGTTCATTTTTTTGCGATAAATCTACGGTCTTGGCGTAGCAGCCACCTTCTATATTAAAAACAATACCATTTCCCCAGCCGTGTTCATCATCTCCGATGAGCCACCTTTCAGGATCGGCTGAGAGTGTAGTTTTACCAGTTCCAGATAGGCCAAAGAATAAAGAGACATCCCCATTTTCTCCAGCATTAGCTGCACAGTGCATTGGTAAAACATCTACATCGGGCAAAATAAAATTCATCACGCCGAACATGGATTTTTTCATCTCTCCTGCATAAGCAATTCCTAAGATAAGAACTTTCTTTTCACTGAAATTCACCATGATAGCCCCATCAGAATTTGTACCATGTATTTCAGGCTTGCATTCAAAATTAGGTAAAGATCTTAAAGTCCAGACGTCTTTTTTATTAGGATTAAATGAATTGGGCTTTATAAATAAACTCTGACAGAAAACGTTATGCCAGGCTAATTCATTTTCAACATGAACGGGTTGATAGTGATCTTCACTTGCACCGACATGCATGTCAGCAGTGAAAATATTTTTTCCTTTAATGTAATCTTCGGATTCTTGCCAAAGCTTGGCAAATTTTTCTGGCTCTACTGGCTGGCTATCTTTGTTCCAATTAACAGCTTCATGGGTAATGGCATCATCTACTATGAATTTATCAGCAGGGCTTCTGCCTGTTCGTCCACCAGTAGTAACAACTAAAGCACCGTTACTTGCTATGACACCTTCTTTATTGTCGACCGCAATCTTTATCAGTTCATTAATGGGTAAGTTAGCGTTCAAATTTCTTCCAAGTTATAATTTTTTTAACAAAAGGTAGATTATTATGCCAAACTTCTTCAATACTTCTCAAGGAAGTTGAGAATTGTTCTTATTTTATAATGAATGAAACTATAGAATTAAAAAGCGGTCAACAAGGGTATCTGGAATACAAATCTTCTAATCCTTTTGAATTTTACCATATTTTAAATGAGCTAGATCAAGCTCCAGAAATTGATGCTCAAGGCTGGTTAATATTTCCCGAAAAAGGCAAAGGTCCGTTTCCAGTAATATTTTGTGTGCACGGTAGTGATAATTGGGCGGGACATCATCACGAACATATGTTGAATTTTTTAGAAGCAGGATTTGCAATTTTCAGGGTTCATAGCTTTGATTCTAGAGGTGTAGCCTCAACCGTTGAAGATCAAATGTCTGTAACTGCAGCTATGATGATGGTCGATACTTTTGAAGCCCTTAAAATTATATCTAGACATCCAGACATAGATTCCTCAAGAATCGGAATCACTGGATGGAGCTTAGGCGGTACAGTTAGTTTTTATTCATTTTGGGAGCCCTTAGCTGAAAAATTAGCTCCCAATGGGGAGAGATTTAACTGCTGTCTACCATTTTATCCTGCTACATATATCAAGCCTGAAGAAAATAGGTGGAATGCAGGGCCAATTTTAAATCTTGTAGGCGAGAGTGATAATTACACTCCAGCAGCCTTAGTGCATCAAATGTCAGATATCGTTAATGCTTCTGGAGGTAATAGTTCAGTGATTTCTTATCCAGGAGGAGCACATAGTTTCGATTCCATAAATCCAGTTACTCATTGGCCAGATGCCATAGCTGTTTCAGAAAAATTTTGTACGGTTGCAGAAGACGGAAATATGACTTACGAAACTGACTCTGGAGAAAAATTAGGGATGAATCAACCCGAAGATAGATTAAAGATTTTTGAATCTGGAGAAATTCATTTTGGGGCTAGCACTGGAGGCGACTGGTCAATTAGACGTCAATGCCAAAAAGATGCAATAAACTTTTTTAAACAAAACCTTTGATTAAAGATTAAGATCTATATTTTCTGCTAAAGACTCAAATACTTTATTAGCTTCTAGCTTGCTTTCATAAACTTTATCGCCGTATATTTTTGCAATTGGTTTTGAAGGAGAAAATTTAGGCCAATTTTCTTTAGGTTTTCCATATTTTGCAAAGTCAGTCCAATCAGTAATCATAATGTTTCCAAGCTCCTCGTCCCAAGCATTTCTGGCGACAAAAGGAAAAAAACTACCAAAGAGATAAGCAATATCTAGCGCATGAGTGGCGTCCAGAGTTTGTTTTTCAGATGGAACAGAGCGGGAAAAAAAGTATAAATATGTTTCTAGACCATCTTCACTTCTCTTTTGAGCAGCAAAGTAAGCAGGACCTCCAAAGTAAATATCCCCCCAAATTTGAGCAGCAGCATTGTAACGGTCTAGTCCAAGATTTTTTTCATATTCTCTCAACTCCTCTGGTACGGTTGATGACGGCCCATTAGCAAAAACACTTTGCCAAAAATCACTAAGCCAATCTTCTGAAGAAATAGTTTGATCGAAAATTTTCTTAGGAAAAATTAAAGGAAACAATGATGTTCCCTCATTAGCATTAAAACCTGTGATGTAAGGAACATTATGTGTCGTTCCATTTCTATAAGCTTCATGAAAACTGTAAGGAAAATAATATCCATCAGAAACTTGTGCCATATTTCCAATGAGTTCTTGATCTTTGAATGGATCAGAAAGCTGCATAAATTCTGTAGCCGGGATATTTCTTAAATTTTTTAAAGCACTTTCATCATTTTCTACCCCAAAATGGTCTGCTAAAGCTAAACCGATTTCTTCTCCAGAAAGATCGGGCGTTTCATTTCTTAATTTTCTAGTAGTGAAAATTCCTGACCCACTTTGAGAGATAGCTTTATGAAAGAGATCTTTTGAAAATGGTGAAGAGAGTAGCGTACCAACTGCTTGTCCGCCTGCCGACTCGCCAAAAATGGTTACATTATTTGGGTCTCCTCCAAAAGCCTCAATGTTATTTTTCACCCACTCCAAAGCAGCAATCATATCTAAAGACCCATAATTACCTGAAACATTATTTACAGATTCTTCTGATAATTTTGGATGAGCAAACCATCCCAAAGATCCTAAACGGTAGTTACTTGTAACAAGTATTACCTCCTTTTCAGCAAATTTAGAGGATAGGTAAATACTTTCTCCTCCTGAACCATATCTACTGGCTCCACCATGAATCCAAAACATTACGGGTAAATTTTTTGCCAATTTAGGCGCAACCACGTTAAGAAATAGGCAATCCTCGGAGTACTCTGTAGATGGAGCAAAAAAGGCGAAAATATTGACAATCAATTTTTCGTGCCAAGCTAAACCAAATCCATCAAGCATTAGCTCCAAGAATAGATTATTTCCGGTATTAGTGGGCTGCATACAAGCAGGAGCAGAATCAGTCGCTTCTCTTACGCCAATCCATTTTTTGGCTGGTTTAGGAGCCTTCCATCTCAAGTCTCCAATTGGGGCCTCAGCAAATGGAATTCCTAGAAAGTAATTGACACCTTCTTGCTCATAACCTTTTAAATCACCATCAGAAGTTTTTACAACTTCGGTTGGAGAAGAACAGCCCATAAAGATACTAATCAATACAATGGAAATTACTACTTTCATTTGAATATAAAGTCTCTTTTTGTATAACGCCAATATGCGATTACAAAAACAATAAGTTCATTCGCAAAAGCAATTGCTGTACCTGTGCCAAAACTATTGTCTAGAAAAAAGCTCAAGGTTCTTCCAATCAAAAAACTTCCCATTAAGATACCGAAGGTTAAATAAACTTTTTTTCTTAACCGAATACGATACACGCTTATTAAAGACATCAATCCCAGGATAGTAAAAAAAGAATACCAAGCTCTTGTTTCGCTTAAGAAGAAATCAGAAGTTTGGTTTATACCGATCATATCTGAAATAACTTCTGGAAAGAAAAGTCCTAAAACACCAAAACCAAACCATTCAATCCCAAATATGAATAGAAAAAATTTATCCAACATGAACTTTTAATTTTTTTGATAGCATATGTGATTATTTAATCATATAAATAGCACCATGACTAAAAGAGCTTTTTTTTACTTAATCGGTATTTTAATATTTCTTATTTTGGGAGGATGGTTCGCGTATGAAGAATATCGGAACTACCGAGTGAAACAGGAGATCAAAGCACTTAGATATGAGCTTAATGATGAAAAAGTTGAATATTGGGTAAAAAATATCCGAAGTTACAATGCAGTAGATCGTTTCGATGCAGATATTGAGAAGTTTATTCTGCAAGATAAGATTTCTTTGCCCCCAACAGGAGAGTTTCTATTTATAGGAAGTTCTTCGATAAGACGTTGGAAGTCATTAGAAGAAGACATGAAACCTCTTAAAGTGATTAATAGAGGTTTTGGTGGAGCACATACCAAACACATAAATCGACACATAGATAAAATTGTTTTTCCTTATGAGCCCAAGGCAATCATTTTTTTCTGTGGTTCAAATGATATTAATGGCTTGAATTTACCCGAGGATGTTTTTGCTGAATTTAAAATTTTTTATAATTCTTTAAAAGAAAGACTTCCAAAAACTGTGGTCTTTGCATTGAGCATACAACCTTCTCCGAGCAGGTTTGATCAAAGACTAAGACAATTAGAGTGGAATGATGCTGTAAGCAATCTAGCAAAGACAGATCCTAATTTGGTATATGTTGATGTTTCGTCTCCAATGCTATCCTCTGATAACAAACCAAAGCTTGAGTTCTATACAGACGATACACTTCATATGAATGCAGAAGGCTATAAAATTTGGACCAAACTAGTAAGAGAAAAATTAAAAACTTATTTCCCAGAAGATTTCCTATGAAGCTTAAGCTTTATCATGCGAGGTGGTCATTATGTAGTCAGATGGTTCGCGTCGCCTTAGCAGAAAAAGGTCTTTCATATGAAAGTAAATTAATAAAACTTTGCGATCAATATCCTGAAGCAGAAAACCTTTCTCCGGAATATCTGGCTATAAATCCCAAAGGTATTGTGCCGTCTTTAGATCTTGATGGAGAAATAGTCTTAGAGAGTACTAATATTATTAAAAGAATAAATTCTTTATCAGGCGATATTGATATTAATTTATGGCCTGAAGATGTCGATCAAGAAAAATTAAATACTTGGGTAGAAGAAACAACTCTGACAGATGGCGTTCCTCTTGGAAAATCATTAGGCACAGCTATACCGCCATTCTCGTTGGTTTTAATAAATAAAATGATTCAAAAGTATTTATCAGTTTTTCAAACTGTAAAAGTTTTTTGGAATCACCCCTTAAGAGAAAGAGGTAGGTTTTTTTTGGTTATGAAGTTTTTTAATATTCAAAAACCAGTTGCAGCACAATCTTACAAAGTTTTGGCAAAAAGTTTGGTGGAGATTGAAGCTAATTTAGCCAAGTCTGGGCCTTTTTTTCTTGGAAAGTTTTCACACATAGACATTAATCTAATGTGTTGTTTTCATCGTCTTACAGACGTAAAGTTAGATAAACTTTTAGATTCAGAAAATCTTCCTCATCTCTCTAAATATTGGAAGTTATTAAAAAGTAGAGAAAGTTACAAGACAGGCATTTTGAATTTTTTTGGCGATAAAGAATACGGTGACATCAAGAGTGTTTTTGGAAAAGAAGATTCTATGCATTTAAAACCTTTAATCAAGATGATAAAAAACTATGAAAATTAAAAATTTAACTTATTTATTTATTTTAACTTTATTTGCATGTGGCGGCGGCGGCACTGGAACTCCAGGAGGTTCTTCGAGTGGCAGTGCAACTAGCGCTAACGCAACAATTCTATATAGCCCCGCGACGCAATGCACTTTGACATCAATTTCTTCTTCTCTGACAAATTTTCCGGATAGTTCAAATGCATGTAACCAACCTTTATCTACAACCATGAAAACCATTTTGGCAGCTAACATGAATAATCCCGTTAGCGCCTTCACCGACTCACAATTTTATTACACATCGGACTTGTCTTCTTCAATACAAACTCAGCTTAGAACAGCTATAGATGATGCTGCTGCAATATTTGGATATTTTGATCTTTACTTCTTTGGGATTGGCTCTGATTTAGCTGCCTTCAATTCCAGCGTTAAGCAAAATTTTTGTGATGCTTTTGGTTATGCAACTTGTGGATCAGATGGAACCTTGCAGTATTTAATTAATATTGCAAACGGCACCACGCCAAGTGATGGCGGAGCAAATACAATCGGGTTTAATCCTAATGATTCTAAGACGCCACCAAAAAAAGCATATTCAATTTACCAGGGCCTCAACAATGCTGATGCTCTGGAGACAATTGCAATTCATGAGTATTACCATATCTATCAGCATGCAACTACCATTGGCATGAGCAATGAATCTAATATCAGAAAGATGCCTCCTTGGTACTCAGAAGGAACAGCACAATATGTTGCTGAATGGTTAGCTAGAGAAAAGGGATATGCAGAATCGACCGATAATTTTGCAACAAAAATGGGCCAACTTTGGGACGAAGCTATTGTTGCTTATGGAAATGGGACAAGAGTGAAAGATGGAGAGCAATATCCTATAAATAACCCTTTGTCAGTTTGGGCTGTTGCATTCATGATTGAAAAGGCAACTGCAAGGTCAGGAATTACAAATGGCGTCCAAGAGATTTTAATCACCATTCCAAATCAGATTAATGAGAAGGGTTGGTATAAGACCTTTCAAGATAATACAGGGATAACTTTAGAAACTTTTTATACTCAGTTTAATTCGGCATTAAGCGCAAATGATAAATCCACTAGAGTCAGTAATCTTGTGACTTCTAATTTCGCCAGCACGGTTACAGGAAAATATAATTATTCCGTCTTGCAATTAACGGGTGCAGATACCTCAGTAAATTCTGGTGGTACACCGTCTGCTGCAGCGAGAACTCTTTATTTTTATGACAACGATACTAGTACTATACCCAGCTACCAAGGAGGCTACTCTGGTGCTTGGCCATACGCAGTCACTTCTAAAAATATTACAAAAGCGACTGAAATATCTGCTTCAATTACAAAAAATGCCAATGGAAATTATGTTTTGGTTGCTAATAAACCTGTTTATCAATATGCATCCGATACCGCAACATCAAAATCAGGAGCTACAATAAATCTATGGAAAGCTATAAAGCCTGATGGTACAGGAGTAGATAGAACCAAAATAGCCCCTTAAAACACCTTTAGTTCTTAATAAACTAAGGGATGTCTATAGTGAAATTTTCTTTTTTTGTGTCTCAACCTAACAAGATGGGCATATAAATTTTCGCTTCTTTGCGAGAGCGTTTGTTTCAAACGAGCCCTTCTTTGTCTTGCATGGATTGATCGGCCTAACCGTTCATTTCTATCCATATATTTAAGATTAGCTATTCTTGACTGATATGGCTACTACTTTAAAATTATTAAAAAAAACTTTGTGATAATTAATGTTTATTAAAAAAATCATTCTTGTAACACTATTTTTATCTAGTATTCATGGTTTTGGTGCTGAAGAAAAAAAGACTTTGCCAATAGTTAAAGAGACTATCAAGTTTAAAGAATTAACAGAGTTTGATGCGTGCTTCTTAATTTACAGAGCACCAATAAGCTTCAATACAAAGGATATGCTAAAGGATTACATGAAGTTTAGGGAATTTGAATGCACAAAATACAATGAAATATTAAGACGTGCCTCGATAATTAAAGGTTCATCCTTTCCAAAAAACTCAAAAGCTTACGAAGTGAACAAAAAGAAATAATTTTAGAGTTTTAATCTTATATACTTTTTATTGTGGGAAAAAATACACATCCTTTAAATATGTTGAGTGCATCTGAAATAAGCGATGCGGTTTCTATTCTTAAACAGTCTAATAAAGATCATGAAAACTCTTCTTTTAGTTATATTTCTTTAGAGGAGCCAGATAAAAAGTTACTCAAAGAAAACACCAAGCTAGATAGGCTTGTAAAAATAGTTGGAGTAGATCAAAAATCAAACGGTTTTGAAGCAGAAATAAATCTTTCAAAAAAAGAAATTTTAAAAGAAAAACAAATTTCCAATAATGCTGGTCCGACTTATACCCTAGCTGAGATCTTCACGGCAATTGAATTAACCATGCAAGATGAAAATTATCAAAAAGCTTTGAAAAAAAGAGGTTTAACAGATTTAAGTTTAATTCAAATTGATCCATGGCCAGGTGGCGGTTTTGTAAATAAAAATATTAAAAATGGTAACCGAGCTCTTAGAGCAATCTCCTTTTTGAAAGATAGCGAAAAAGATAATGCTTATGCAAGGCCTATCCAAGGCTTGATTGCACACGTTGATCTGACAGAAAAGAGAGTTGTCGAAATTGAAGATCATGGCGTGGTAAAAGTTCCCGAAGCCCATGCTAGATACGATAAAGATGGTCAAGATTCTCTAAGAGAAAATCCAAAAGAAATTGCCATTACTCAACCAGAAGGCGTTGGATTTTCAGTCAAAGATAACTTGATTGCATGGGAAGGTTGGCAATTAAGAGCTTCCATTGATCCCATTGAAGGGTTGGCGTTACAAGAAGTATCTTTAAACGATAGACCAATTTTCTTTAGGGCTGGACTATCGGATATGGTGGTTCCTTATGGCTCATCCGATCCAATGCATTGGTGGAAAGCGGTTCATGATGGTACTGAATACGGGTTTGGCACGATGACGAATTCTCTAACTTTAGGATGCGACTGTCTAGGTGAAATTTATTATTTAGATGCACACAAATTAGCTTTTGATGGCTCTGTTGAAACAATTGAAAATGCAATATGTATTCACGAAGAAGATTATGGAGTGCAATGGAAACATAATGATTCCACTCAAATGGGGTATAACGAGGTCAGAAGATCACGTCGTCTTGTTGTTAGTTCTTTTGCAACCATAGGTAACTACGATTACGGGATATTCTGGTATTTATATTTAGACGGCACAATCCAGCTGGAGATAAAACTCACGGGTGTAGTCGGGATAAGTGCCTTTCATGAAGATATACATAAATCAGGACAAGACTTTAAAATTTCTCCAGAATTAGCTTCTCCGATTCATCAACACCTTTTCAATGTAAGAATCGATTGGGACTTGGATGGCGGTGACAATCAGTTATTCGAAACAAACGTTGAGCCCTTACCAATTAATGAAGTAAATCCAAATGGAACTCAATTTCAAGCTGTTTCTTCTCATTTAACAAAGGAGAGTGAAGCACAAAGGAATATTGCCCCAGAAAAAAGTCGAACATGGAAAATTGTAAATCCCAATAAGTTGAATAAAGTCGGTTTACCAACAGCCTTCAAGATTCTTTATGGTAATACACCAACTCTGCTATCAAATCCTAATTCTCCGCCAGGAAAAAGGGCCGCATTTGCGAAACATAATATCTGGGCAACACCTTTTCAAAATGAGGAAAGATCTGGAGGCGGTAGACATACAGTTATGCATTCTGGAGAGGGAGGTTTAGAAGAGATTACGGCTAATGACAGAAATATAAGCGAATGCGATTTGGTTACATGGCTTACTTTTGGGGTAACACATTTACCACGTCCAGAGGACTGGCCTGTAATGCCTGTAGAATATTGCGGAGTTCATCTAGTACCTGTTGGGTTTTTTGATCAAAATCCAACGATTAACCTACCTCCAAGTTGTTCTTCCAAATCAAAAAGTAATAAGCGGTGAGGGCTTTTAATGAGTTTAGAAGATTCATTTAAGCCAGGAGTGACCAAAACAGGCCCCAAGGGGCAATTGGCTCATCCTACCACTCTGGAACACAGCAAGCGTCTAGAGAAAAAGCTTTATAAAGTTGGTGATAATGCTTGGTCTTTGATTGGCAATGGACTCTCCAATCAATCTTTTGTTGAGGCTCCTGAAGGTTTAATTTGTATCGATACTGGAGAAAGCAATCAGGAAATGGCTGCAGCCTTAAAGGAAGTAAGAAAGGAAACCCAAGCTCCAGTTGTTGCATGTATTTATACGCATTTTCATTATGTTGGCGGCACCCAAACACTTGTCGATGAAAATAAAAAACTAGCCATTTGGGGACATGCAGGCATTCAAGCCAATTTAGATAGATTTGGTGGAGAGGTTGCACCCAGAGTAACAAGAGGTTTGGCTCATCAATTTGCGACTTCCATGCCCCAAGATGGACCTGATGGCATTGTTAATTTAGGGCTTGGAAATTTTTTTCGTAATCCAGAACATGCCCCTTTTACCAACGGCTATATTCCACCGAAACACACTTTCGTTGAGCCAACAAAAGCAAAAATTGCTGGATTGAAGGTAGAATTTTTTCCTGCCCCATCTGATGCAACCGATTCTATTACAATTTGGTTTCCTGATTTAAAACTTGCTGTTAACAATCTTCTCTGGCCTGTTTTATTCAATGTTTTTGCCATTAGAGGAGAAGAATACCGAGACCCTAGAATAATGATGAATGGCCTAGATCAGTTAGCTGATCTTGCGGCAGAAAATTTGATGGGTGCGCACGGCCCACCATTTTCAGGGGAAAAAGAAATAAAAAAAATAATTGTAAATTATCGAGATACTTTGCAATTTTTATGGGATCAAACTGTGAGATGCGCTAATAAAGGCCTGACTCTAAATGAGGCCATTAGTAAGATTAAACTTCCGAGCCACTTTCAAGAGCATTACACCACCCAACAGTTATACGGTGTCGTAGAGCACCATGTCAGGCAAATATATTCAGGTCTTTTTGGATGGTTTGATGAAGACGAAGCAAATCTTTTCCCAGTGCCTTCTCCAGAAAGGTCTGTACGACTAATCAAGGGCTTTGGAGGAATTGAAAAGGTTAGGGCAATTATTGATTCTTCCTTAGAAGAAGAGGATTTTCGATGGTCGATAGAGCTTTCTTCGTGGCTGGTTCGCTCAAATTTGAACTCTCAAGGCATTGCAGATTCTGGAGAACCCGAAGATCGCAAGCGTCTAGCTGCTGCGCTTAGAGGAGTAGCTTATTCAACCTCAGCTGCAAATATAAGGAACTGGTGTATAACTAGAGCCTTAGAGTTAGATGAGTCTTTGAATTTAAGTCGTTTCAGGAAGCACCGTTTCAATAAAAGAGAATTAGCAAGGCGCACCCCCACTGATTCATTAAAGCTTTTAAGGGTACTTTTGATACCAGAAAATGCAGATGCTTATGAACAGACATTACAATTTAATTTTTCTGATAATGAAAACATTTTTTACTCAATTAGAAACTCTATAGCAGTAATTGATAAAAATTCTAAGAGCAGTCTTTCTTTAAGTTTATCTTCTGATACTTGGTATGATCTTTTGAGCATGAAAAAAACTCTTTCAGAAGCCGAAGAAGAAGCTCTGGTGGAAACGAATAATTCTGATGAGATTAGAAAATTCTTTTCTTGTTTTGACCTTGAATCCTTAAATAGCTGATAATACTTTCGTGAAAAGAATAAATCCTGATACAGGCAAACCTTTTGAAATTGGCGACCTAAGACCTAAGTCTGATGTTCAAGATGGGAAAGTTTTTGGTGGATATTACACATCTCTTTACAAAGAACGTCCCCAATCAGGAGAGTATTTTGAGGAGTTTTGGGTTTTAGAAAATGCACTAAACTAATGTTATGAAGCTACAATTACACGAAAAAAATAAATCTTTTACTTGGCAGCAAAAAAAACCTCCCTTTAATTTTCTTTCTAAAGCACAAGTTCAGCAATACGATGAACAAGGTTTTTTTCTCTTAAAAAGTGCCTTTTCAAAAGAAGAAATTGAACAAGTATTAAACGAAATAGATCCTTTTGAAGAAAAAGTAACGAAAGATCTTCGTCAATATGAGGATGGAAAGTTTTTAATTTCAAGAGCAGACGACATTACCTTTACTACCCATTTAGTCATGTATTCAAATTTCTTAAAATCTTTTGCAAGTCATAAAGTTTTTAAAGGCTTGTGTGAGGATTTAATCGGCGGAGACGTCAGATTGTATTGGGATCAAGCTGTTTACAAGAAAGCAGATACACAAGAAGATTTTCCTTGGCATCAAGATAATGGCTACACTTTTGTCAATCCACAAGCTTACTTGACTTGCTGGATTCCTCTAACCGATACCGATGAATCAAACGGCTGCCCTTGGGTAATTCCAAAATTACACAAGATGGGAACTCTTAAGCATGATGTCACTGAACTAGGCTACAAAATAAAACTTGATGATTCAGAAGCCATCTCAGTTCCAGCAAAAGCAGGAGATATTGTAGTCTTTTCTTCTTTAACCCCCCATTGCACTGGACCTAACAAAACAGATTTAACTAGAAAATCTTACATTCTGCAGTATGCACCTAATGGCGCAGTTCGATATCCACCTTTTTCTGAAAAAGAAGAGGCCGACAATCCTGACAGGCAGTTTTTTGTGACTTAAAAAATCTTAGTTTTCAATTAAGCCAAACTCTTTGGCACTCTCTGCAGCAGACTTCACAGCCTCTTTGGCGGATCTAGGATTCCAGCCTAATAAATTTCTTGCTTGAGAAGAATCCATGCTTCTTTCTTTGCCTAAGCCTTCAGCGATCATTTTTAAAGCAGGCAAGAAAAGTGCTAGAAACTTAATTAACCAATTAGGAGCTACTCTTTTTGGAATTTTGGAAGCAGACTCTGGAAAGATTTTTGAAAGATATTCATTTTGATCTTTCATAAACATGTTTTCTGCTGAGCAAACAAATCGTTTGCCCGCTGCCTCAGGTTTAGTCATCGCTAATAATTCAAGTGAGGCGACATCTCTAACATCAACAACACCCATATCCCAATTTGGAACAATTGGATATTTGCCGTTCATCATATCTAAAATTGCACCTACACTTACACCAAAATCTTCTTCTAAAATTGGGCCAAAAACCATCGCTGGCAAAACTGTAGAGAGTTCCATACCAGAAGTGTCTTTTTCTATGAAATCCCAGGCAGCTCTCTCAGCTAAAGTTTTTGATTTTGCGTATACATTTGTTGTTTTGCTTTCTGGATTAGTCCAATCCTCTTCATTGAAGACGCCTTGTTTATTTGTGCCATACATAATTGCAGCAACAGAAGAGGTTAGAACAACTCTTTTGACTCCTGCTTTTGAAGCAGCCTTAAGAATTCTGAGAGTGCCTTCTACAGCAGGCTTCACCATTTCATCTTCGTTTTTAGGGAGTTGCATTGCAATTGGCGAAGCAACATGCAGAACATAATCGCATCCTGTAACTGCTTCATCCCAGCCTTCATCAGAAGATAAATTTGCTACTTGCCAATCTACCGAAAGATCTGACTTTCCTTCATGCTTTTCTAAACCACTTAAAAGCGTTTGATTAAGTTTATTAGTTCTTGATAGGTCTCTTACTGTAGCTTTTACGTTATAACCTGCTGCAGCAAGTTGAATAATACAATGAGAAGCAATAAATCCTGAACCACCTGTAACCAATACCGTTTCTTTATTTTCCATAATTAATCAATAATAAGTCTAAAAAAATTTTTATTATTTAATCTAGAATACCCCATAAAGGAAATTTTAAAAATATATGACTGACAAAGAGTATTGGAAAGCAAATATAAGATTATTAATTATTCTCTTATCCATCTGGCTTATTATCTGGTTTGGATTCGGAATAATTCTTTCAGATTTTTTAGATAAATTTTCAATAGGCGGATTTAAGTTAGGGTTTTGGTTTGCTCAACAAGGAAGTATTTACGGTTTTGTTATCCTCATTTTTGTCTATGTTTTTGCTATGAATCGCATTGAAAAAAAACTAAATAATAATAAAGAGGAAAAGAATTGAGCGCTCAAGCATTAACTTATCTTTTTGTTGGACTTTCTTTTATGCTTTACATAGCCATTGCTATTTGGTCTCGAGCAGAATCCACAAATGATTTCTATGTTGCCGGAAAAGGTGTGAATCCGGTTGCTAATGGGATGGCGACTGCAGCTGATTGGATGTCAGCATCATCTTTTATTTCCATGGCCGGTCTGATTTCTTTTCTTGGAAAAGATGGATCGGTTTATTTAATGGGCTGGACTGGAGGATACGTCTTATTGGCTTTATTGCTGGCGCCATATTTAAGGAAATTTGGTCAATATACTGTTCCAGATTTCATTGGCGCGCGTTATTACTCAAAAACTGCTCGTTTAGTTGCAGTACTTTGCTTAATTTTCATTTCCTTTACTTATGTAGCAGGTCAAATGAGAGGCGTGGGAATTGTCTTTTCAAGATTTTTAGAAGTAGAAATTACCATTGGGGTAATCATTGGAATGATTGTTGTTTTCTTCTATGCGGTACTAGGCGGGATGAAGGGAATTACCTACACTCAGGTTGCTCAATATTGTGTAATGATTTTTGCCTACCTTGTTCCAGCAATATTTATTTCGATTTTAATCACCGGGAATCCTATACCGCAATTAGGTTTTGGCGATACTTTAGTAAATAGTTCAACTTATCTTTTAGATAAATTAGACCAACTTTCTGTGGATTTAGGATTTAATGCATACACTGAAGGGACTAAGTCTAATATTGATATTTTTTGCATTACAGCTGCTTTGATGTTTGGGACAGCCGGCTTGCCACATGTAATTGTTAGATTTTTTACAGTACCAAAAGTCAGCGATGCAAGAAAATCTGCTGGATATGCCTTGATATGCATCGCTATTTTATATACTACCGCACCCGCCGTAGCTGCCTTTTCAAGAGTAAACTTCATTGAATCCATTCAAGAAAAGAGTTATCTAGATTCTCCAGACTGGTTTAAAAATTGGGAGAATATAGGGCTAATTGCCTGGAAAGATAAAAATGACGATGGTCTGATTAATTACTCTGCTGGCAAACCATTTAAAGAAGGCCGTCCAGATTTTCTTGATTCAAGAGGAATACAAGGAGAGCGAGAAATAAAAAATCCTAGTACGACAGATAACGATAATGAGGTTTATATTGACCAAGATATTATGGTGCTAGCAAATCCTGAGATTGCAAAATTACCCGCATGGGTTATGGCATTAGTTGCTGCTGGCGGCTTAGCTGCTGCTTTATCAACTGCGGCTGGACTATTACTAGTCATATCCTCATCTATTTCTCATGATTTGTTGAAGAAAACTTTTATGCCCAACATAAATGAAAAACAGGAACTTTTTTATGCAAGATGTTCAGCAGCAATTGCAATTTTTATAGCAGGACTTTTTGGAATCTATCCTCCTGGTTTTGTTGCTCAAGTCGTAGCTTTTGCCTTTGGCTTAGCGGCCTCTACAATCTTCCCAGCTATATTTTTAGGTATCTTTTTTAAGAGATTAAATAAAGAAGGCGCCATATTTGGCATGTTAGGCGGTTTGTTATTTACATCTAGCTATATCATTTACTTTAAATTTTTGTTTCCAGAATTGAACAACTCCATTAATTGGTTTTTCGGCATCTCTCCCGAAGGCATTGGGTTTCTGGGTATGTTTGTTAATTTTATAATCGCTGTAACTGTTTCTGCTTTTACAGCTAAACCGCCTACTGAAGTAGGACAGATGGTAGATAAAATAAGACTGCCATGACACTTATAAGATTTGTAACTTTTCTCTGCTTTTTGCTAATTTCTCCTATATCTTTTTCTGAAAACCAAGACAAAAACTACCAAGCACGCCTCCAAGATGTCATGAAGGCTAGGAAGCTTATGGATAGAAAAAGAGAAAGAGATGAGATTAAAGATCTTGCTCAGGAATTAGCGCAAGAAATTTTAATTATTGATACTCATATCGACACACCCATTCAATTATATATACAGCAAGACAAAAATGGATCTTATGAAGACATCACAAAGCCTTCTTCCTTACATTTTGATTTTGATCGGGCAGTAAGCGGAGGACTTAATGTACCTTTTTTTGTCATTTTTACCCCTCCATCTGCAGAAGAAAAAGGTACATCCTTTAAAATGGCTGAAGAACTTATTCAGATTCTTGAGAGTATCATGAATAAAAATCCTGATAAATTTAGACTAGTGAAGTCTCCTGAAGAAATTACAAATGATAAAAATATCATGCAGGTCGTTTATGGCATGGAAAATGGTGCTCCAATCGAAAGCAAGCTTTCAAATATAAAGTTATTTTCTGACATGGGCATCAATTACATTACGCTAGCCCATTCTAAAAGTAATCATATTTCAGATTCCTCCTATGATGAGAATAAAAATTGGGGCGGCTTAAGCCCTTTTGGAAGAGAAGTTGTTGCTGAAATGAATAAGCAAGGAGTAATGATAGATATAAGTCACGTGTCTGATGCGGCCTTTTATGAAGTTTTACGTTTAACTAAGACTCCCGTTATTGCTTCTCATAGTTCATTAAGACATTTCGTGCCTGGATTTGAGAGAAATGTTTCAGACGATATGTTGCAAGAATTAGCAAAAAATGAAGGCGTCATTCAAATTTGTTTTGGATCTGAATTTATTGCTGAAAAGAAAAAATATCCAAAACTTGTTGTAACAGTTCAGGATGTTGCTGATCATATAGATCGGGTAAAAAATTTAGTTGGCATCGAACACGTTGGCATAGGTTCAGATTATGATGGCTGGCGAAATTTTCCTGTTGGCCTAGAGGACACTTCTAGTTATCCAAATTTAATTGAAGAGCTGTTGAAAAGAAATTATTCGAAAGAAGAAATCAAACAGATCTTTGGAGGAAATTTATTGAGAGTTTGGCGAGAAGTAAAAAAATTCTCAGAGTCTTGATAGAAAAATTACATTTGCTATATTAATTATTCAAATTTTTTTAAGGAGAGAAAAAATGAAAAAACTTTTATTTTTAAGTGTAACTTTTATTGCCAGTGCTGCTTATTCAGTTCCTGCAATGAATGTGTTCACAATAAATACATCTGACCCTATGGGATATATGGAGTGGGCTAGAAAAAGCGCTCCTATAACAAGCCCTTCATCAAATGCTACATCTGCCGGAGTATGCCTTCCAAGTTATGGCGCTGAAGAATTTGGCGATATGTACTATTTCAATTTATTTGAGAGTCATGCAGATTCAATTTCCGGAAATTATTATGACCCTGAAGTTGCAGCAGAAATTGCTAAAATTGCCAACAAAAGAACTGTAAGAATGATAGATCATTACACGCCTATGAGCCCTGTTGGAGAAGGTTTTGAAGTTGGTATGACCTACTCAAATTACAATTTGAATGTTTATACTAAAAATCCTCAAGCTTACATGGAAGCATTAGCTGAATATCAAGCTGCTGCACAAGCTAATGGATTCGAAGATGTTGCTTTAAGCGCATTTCAAATAAATACCGGAGATTATACGGGGCAAATCATGGTTGTAACTCAAGCGCCAAATTCTAAGAGATTAGGAGAATTTATTGATGCTAGAAGCGAAGGCTGGTCAGCTTCTTTTGGAAACAAATTTCCAAAATTAAGAAAACTTAAAAGAGGCTTCATCATGAATTGTGAAGTTGTTTACGCAAAATAATTATTTTTAAAAAAAGGGCAGGGAAACCTGTCCTTTTTTATTTTTTAAGAATTTTTTTTATGAAGTCAACTTCAGATAACATATAAGCGCTGCCGTCTTTTCTCAAAAGATCGTGAAACCACTCTTCAGGTTCTGGTATTTCATCATCAGTAACATATTCTCCATTTTTCTTTTTTTCTTGCAGCTCCAAGATGGTAGACCAGCCAAAATGAGTTTGGCTTTTTCCTGCGACAAAGCCCCAGTTGTAACAACCAACATTTTCTTTTTTAAAGATAGGAAGTGAAAATTCAAAAGTAGTTCCAAACTCTCTGGCCATGTATTCGGTGCACAATAAAGGCCTTCCAAATTCTTTTAGCCTTTCAATTGTGGGTTCTAGTTTTTCTGCTTCATAAGTATGAAAGGTTATTACATCTGAATTCTCACCATTGAGTTTTAAGATTTCATCGCCGATGGCACCATCCAAGCATGAAGTTAGCGGTTGAGAAGGCCTAATTTCGTGAGCCCAATCCCAAGTATATTGAAGTAAGCTAAGAGCTTTATCACCAATACCAAATTGGCCAGGTTCGTTATATATATCCCACATCAAAATTCTCTCATCGCTTGAATACTCTTTGAGTATGCCTTGGACAAATTCTTTTAATCTGTTTAATTCCTTTGCATCGATTTTCTCTTCATCAATTTGATTTACCAATTCCATGCCAGGACTTTGCTTCCAACCGGAGTTGTGAACTCCTTTGACAGGCAAAGGTTGCTTGCCGAGTTTTGGGAAAGGTCGATGACAATCATCAAAGAGTACAATTATTGGTCTGATATTCCTTTTTCCACAAATATCTAAAAATTTTTCAAAACTTTTTTTGAATTTATCTTTCTCCGACCAAAGTAAGTCATGCAAATAGACTCTCAGAGAATTAAACCCAAGCTCCCTTGCCCAGTCTAATTCTCTCTTAATAGTCTCTTCATCGAACGTGTCTTCTTGGAACATTTCAAGTTGATTAATTGCTGAACTTGGTAAAAAGTTGCAACCAACTAGCCATGGTTGTTGTTTATACCAATTGTTTGCCTCTTCTTTTGACCACTTCATGTGTTTAAGTTTAATAAATCAGAATAACAATTGAAAACATAAAACAGCCACAAACTCCTGAGGTGAGGTTTTTTCTAAGTTTCAGGTAGTCAGGATCTGCAAATTGAGGATTAATTTTGGACTCTAAGAGATAGAAAAGAAAAAATAAGAATAACAATAAAGTCATTGCATAAATAAGATTTATCCAAGCCAATAAAATTGCTCCAAAGCCTAAAAGCGAAAAGATAATTGCGACAACTAAGTTTTTTTGTTTTGTTGAATTAATCCCCCAAATGATTCCTGATAAAAAAGAAATTATTATTCCTCCATACACTACCAGTAATTGAAAAGAAATTTCTTCGTAAGTTTCTCCAAGAATCCAAGGCAAGCTTGTGAGAGCCGCAAAGGGCAGAAAACCCAAATACCCTAAAGTGACTTTAGTTTGCATTTATCCATGAGCTATTTTTAACAGAGTCATGAAAAGTATACCTGTTCCGATAACACCGGAAATTAGAATAATTAGGTCAACAACAAATACTTGAAAAAGTTTCAACCAAGATCTTTCTTTACTCTCTTCTATATCTTTAAGCAGATAGATAAAGGCACTGATTTTAAATAGCACGAAAGCCGATAAAAAAGTTATTCCACCAAGAATGAATATCCCAGAGTTCATCTTAATTTTTTTTAAAGCTTATATCCTGATTGGCCGTGTTCAGCAACATCAAGACCTTCTTCTTGAGAGTCATCAGAAACTCTTAATCCAAATATAGATCGTGTGATGAGTAATAAAATTATCGAACCAACTAAAGTGAATAAGCCAACACTGATTACTCCGATTACTTGAGTTGTCATTAAATCACTAAAACTAGAACCTTCGTCAAATCCGATACCACCATAACTTTCTGCAGTTAAAAATGGGATGAGTAAAATTCCAAGCAGCCCACCTATACCATGGACAGCAAAAACATCCAGAGAGTCATCGATGTTGAAAGTTTCTTTAATGACATTAACCATGTAATAACAGACTCCACCAGCAATTAGACCAATAATTAAGCCACCCATGGGCCCTACTGAGCCACTTGCAGGGGTAATAGAAGCCAAACCGGCAATACAACCGGTAACAGCACCAACCAGAGAAGATTTTCCAAATTTAACTTTCTCAATGATAATCCATACTATTGTTGCTGTAGCAGCCGATATGTGAGTTACTAAAATTGCCATTCCAGCGTCACCATTAGCGGCTAGAGCGCTTCCACCATTGAAGCCAAACCATCCGACCCATAACATGCATGCTCCCATCATAGTTAAACCAGGATTATGAGGAGGCTGAACAGAATTAGGGAAGCCATCCCTTGGCCCCAAAAAGTAAGCGATTACCAAAGCGGTTATTCCCGCAGTCAAGTGAACCACAAGTCCTCCTGCAAAATCTCTCAATCCCATTTGATAGAGCCAACCACTCTCAGCCCATATCCAATGCACAACAGGAGCATAAATTAAGATTACCCATAGCAATGAGAAGACGGCGACAAAACTAAATTTAATTCTTTCTGGATATGCTCCAACAATCAACGCTGGGGTAATGATTGCAAAAGTCATTTGAAACATAAAAAATACACTTTCGGGAATATCTCCAGCCATACTATCTCTGGATAAATTTGCTAAAAATAGATTACCTAAATCACCTATATAAGCCCCATCACCGCTAAAAGCTATACTGTAGGCAATTACTAACCAAGCAATTGAACTGATACATGCAATAGTAAAACAATGCATTAAGACTGAAAGGATGTTACTAGCTCTTACAAGGCCTGCATAAAAAAGCGCAAGTCCAGGCAAGGTCATAAATAAAACTAATGCTGTGGAAGTAATAATCCAAGCGGTGTTACCAGTATCCATAAAATATTCCCCTTAATATGTAGTAAAAATAACTTTATCAAAAAGTATTTTGAACTTTAAGTCTAAATGAGTGCAAGAAATGCACTTTCATAGGGCAATTAAGAAGTTCCTGGGTATTTTGAAAGAATTTGAGAAATTATTTCGTTAGCCAAATCTTGATCATCAAGTGAGCTAGAGTTAATTCTCATGTTTGCATACCAAACAACTTTATCAAGATCTTCATCAAAAAATTTAACCGATAAATAATTTATTGGCGGAAAGTCATTTGCATAAAATCTATAAGAGAAAGGATCATTTCGATAGCCATAAAAAAAATGCGAAGAATTGATTTGCTTGTATCTTTCTTTTTCTTTCACTGAAAAGCTTATTTTTAAAGGAGATTCATCATTTTGATTCAAACCTAGTTTTGATAAAGATGAAGATAAAGCTCTAGCAATTCTATTGATTCTTATGGGATTTTCCTCTTCATCAGATTCAACTCTGAAAGGATCAGGTTTAAAAATTTTATAATCTTTATATTTAGCAGCAGAAAAAGCTTCGTCAGAGTCAATTTTGACAACGAAGCCCGATGCACATGATGTGAGCAAAACTAAAATGATTAACCTAGCTAGCACATGAATATTATAACTTTGTTATAGTCTACTTAGAAATTTTTAGGAGAGAAAAATGAAAAAAATTATATTTCTAACGATGTTTCTTGCTTCTTCGTTGAGCTTTGCATCACCCACTTGGATTGAATATTTAATTAAAGTAGATAGTCCACAAAATGCTGCAAAAATTGTTGCTGCTACAGATAAATTTATGTCCTCTGATTTTGTTAAAAATAACTTCAAAGGATCCCTTCATTTGAATTCTTACATTGCTGCTGGCAAGGTAGAAGAAACTCATGCTTATGCCATTCTCCAGCCAAGTTTAGCTGAGCATGAAATTTGGTTGGCAAAAGTCAGCGATCCAAATAATGAAGAATTTAGGAAATTTGCTTCTGTGCTAAATGCAAACTCTGAAGGAGTAGGCACACGGATAAATAAATTCATCCAAACTTATGGGAATCCTTCAAACAAAGATACTGTTTGGGCAATCTATCCATTTAGAACAAAACAATCAAATGTAGAAGACATTGTTGAGGCTACTGAAGATTTAGATGAAGAAATTAGAGATTCTTTTCCAGGTCAATTTGGCCTTTCAGAAAGAATAGCTGGCGGCGGAATGCAAACCCACTTATATACCGTTGGCTACGAATCTTTAGCTGAATTTGAGCAATGGGAAGATTCTGCTTCAAGAGATGCTGGCGTTTCTCCTTTTGATAAAGAAATGGATAAGCTGGTTGAGTGGCATGAAAGAGAAATAGTCAGAAATATAAGAGTTTATGATTCTGCTATGACCCTTCAAGATTTCGTTGAATAAAATGAAAATTATTGCCTTAACGTTATCAACTCTTTTTGTTGTTTTTGCTTGTAGCTCAGCAGAAGATGAAATGGAAGTTTCGTTTTCTAATCTTGGTTCAGAAGAATATCCACAGATGTTTTATATGGAATATGTCCCATGTCAAGAAGGTGTTTATTATACAGCGGAAAACTTCAGAAACGATGTTTTGCCTGAGTGGCAAGATTTATTAATTGAAGTTAATTCACCCTTGGTTTCTGCCTATGGTATCCAACATGTTCAAAGACTTTCTTCTGACAACGAAGATGGTTTTTGGCAATTAATTTGGAATACAAAAGCTGATGCTGAAGCTGCATGGGAAGTCTGGAATTCAAATGAGAATATTATTGCATGGACGGAAGATACTGCTGAGATCCTCTCATGCGATGAGGAAAATAAATTTTCTTTTGATGCTTATATTGCAAGAGCAAATGATACTTTTGGGGAATTTGAAACTACCAGTTTTACCTCTGAATATCACCAATGTCTCTATAAAGAAGGCAAAGAGGGAGGAGATCTGCGCGAAGTAATTAATCAACTTGAAACTTTTTTGGACACCACTAATTCACTTCCAGGGCCATTCAGTTACGTAATTTTAGGCCCTGATTATGAAACGAATGAAGTTGACTTTTTTTGGGGAAATTTTTACCAGTCAGAAGAAGCAAGACAAGCCTTTGACGCCGAGTGGCAAAAACTCGATCCTGATGTTGAAGACAGTTGGAATGAGGTTTCAGATTGCCAAGAGCCTAGATATTACAACTCTGGCGTAATTCCTACGAGCTAAAGATTATTTAGTTTTTTAAAAAAAGCTAAACAACCAAAAATACCTGGTTCGTCCTCTGTAAGGAGGTCGACCTGGGTTTTTTCTATCAACAGAGAATACTTTGGGTTGATTTCTGAGGGAAAATAATCAAGTATTTTTTTTGTCATTAAAACCGGTTTTAGGGTATTTAAAATGGATCCTCCTAAAATAACTTTTTCACATGAAAAAGATAGAACCAAATCATTGATAATTGAAATAAGAGTTTTGAGAAAGTTTTCAACTACAAAGAGCTCATTTTTATTACTTTCTAAAGCGGCAGATATTATTTTTTCAGAAGAAAGTTTATTTCCAAATTTTTCTTCGAAAAGCTTCTCAATTCCAGAACCGCTTAAAATATTTTCAAGTAAAAAAAATTTTTTATTTTCTTTTAAGTTAAAATTTTCTAACATACTTTTAGTAGGGCTAAGAGCATTTCCAAATTCTGTAGGGATAATTTGATCATTGATAATAAGAGTTACTCCAAGACCTGTTCCAGGACCAATTAATAAAGTATTCTTGCCAGAGTAAGCTTCACCATTTTTGATTTCTACAAAATATTTTTGATTCAACTCGCTTAAAGAATGAGCTACTGCCTCCCAATCATTTAAGAGTAAGCATTTTTTTAAGTTAAGCTTTTTTTCTAGCTGACTGGAATCAATCAGTAAATTTCTGTTTGTGAGATTTATAGACTTATGATTATTAGGGCCAGCTGCAGCAATAACTAAATAGTCAATTTTGCTCTTTTCTTTCTCTAATAATTCTGAGAGAAATGGAATGAATTCATCATCGGTAATTTTTTCTTTTGAAATTTTGGATAAGACATCTTCAACATAAAATGCATGTCTGACGTTTGTTCCACCAAGATCAATTAGAAGAGCATTTCTCATTTTTTATCTTTGTAATACCTTCGGAACATATGACTTCCGAGGGCTACAAAGATAAACCACACAAATGAGAACGTAAAGAAGAAAACGTTTGCCAAAAAAGTAGGATCATCCATAAGAGGCGCTAATTAAGTCAAAATAAATTCAGCTTTGAAAGGGTGTAGTGATTTTTATTCTATTAATATTACAATGTAATAATGAAACTTTATCCACCACACTATTTATTGATCCTCTCTCTATGCATGCTCGCTACTTGGTTCTTTGGAGAATCTTTACCACAAATTTTTATTCTTACTTTCATTGGACTGATTTTAATTGGACTCGGTTTTTTATTTGCTTTCAATTCGATTTCAAGATTCATAAAAGCAAAGACAGGTGTCGTACCTTTTAGTGAGTCAACTACCTTAA
>Ga0228615_1000105_pt1 | contig 45417 bp, 43 predicted proteins | sample 16DmetaG_FD_190530 | JGI IMG/M metagenome (GOLD analysis project Ga0228615, IMG submission 190530) | Seawater microbial communities from Monterey Bay, California, United States - 16D | ecosystem: Environmental > Aquatic > Marine > Coastal | place: USA: California | collected 2016-10-17
AAATGCTCAATAATATGGAATGCAATGAGGTAAAATTATCCATGTCACTGCCCAATCGTGCGGGCTTATTGACCCCTTTAGATCATACAGTAGAAGGAGAAGATGTTACCTTATTGGTAATGCCTGTTATGCTCAATGATTAAAAGGCTATTAAACTGCCTTAACTGATTCTGAAAGTCTTTTATAGGTTCCGTTTTCCAGTTTTTCACGAATACCTGCAAATGCTTCCAAAGTAATTTGAACATCTTCTAGTGTATGTGTTGCGGTTGGAATTAAACGGAGGAGAATCAAGCCTTTAGGAATTACAGGATACACTACAATTGAACAAAAGATTCCATAGTTTTCTCGTAGATCTTTGACTAAAGCCATAGCTTCAGGGATGCTTCCCTTAAGGTATACAGGAGTAACACAACTTTGAGTCGTTCCGATGTCGAATCCATTTTTCTTTAGTCCGTTTTGAAGCGCATTGACATTTTCCCACAATTTTGCTTTAAACTCAGGACGGGTACGCAAAAGATCCAAACGTTTTAAGGCTCCCTTTACTAATTGCATTTGTAAGGACTTGGCAAACATTTGCGACCGCATGTTGTACTTTAAGTAGTCAATGATTTCTTTGTCTGCAGCTACAAAAGCTCCAGTAGACGCCATTGACTTGGCAAAAGTTGCGAAATAAACATCTATTTCATCTTGAACACCTTGTTCGTTTCCAGCTCCTTTACCGTTTTCTCCAAGGGTTCCAAAACCATGTGCATCATCTACTAAAAAGCGGAAGTTGTATTGCTTTTTAAGTGCAGCGATTTCTTTCAATTTCCCTTGCTCTCCTCGCATACCAAAAACTCCTTCCGAAATAACAAGTATTCCTCCACCTGTTTGTTCTGCAACTTTGGTTGCGCGTTGTAGGTTCTTTTCGAGACTTTCTACATCATTGTGCTTGTAGGTAAAACGCTTACCTAAATGTAATCGAACACCATCAACTATACAAGCATGTGCATCAACGTCGTAAACGATCACGTCATCCTTACCCACTAGGGTATCAACCGTAGAAAGGATGCCTTGGTATCCAAAATTGAGCAGGTAAGCTGCTTCTTTTTCTACAAAGTCTGCAAGCTCTTTTTCAAGTTGTTCGTGCAGTCCAGTATGACCGGACATCATTCTGGCCCCCATAGGATAGGCAGCCCCGTAATCAGCTCCTGCTTCAGCGTCAACTTTACGTATCTCGGGAAGGTTTGCTAGCCCTAAATAGTCATTTACACTCCATGTAATTACTTCTTTTCCCTTGAATTTCATTCGGTTGGAAATAGGTCCTTCGAGTTTTGGAAAGACAAAATAACCTTCAGCTTGCGAAGCCCATTTTCCCAACGGCCCTTTATTCTCATGTATTCTCTCAAATAAATCTCTCATTTATCAGAAGCTTGATCATTAATGTATTCAATATTTTGCTGTGATTCGTTATCCGCATCAAAAAAGCCTTGTTCTCCCATCCAATCCTCACTATAAATCTTACTCATATATCGAGATCCGTGATCTGGGAAAATGACAACTACAACACTGTATTTTTTAAAATAGTTTTTTTCTGAGAGCTGGTGAACAGCTTGCATGGCAGCACCCGAGGTATAACCCACAAACATTCCTTCGGAACGTGTGATACTTCTCGCACGGTGCGCACTTTCCTCATCAGTCACTTTTTCAAATTGATCAATAAGATCAAAATGAGTGGCTGTAGGAATTAAATTTTTTCCCAAACCTTCGATACGATATGGGTAAATTTCATTGGGGTCTAACTCTTGAGTTTCATGATATTTCTTGAGTACAGACCCATAAGCGTCTACCCCTACTATCTGAATATCAGGATTTTGTTCTTTTAAATATTTAGCACAACCTGAAATTGTTCCCCCTGTACCGCTACTGGCAACCAAGTGAGTGATTTTTCCTTCAGTTTGTTTCCAAATCTCAGGCCCTGTAGAGCGGTAATGTGCATCTACATTAAGCTCGTTAAAATATTGGTTGATATAAACCGATTCCTTAATCTCTCCATGAAGTCTTTTAGCGACCTCATAATAGGACCTAGGATCGTCTGTAGGAACATTTGCAGGGCAAACATGCACTTGAGCCCCCATAGAACTCAACATATTAATTTTATCTTTTGAAGATTTTGAGCTTACTGCTAATATACAATCGTAGCCCTTAATCATAGAAACCATTGCCAAACTAAAGCCAGTATTCCCAGAAGTAGTTTCAATAATAGTGTCTCCAGGCTTAAGTATGCCTCTGCGTTCTGCTTCTTCTATAATATGAATTGCTATTCTGTCCTTATTTGAATGGCCTGGATTGAACGCTTCAAACTTTGCAAAAAACTCACCCCTGTAATCCACTACACTATTATTTAGCTGAATTAGAGGTGTGTTACCTATCAACTCTAGTATGCTTTGATAGGTATTCAATGATTGATTCATATTTAGTAACTAAAAAGTGTTGCAAATTTAATAAAAAAAATTAGTCTAGCTTTCCTTCGAGTTGGAGGATAAAAGTATATTGTTTTGCGACATCTTTTAAAGCATCGAAACGACCCGAAGCCCCACTATGTCCAGCCTCCATATTGGTATCTAAAAACAAGACATTAGAATCTGTTTTAAGGTCTCTTAATTTGGCAACCCATTTTGCTGGCTCCCAATATTGAACCTGAGAGTCGTGATATCCTGCAGTAACAAGCATATTCGGATAGCTTTTTGCCGTAACTTGGTCGTAAGGTGAATAAGACAACATATATTCATAATAGTCTTTTTCGTTAGGATTACCCCATTCATCATATTCTCCAGTGGTTAGCGGGATGCTGTCATCCAACATGGTAGTCACCACATCTACAAAGGGAACTGCGGCAATCACACTGCGGTACAACTCAGCAGCCTCGTTGACGACTACCCCCATTAATAAACCACCTGCTGAGCCTCCTATGGCATGTAGATGTGAGGCGCTGGTCATTTTAGAATCTATTAAAAATTTTGAGGCGTCGATAAAGTCGTAGAACGTATTTTTCTTTTTAAATAATTTTCCGTTTTGATACCATTGTCTACCCAAATACTCTCCTCCTCTTATATGTGCAATTCCAAATACGAATCCTCTGTCAAGTAAACTCAATCGACTACTTGAAAAACCAGGGTCCATAGTTGCCCCATAAGATCCATAGGCATACAGATAAAAGGGTGTATCCTCACTAAGCTCGGTATTTTTGTGGTGTACCATAGAGATTGGAACTTTTACCCCATCTCTTGCAGTAGCCCAAACCCTTGCTTCAACATAGTTTGCAGGGTCAAAATCGCTGTCCATAACCTCTTGCTTTTTTAACAACTCACGTTCTTGGGTTTCCATATCAAATTCGTACATACTTCTCGGTGAACGCAATGAAGTATATCCAAAGCGAAACTTGCTGGTATCAAAACTTGGATTGTAGGCCCCATATATACTGTAGGTTTCTCCATCAACAGGCAAGAAATAATCAACATTACCTTCCCAATTCTGAATTCGAATGGAAGTCAAACCGTTTTCACGTTGGGTAACCACAAAATAATCTTTAAAAATTTCAAAATCTTCAAGTAATACATCTTCTCGGTATGGGATAATATCTTCCCAGTTTTCGAGTTTAGAATTTTCTATGGAGACTTTTGAAATTTTATAGTTTTTGGCTTCATTGTGGTTGTTTAAAATATAAAAGCTGTCTTTATATTGGGCAGCACTGTATTCTAACCCTCTTGTTCTAGGCTGTATCACTTTAAAATCATCCAAAGGATTATTGGCTTCTAAAAATTGCTGCTCAGAGGTAAGTGTACTGTAGGAACTGATGATGATATACTCATTGGATTTTGTTTCCCTTACCCCTACTGAAAAGGTTTCATCATCTTCGTGGAATATCAACTCATCCTTGGCATTGGGTTCAGCTATATCATGTCGATAGATCCATTCTGATCTCAGGGTCTCAATATTTTTTTTAGTGTAAAAGAAATGTTGATTGTCCAATGCCCAAGCTGAGCCTCCTGTGGTATTTTTGATTTTCGTATCCAACACCTCTCCACTAATTAAATCCTTGACATATAAGGTGTATTTCCGTCTCGATTCCTTATCGACTCCGTAAATTACTTTAGCATTATCTGGGCTAACGTTTAATCCAACTAAACGGAAGTAGTCGTGACCCTCGGCCATTTTATTACAATCGAAAAGGACTTCTTCTTTCGCACTTAATGAGTCTTTTTTTCGTGTATAAATAGGATATTGCTTCCCCTTTTCATAACGGGTGATATACCAATACTCGTTGTAGAAATAGGGCACTGAATTATCATCTTCTTTGATTCTTCCTTTCAGTTCCTCAAACAGATCTTCTCGAAACGATTCCGTATCCTGAGTCATTTTTTGATAGTAATCGTTTTCTCTTTCAAGATAGTCAATCACCTCAGGGTTTTCTCGTTCGCGCAGCCAATAGTAAGGATCAATTCGAATATCGTCGTGCTTTTTAAGTTGAAAGGGTGATTTCTCCGCCAAAGGTAGCTGGAGGCTAGTGTCAAAGTTCATAGGGATATTTTTTTTACATGCTGAAATGAATTCTGCAAAAATTAGTAATAAGATCAATTTGGACGTATTCATTTTAATTCAATTGGGTTAAAGTTGTTAACACATAATCGTGCTGGGCGTCTGTGTAATCGCGATGGGTTACCATTCGTAATTTCCCTTTTCCAAGGCTGATAAAAAGAATTCCTTTTTGTTTCATTTTATAAATGAATTCACTTTCGTTTTGGTCAGGATTTAAGGAGAAAATTACAATATTTGTTTCAACTGGAGCAACCGATTGTACAATTGTTGAAGCCTCCAACGCATCTGAAAGCGCTTTTGCTTTATTGTGATCTTCTTTAAGATCCGCCCTATGATGATGCAAGGCATAAGTAGCCGCAGCAGCTAAATAACCTGCTTGACGCATACCGCCTCCAAAAACTTTACGAATTCTCAAGGCCTCCTCTATCGCCTCCTTAGAACCCACCAAAACAGAACCTACTGGACATCCCAATCCCTTGCTAAAACAAAGGGAAATGGTATCAAACAAAGTTCCATAGTCTGTGGGGCTTTCAGAAGTTACTTCAAGGGCGTTCCACAATCGTGCGCCATCCAGGTGTAAAGCCAATTGATGCTGATCACAAAGGGCTTTAATTTTTTTGATTTCAACAAAATCATATACCGCTCCCCCACCCATATTTGTGGTATTCTCTAAACTTACCAAGGCTGTTTTTGGGCTATGGTAAAAATCAGGGGTATTGATGGCCTCACCAATCAGCTCTGCAGAAATCCTACCCCGATTACCTTGCAATAACCGACATGAAACTCCGGAGTTAAAACTGACGCCACCGCCTTCGTAGTGAAAGATATGGGAATAGTTATCGCAAATCAATTGTTGCCCTGGTTGGGTATGTATTTTAATAGCTGTTTGATTGGTCATGGTCCCTGAGGGAAAAAATAGGGCTGCTTCTTTTCCAAAAAGACTGGCTACTTCCTCTTCTAAAGCATTGACCGAAGGGTCTTCTTTAAAAACGTCATCACCCACTACTGCTGAAAACATCGCTTCTAGCATCCCTTTTGAGGGCTTGGTAACAGTATCACTAATTAAATTGACTTCCATAGAGTTATTCATCACAAGAAAACGAACCGATAGGAGAACCGTCTGGTAAACGTTTGGATACTGGAGGAACAAAGTCTTCCGGATTATCAAAATAATTATCGATTTCCATACGGTAAACTTCTCCAAACCTCACATCGTCTTGTCCTGCTAACCATTGATCTAAACTTACCAATTGCTCGTGTACCAATGCTTTGACTATGGTACTGGCATTAGGGTGCTGTCCCAAATGCATCATTTGTTTTAGTAAATTTGATTTGACGATATCATTTAATTGTTGTTCATGGGGTCCTCGATACCGAACCTTAAACAAGGAAGCGGTCAAGTCCTTTAAAGTTTCTTTTAAACCCAACTGATTGGTATCAAAACCGTATTGGGCAACCAAACGATTAGTGCGTTCTGGATGGAGTAACATACCTAATAAAGCATTACTCAAGCTGTTTGCCACTCCTAAATAATCAAAGGCTACCCCACTTTGGGAAAGAAAGTTTTCTCTCGTCCTTGGGTTGGAAAACGACCTGGGAAGCATCAATGACCTTAAATGATCGGGTATTTTTAAAGCTTCTGGAGCTAGGGTGCTGGTAAATGCTTTTAGCGCATTGCGCTGAGTTGTTGCGTCTACTGTTTTCGTATTGTATAAAACTGGACCCTTGACCCCATAATCGTAATCCACTCCGCCGATAAGTTTAACTACTGCCTCTACTTGGTAACGGTGTAAAAGGTACATGGGTACCATACGATCTTCCAAGGTGCTGTAAGGCTCTCCCTTTCTCAGATGATCCAAAGACAAGTGTCTCAAAGCCAAAGTACGTATTTGCATCAATTTACTCAGTTCTTCATAAGCAGAACTGCCGTTGTCCCATAAATGAGCCAAAGGATGAGCACCACCTATGGGTCGTGCATCCCGATCACTAATAAATCTGTGGCCCTCACGAGTGCTTTTTTCCAGCAATTGATTCAGTGCCTCCGTTTCATTTGTTCCTTCTGGAAAGTCATTGTAAGCGTAGGCAACACTGATTTTATCCCAAGAACCAATTCCTGTTTCATAAGCTTCTGAATAATCAATTTTACCGTCCTTAATGTTGAGATAAGGGTGTGGATAATCCATAACCGAAGACCGCATCTTGGCACTGGCTGCAAAATTATGTGCGAAGCCTAAAGTATGCCCTATTTCGTGGGCGGAGAGTTGACGAATACGTGCGAGTGCTAACTCCAAAGCTTGATCGCTTTTATCATCACCTGCTGCAAATGGAGCCTCAGTTAAGCCCAAGGCAATCATAAAGTCTTGACGTATACGAAGGCTTCCCAAACTCACATGACCTTTGATGATTTCTCCTGTTCTGGGATCCGCTACACTGGAGCCGTAACTCCATCCTCGAGTAGAACGATGAATCCATTGAATGACATTATAGCGCACGTCTAAAGGATCTGCATCATCAGGAAGAATTTTTACTTGAAATGCATCTTTAAATCCGATACTTTCGAAGGCTTGATTCCACCAAACACCACCTTCTAACAGAGCAGAGCGAACGGGTTCCGGAGTTCCGTTGTCTAAATAGTAAATGATAGGCTTTACAGCCTCAGAAATTGCTGCCGTAGGGTTTTTCTTTTCCAGTCGATGGCGATAGACCACTTGTTTTTTTGTAGAAGTACTAACTGGAGTAGTATAATCGTAATAGGTCATTGCATTGACTCCCGCACGAGGATCAAAAGCTCGTGGGCTATAATCGCTATCCGGAAGCGCAACAAAAGAATGGTGTTGATGAACTGTTACCGCATCGGGTGAAGGAGTCACAGAGCGCAGCATATTGCCTGTACTTTCACCCGTAAAAGTCAGCATCATATCCAACTCTATATTTTTTGGAAAGGCTCTGGTTCGATCGAGATAAACCGCAGAACGGCTTTTGTCAATTTTATAAGTCCCCTCTTTAAGTTGTTTAAGGCGCTTGGAAACTCCATGAGTATCCTGAAGCAAAAATGGAGTTAAATTGATTATATAAGCGTCTTCTAAAGTTTCTACTATTGGAAAGCCAAATAAAACGGATTTGGCAAAGGCCCCCTTGATGGATCGCTGTTCTAAAGGGTTGTCTGAAGTGGAACGATAACGCAAATTAGGTTGAATAAGTAAAAGTTTATCGCCCGCTACGGAAAAATACACTACTCGTTCATTGCCCAATTGCCCTCGGTCCAAACCAATATCGTTATTCCCTATCCCTTGACTTAAACTATTGACATATAAAAATTGTTGTTCACTTTTAGGAACTTTAAGGTAAACCTTGTCGTTGGAATCGTGATAGTAAAAATCAAAAAAGCCCTTATAGGGAATTGCTTGCTCGATTATAGAGATTTTTTGTTTTGGGTTGTTTTTACCCTTTTTGGATTGAGCCTTAGCGCTAAAAATAACAATCATCAAACCCAATATCAGACTGTAAAATCTTTTCATAGTGCCATGTGTTAGTTAAGCTAAAACTAGTAAAAACTTTTAAGACCTTTTGAGTTAGGTGTTTAAACTTATTAACGAGAGTATAGCAAGAATTTATCCATAACGATAAACGAATGAATGTTTGTCATGATAGATTTTGAGTTCCATTTTATTGTAAGCTAGTATACACCATCAAAAGCGGTTACTAAGTCAAGAGTTTATTTGTTCTACTCATTTTGTATACCGAGCCAAAAAGTGCCTACATCAAAATGATTAAAGGACACAACTTGCTACTTAAAAAAAGCAGAGACTCACACAAAGATTTTGCCTCCTCCTCAGTATTTGCATAATAAACAAAATCTTCTTTGCTGTTTTCTGTCAAGCCATAAATGCCCAACAGGGAAAATTTGATTAAAGGCAATACCCTTTTTAACTACAGTGAGCTCATTGAGCTTTGTTTTAAAATCCTCAACTGATTTGGCTTTGATAAAAAATGAGATGTTTGGAAAGTGGTCAAGCTTATCATGCTTAGCATTGCTGTTGTAATAGGCATTCTCAATAACACCATTCCTCTAAAGATTATCGAATTCTTTTGATATCGTTACCACATTATCATTAAAGAGATCAACATTGTTAGTAGTCCATCTCCCTATTACCGCAAAATTCTGAATACCAACTTCAGTTACTAACATAGACTTTATCGTTGTTTTTTCTTTATTGGAGGTTTCTTCTTTTTTGGAGTTCTGCCCACAGCTGGACAAGACTATACGAAAGGCTAGTACGTAGGTTAATTTCGTATATATTTGACTTGTATTGAAGGTTAAATTCACCTAAAATTAATAAAAATATTGGAATCAGTTATTCATTTCGTTTTTTCGTTTTATTTCAGTAGCACAAGACTAATATTCTACTATTTTTGTGGAAATAATACGAATGATAAGCAACGAGCAGTATAAAAATTTAATAGAACGCCTGGGTGCCTTAAGGCGGTATCTTTGACATTGATACTAAGCAGATCGAAATCCAAAACCAAGAAGAGAAAACCCTAGCCCCCAACTTTTGGGATGACCCCAAAAAAGCCGAATTGCAAATGAAGCAAATGCGGAGTCTTAAAAAATGGGTATCTGACTACGAATTTATCAAGCAAGGAACTGACGATCTAGAAGTATTAATGGAGTTTGAAAAAAGTGGGGATGCCGATACCGAAGAGGTGACGGCGCATTACCAAAGCCTATTGACTCGTCTAGAGGATGTAGAATTCCGTAACATGCTTTCTGAAGAAGGTGATGACCTCAGTGCTGTACTACAAATCACTGCTGGTGCCGGAGGTACAGAAAGTTGCGATTGGGCTGCCATGCTGATGAGAATGTATTTAATGTGGGGAGAAAAACAAGGATTTAGAATCAAAGAACTCAACCATCAAGCCGGAGAAGTAGCTGGCATCAAAACCGTGACCCTAGAAATTGAAGGAAACTATGCCTTTGGCTGGCTGAAAGGAGAAAATGGAGTCCATCGACTGGTACGTATTTCACCTTTCGATAGTAATGCAAAACGACATACATCCTTTGCTTCCGTCTATGTTTATCCATTAGTTGACGAAAGTATTGAAATCGATATCAACCCTGCAGATTTTACATGGGAAACCATGCGTGCCAGCGGTGCTGGTGGTCAAAATGTCAATAAAGTAGAGACGGCTGTTCGACTTCGACACCATTCTACAGGAATCATTATTGAAAATTCAGAGACTCGTTCACAACTCGAAAATAAAAATAAAGCCATGCAATTGCTGCGTTCGCAACTGTACGAGATCGAATTACAGAAAAAAATGGCTGCCCGTGACGAAATAGAAGCTTCAAAAAAGAAAATTGAATGGGGATCACAAATCAGAAATTATGTGAAGCACCCGTATAAATTAGTAAAAGATGTACGCACCCAGCACGAAATGACCGATGTAGACGCAGTAATGAACGGCCAAATCGATCCTTTTTTAAAAGCCTATTTAATGGCTGTAGGGCAGGGAGAAACAAAAAAAGAATTATAATTTTACAACAAATGAAAACAGTAAAAAACATCATATTCGACCTTGGAGGAGTACTGATTGATTGGAATCCAGAATATGTTTTTCTGGATGTTTTTGATGGGGATCGAAAAAAAATGCAGTGGTTTTTTGATGATGTATGCACCTTTGATTGGAATGAAAATCAAGATGCGGGCTACCCCCTAGCTCAAGCAACGGCTGATCGCATTAAATTATTCCCTCAATATGAAGAGTGGATCAAAATGTTTTACGGACGTTGGGAAGAAATGTTGGGTGGACCCATAGAAGAAACTGTGGCCCTTTTAAAGAAATTTGTAGACCATCCTGATTACAGAGTTGTAGCGCTTACAAATTGGAGCGCAGAAACTTTTCCTGTTGCCTTGCAAAAGTTTGAGTTTTTACACTGGTTTGAAGGTATCGTGGTATCGGGTACCGAAAAAACACGTAAACCTTTTGCGGATATTTATAAAATTACCTTAGATCGCTATCGTTTAAACCCCAAGACTTCTCTTTTTATTGATGATAACAAACGTAATATCGAAGCAGCTCAGGCCTTGAGAATACAAACCATTCACTTTGAAAACCCTCAGCAATTAGCATCGGACATCAACAGTCTGGGAATTAATTTATAGAGTAGATTGTTAACTTTGGCCTTAAGAATCCATACCGTAAGACTGGGGGAGGTTGATAGACTTTGTCGGCTTTCAATTCAAACTTTTAAGGAGACCTTTGAAGTACAAAATACGGCTAAGGATATGCAAGCCTATATTGAGAAACAACTCAATCTAGAACAACTCACTTCCGAATTACTAAACCAAGACAGTTTATTTTATTTTGCTCGTTTGGATGAGGAGATCGTAGGCTATTTAAAATTAAATTTTAATCAAGCGCAGAAGGAAGAGGTTTTAAAGGGAGAAGCCTTTGAGGTAGAACGCTTTTACATTTTAAAACTGTATCATGGAAAAGGGTTCGGTAGCCAACTTTTTAACAAGGCCATAAAAATTGGTAAGGATAAGGGCTACGAACAGCTCTGGCTAGGGGTCTGGGAACACAATAAAAGGGCGCTAGAGTTTTATACCGAAAAAGGACTTACTCCTTTCAGTACTCACGTGTTTCAACTTGGTCAAGATACACAGACCGATATTTTAATGCAGCTAAAATTTTAAACTAAAATGGTGCATCGTCGTCGCTGACTATATCACCTCCAAAGACATCATCTGGTTCTTGCAAGCTGCTGTTGGGTATTGCTGTTTTGTTTGGGTTCATTTTAGACTGAAACTCAAAGGGAGAATCGAAGTTGTCTAAATCTTCGAACTTCCCTAAATGTCCGATAAACTTTAAACGAATATTCTCCAAACTACCATTTCTGTGTTTGGCAATAATAAATTCTGCTTGACCTTGTGAAGGGGAGCGTTCATCATCATCCCATTCGTCTATATTATAATATTCGGGTCGGTAGATAAATGAAACGATATCGGCATCTTGCTCAATCGCTCCTGACTCACGTAAATCAGAAAGCTGGGGTCTTTTTGTTCCACCACGTGTTTCAACTGCTCTGGAAAGCTGTGAAAGTGCAATTACGGGTATGTCCAATTCTTTAGCTAAAGATTTTAGGTTTCGAGAAATCGTAGAAATCTCCTGTTCCCTGTTTCCCAATTTATTGGATGTACCGGCGGTCATCAATTGGAGATAATCAACTACTATCAACTTGATCCCATGTTGAGATGACAAACGACGGGCTTTGGCTCTTAAATCAAAAATGGATAAAGAAGGGGTATCGTCAATAAATAAGGGAGCTTTTTCTAAGTCGGTAACTTTTACATTGAGTTGTTGCCATTCGTGATCCGCCAATTTACCCGTACGTAATTTTTCTGATGAAAGTCCTGTTTCAGAAGATATCAATCTGGTAATCAACTGTATAGACGACATTTCCAAAGAGAAAAAGGCAACTGGAAGTTGTTTAGCCACAGCTATATTTCGTGCCATAGACAGCGTCAACGCAGTTTTACCCATACCAGGACGGGCCGCGATGATTATCAAATCACTGGGTTGCCATCCTGAGGTAATTTTATCTAGCTTTTCAAAGCCGGTATTCACCCCACTTAGTCCGTCCTGCTTAGAGATTTTTTCAATCTTCTTTTTAGCTTCTAATACTAAGTTTTGTGCTGATTCAGATGATTTTTTGATATTTCCCTGGGTAACGTCATATAGTTTAGATTCAGCTTCATCCAATAGGTCAAATACATCAGTGGATTCATTATAGGCACTTTCAATAATTTCATTTGAGATTTTGATCAAACTACGTTGAATGAACTTTTGCAAAATGATGCGTGCATGAAATTCAATATGAGCCGAAGAAGCCACTCGCTGAGAGAGCTGGACAAGGTAAAACTCCCCTCCTATAGTTTCTAATTTTCCTTTTTTTCTGAGTTCAGAAGAAACTGTCAATAGATCTATGGGTTGAGAATCTTGAAAAAGTTGGAAAATAGCCTCGAATATTATTTGATGCGCTGCCTTGTAAAAAGCTTCGGGTTGAATTAAATCAATCACTTCGTCTACGCCCTTCTTGTCGATGAGCATAGCACCCAAAACAGCCTCTTCAAGCTCCAATGCTTGTGGAGGTATCTTTCCCTGTTGGAGGTTGATTACCGTGGGATTAGATGTTTTTACAAAATCTCTAGATTGTTTTTTTTCCATTGTTCTAATTTACATGCTTTACCTAAATGGGCAAGTGCTTCAACAATTAGAATATCCTCTAAGTATAAAGAGAAGTGTGTTTATAAGTACAATAAAAATGTTAACAACCTAAAAAAACACTACCCTTCATAATTTCCCATCGCGATGAATTTATCACGGCGTTGTTCAATTCTTTTTTCAGGTTCAATTTTGTTTAATTTGTTAAAGGTTGAGAGCAATTCCTTACGAACAGCATTAAACGTTTCTTCTCGATCGTAATGTGCCCCTCCCAGCGGTTCCTTGATGATTTTATCAATCAATTTGTGTTTGAGCATATCTTTAGAGGTCAATTTTAGGGCTTCTGCTGCAGTTTCTTTGTGTTCCCAGCTACGCCATAAAATAGATGAGCAAGACTCAGGAGAAATCACAGAATACCAAGTATTTTCCAACATAAAGATTTGATCTCCTACACCGATTCCCAAAGCACCTCCAGAAGCACCTTCGCCAATAATGACAACAATAATTGGCACAGAAATAGACATCATTTCCAATATATTTCTTGCTATAGCTTCCCCTTGACCTCGCTCTTCAGCTTCAAGTCCAGGATAGGCTCCTGGAGTGTCGATAAAGGTGACAATGGGAATACCGAACTTATCTGCTGACCTCATCAAACGCAATGCTTTGCGATATCCTTCCGGATTTGCCATACCAAAGTTTCGATATTGCCTGGTTTTAGTATTATAGCCTTTTTGAGTTCCAATAAACATAAAGGACTGATCTTCAATTTTTCCAAATCCGCCAATCATGGCTTTGTCGTCCAATACATTTCGATCTCCATGAAGTTCTAGAAAAGAATCACCACAAAGTGCTTTGATGTAATCTAAGGCAAAAGGTCTGGAGGGGTGCCTAGACAACTGGACACACTGCCAAGCAGAAAGGTTGCCATAGATTTCTTTTTTTGTTTCTTTTAATTTTTTTTGAATCTGCTCACAGGTTTCAGTGACGTCTATATCGCTTTCATCCCCAATAAGCTTGCATTTGTCAAGCTGCTCGTTTAATTCCTTAATTGGCAATTCAAAATCTAGATATTCCATAAGTTAAATATTAAAACAAAAGTATAAATTCTTTGGAATTGGTTTCTAACTATCCAATTTGTTTTTGACATTTATAACTACCGTTCAACAAAATGGCTACAAGTACAATGACAAAGCCGATATAAAAACTAAAACTCATCAACTCTTCATCTTTCCATATCGCGAGCGAAAGTAGAATTCCATATAGGGGTTCTAAATTGATTATGAGCATGACGGTAAATGGAGAAAGGTGTTGCATCACCTTAATTGAAATATTAAACGCATATGAAGTACACACCCAAGCAATCAAGCCTATCCACAACCAGTCCCATTGATGCAATTCAAAAGCTTCAAAAGTATATTTCCCTGAAAAGATTACATAGACTATTCCAAAAATAGCTCCTACTGATAATTCATAAAATGAAAGAGTAATGGCTCTACCCCTTTTGACCAGTTGAGTATTTAGTATGGTAAAAACAGAAGACATAAAAGCGGATAATAATGCGATGCCGATTCCATAGAGATGTTCGTACTCCGCATGAAATATGATTCCTACACCTACAGCAATAAGTCCTCCAAATAGCAATTCATAGCCCAAAATCTTGCGCTTGTTGATTAGAGGTTCTATCATTGCCGTAATAAAAGCACCAGTAGCCATCATACTTAAGGTCAGTGAAACTCCTGCCACCTTAATCGCATGAAAAAAGGTAACCCAATGCACACCGATAATGAGCCCGCCAAGGATGACTTTAAGCCATAGGGTTTTCTCGAGTTTAAAATAAGTGGGGTGTATAATTGCAAAATAAACAGCTAGACCCAAACTGGCAAGTGTCATACGGTATACAACTAATGGAATAGCATTTAATGAACATAGAGCACCCAAAATGGAGGAAAAGCCAAAAATAAAAACTATCAAATGATAGTGGATAAGACTTTTGGTTCTAGCGTCTTGCATGGCGTAGTAAAAAGAAGGCAAGTATTCCAAAAATAGCTAGCGGTAGCCAAGCAGCCAAAAAAGGAGGAAAAGTTGACTTACTAACTAAAACTCCAAAAATCTTGTCAAAGAAGATAAAAAGGAAGCCAAGAGAGATTCCAAAAGCGAGATTCACTCCCATACCTCCTCTTCGCTTAAAGGAAGAAACGGCTACAGCAATTAGAGTCAAAATAAATGCAGATACGGGGATACTCCAACGTTTGTGTCGAACCAATAAGTGATTGTTAATTAAATTGGAGCCACGCTCTTTTTCGTCTTTAATAAATTGATTTAATTCTACGTAGGTCAAAGTCTCTGCGATATAGTTTACGGGTGCTAAATCATTGATTTCAAAATCAAAAAGAGTGTCTTTTCTCGAGATTTTTTCATAGCGTTCATCATCACCTTCAAAAATGCGCTTACTGTAATTAGATAATCGAAATAATGAATCCCTGTCAATCCAACGGATTCGATCTGAGTGAATTTTGAATTCCATACGATTTCCATCAAAATGTTCTAGAGTAAAATTGGTTGCTCGTTTACGTACAGGATCGTAATTATTAACATAAATAAACTCATCATCATTAATCTGCATATAAACCTGATTCGTGTTTCTCGCCTCTTTTTTGACTAAATACTTATATCGGAAGTCATTAAACCCTAGGTTGGATTTGGGCACTATATACATACCTGCAAAAAAAGCAAAAAAAGCGATAAAACTCGCAGCGAGTAAAAAGGGCTTGAGGTAACGGAAAAAGGAGATACCCGAACTAAGAATTGCAATTACTTCAGTTTTGTTTGCCAGTATTGAAGTAAACCAAATCACTGATAAAAACAAGAAAATAGGAAAGAGCAGATTGGCAAAATACCAAGTGAAGTCTATGTAGTATCCAATGATACTTGCCAATGGAACTTCTTTCTCCTTAAACTTGTCAATTTTTTCTGCTACATCGACCATTATTCCTATGGGAATAAAAAGTAATATCATCACTAAAAAAGTTCCGATATAGCGTTTGATAATATAGAGATCGATCAGCTTCATACTACAATCTAGGTTCCATTTGACGTACCATTTTGGCTTTCCAAGTAGAAAATGTTCCCGCTAAGATATGTTTTCTCGCCTCACGTACCAACCAAAGATAAAAACTGAGGTTATGTAAAGTTGATATTTGTTTTCCTAATATTTCATTGACCGTAAACAGATGTCTTAAATAGGCTTTTGTATAATCTAAATCGGCAAAGCAATAGCCAGCAGGATCAATGGGAGAAAAATCATTTTCCCACTTTTTATTCTTAATATTTATTGTGCCTTCAGCTGTAAATAACATACCGTTTCTAGCGTTACGACTGGGTAGAACACAGTCAAACATATCGACTCCGAGAGCAATGTTTTCTAAAAGATTGATAGGGGTTCCCACTCCCATCAAATAGCGAGGTTTTTCTTCGGGTAATACCGCACAGACTTCATCAGTCATGGCGTACATTTCCTCTGCGGGCTCTCCTACCGAAAGTCCTCCTATTGCATTTGCAGGAGCTTCCATAGAAGCGATAAAATTAGCGGATTCTTTTCTTAAGTCTTTATACACACTTCCTTGTACTATGGGAAATAAAGTCTGCTCATAATTGTAAAGTTGAGGCAGTGATTTATCAGCTTCAACACATCTTTTAAGCCAGCGGTGCGTTCGCTCCATTGAACTTTTAGCATAATTGTACTCACATGGGTAAGGTGCGCACTCATCAAAGGCCATGATAATATCAGCACCTATGGCACGTTGAATTTCTATTGCTCGCTCAGGGGTAAAGAAGTGATATGATCCATCTATATGCGATTTAAATTTAACCCCTTCCTCTTTTATTTTTCTATTTGCTGAAAGAGAATAAACTTGATATCCACCAGAATCTGTGAGTATGGGCTTATCCCAACCCATAAACGCGTGTAATCCCCCAGCTTGCCTGAGCAGCTCAGTGCCTGGGCGTAGATACAAATGATAGGTATTTCCTAAAATGATATCAGGCTTGATTTCGTTTTTTAGTTCGCGTTGATGAACTCCTTTTACTGTAGCTGAAGTGCCCACTGGCATAAAAATAGGAGTCTCTATTATACCGTGATCTGTGGTTATGACACCCGCTCTTGCTTTGGAGTTCTTATCCTTGCTTTTGAGTTCAAATTTCATTGACAACAAAGATACTATTCTGCAAGAATAATTAAGGCTGTTTTTAATTGTTAATTAAGTTCTAATAATTCCCTTTTGATAAGGTGATTAGAAAGGTTACTTTTACCAAAAATATTAATTAATGACAGATATTAATTCCCTTGAGGATACTACCCTTCAAATTCGCAGGGATATTCTGCGAATGGTTCACAAGGTAAACTCAGGACACCCTGGAGGCTCCTTAGGATGTGCTGAATTTTTTGTAGCCCTTTATTTTGAAATTATGGAGTTCGACACTGCTTTCGATATGGATGGAAAAAATGAGGATCTATTTTTCTTATCTAACGGACATATTTCCCCCGTTTTTTACAGCACTCTGGCACGGAGAGGTTACTTTCCTATTGAGGAATTAAATACCTTCAGGTTGATTGATTCACGACTCCAAGGCCATCCTACTACACACGAAGGTCTTCCAGGAGTTCGTATTGCTTCTGGTTCTTTAGGACAAGGCTTATCGGTTGCCATTGGTGCAGCACTTTCAAAAAAATTAAACAAAGATCCCAAAACTGTGTACCTCCTTATGGGAGATGGTGAACTTCAAGAGGGTCAGAATTGGGAAGCTTTAATGTATGCAGCCGGAAATGGAGTTGATAATTTAATTGCAACAGTTGATTTAAACGGTAAGCAAATTGACGGAACTACAGAAGAAGTTCTCAGTTTAGGAGATGTACGTAAAAAGTTTGAAGCTTTTGGCTGGGATGTAATTGAGCTCGCTGAAGGGAATTCATTAAAATATATTATAGCTTCTCTTAAGGTGGCGAAAAGTAAGTTAGGAAAGCAAAAACCTGTAGCTATATTGATGCAAACAGAAATGGGTAATGGAGTGAGTTTTATGATGCATACCCATGCATGGCATGGAAAGGCACCCAATGACGAACAATTGGCCACTGCCTTATCAGAAAACAAAGAAACTTTAGGAGACTACTAAAACATCAAGATGACAGCTTATATCAATCAAGGAAGTAATGACACCCGCTCGGGTTTTGGAGATGGTTTAACAGAATTAGGACGAACCCGTCCAGATGTAGTCGCCCTATGTGCAGACCTTATTGGGTCATTAAAGATGCAAATATTTATTGATGAAAATCCTGAACGCTTCTTTCAAATCGGGATTGCAGAAGCCAATATGATGGGTATCGCCGCAGGATTGACCATAGGGGGTAAGATCCCTTTTACTGGAACCTTTGCCAATTTTTCTACTGGAAGGGTATACGATCAAATCCGACAGTCGATAGCTTACTCGGGTAAAAATGTAAAAATATGCGCTTCTCATGCTGGAGTTACTCTGGGTGAAGACGGCGCAACCCACCAAATTCTAGAGGATATTGGTTTGATGAAAATGCTTCCTGGCATGACAGTAATAAACCCATGTGATTACAATCAGACTAGAGCTGCTACCATAGCTATAGCCGACTTTGAAGGTCCAGTTTATTTGCGATTTGGTAGGCCAAAAGTCCCTAACTTTACAACACCAGATCTCGGTTTTGAAATTGGCAAGGGGATTATTCTTCAAGAAGGTACTGATGTAACTATCGTTGCTACTGGACATTTAGTTTGGGAGGCTTTAGAAGCTGCTGAAGAATTGAACTCAGAAGGAATAAAAGCAGAAGTGATTAATATTCATACTATCAAGCCTTTGGATGCGGAAATAATTCTAAACTCTGTTCAAAAAACAGGCTGTATAGTAACAGCAGAAGAACACAACTACCTTGGTGGTATGGGAGAAAGTATTGCTGGTATGTTGTCGAGAAACCATCCTACCCCCTTAGAATTTGTAGCAACTCAAGATTGCTTTGGAGAATCTGGAACACCAGTACAACTAATGAAAAAATACGGATTGAATAAAAGTGCTATAATTCAAAAAGTAAGAGAAGTTATAAAGCGAAAATAAAAGATTGCTTTTAGTCGGCGTCTAAATAATCTGGAATTCCATCTTCGTCTGTATCGTCTGGTACTCCATCACCATCATTGTCAAATTCATTAGCTGAAAGTATGCCGTCACCGTCATGATCAGTTTGGTTTACTCCATACAAATTGATTTTAAATATGAGTGGAGCATATGCCGGTACAGCACCTGCAGTCCTACTAAAATATCCAAGACCAGAAGGGAAAAATAATGCACCTTGTCCATAGCCGAAAAAATCAACAGTGTTGTCATCATTAACTTTAAAATCTCCTGATTTAATTTTGTGTGCACCTTCTCTAAAACCACGTACGACTGAAGTTAAATCAAACCATACTGGTGTACTCGATGAATCAAAAACACTTTTATCTAAAAGCAATCCTTCATAAGAAAGGTAGGTTGAGTCAACTGTAGCTGGACTTATCCCCGTTCCCTCACGTGCAATTAAATAATAAAGATTATGATCGACAAAAGTCCCATCTGCTGTTATTACACTGATGACTTCTTTTCTTACTTGATTAATCAAAGGGGTTTTTGAGGTATTGTCGATATGTAAAGTATCAAATACAATACCCCCATCGTAATCAGGGTCAGAAAAGTCATCATAATTGTAAAAATGAGATGATAGAAAATCTTCTATGCTCTGATTGTCTGTAATGGATTGTTCTTGAACATCACGCAATGGTTCTACGGTATCTTCCTTTTTACAAGATGAAAGGAAACTTATGATTGTTAAAGCAATGACTAGAATATTTTTCAAGATCGTTAATTTTTGGCGCTGTAAGATACAATTTTACTTTATTTTTGTTTATAATCTCAACTAAGTTTTAATCGTGCGAATTGATCAATACTTATGGTGTATTCGACTTTTTAGGTCTAGAAATATTGCTACAAATGCTTGTAAAAAAGCTCAGGTGATTGTAAACGAGCAGTCGGTTAAACCCTCTCGTGAAATTTTGCCTTCGGATCGTATAAAAGTGCGTAAAGATCAGGTGTGGCATCATCTAGAGGTCATTTCACTTCCTAAAAGTAGAGTGGGCGCAAAACTTGTAGGACTGTATTGCGTTGAAAAAATTGATGCTGGAGATGCTGAACGTGACCAACTACAACGATTGACTTTTCAAGGGAAAAGAGATCAGGGAACGGGGCGTCCAACAAAAAAAGAACGTAGAGATTTGGACAATTTGAACGAAGATGAACAAAGTGAAGATCAAATCATTTAAGTAAATTCAAACTATGGCCGTACAAGGAGATAAAATTAGAACAGCTTCACAGCTTCAATCCAGTATTCGTAGAATAGCTTATCAAATCTATGAAAATAACCTGGATGAGAAAGAGCTTATACTTGTTGGTGTTGCTCAAAGAGGAAGCGATCTAGCACTAAGTTTTGGTAAAGCATTGGAAGGTTTTAGCACTCTTAAAATTGAATACGCTACCCTTTCTATCAATAAAGAAAGCCCAATTAATGGAGCGAGTTGTGAACTGCCCTTAAATGAGCTTGAGAACAAATCTATTGTAATCGTAGATGACGTGCTCAATACGGGGAGTACGCTTATTTATGCGGTACAATACTTTCTTCAAATTCCAGTAAAACAGATTAAAACTGCTGTAATTGTAAATAGAAATCACAAAAAATTTCCCATAAAAGCTGATTTTAAAGGCATATCACTGTCGACATCCACCAATGAACACGTCAGTGTAATCTTAGATGGGTCAAAAAGTGGAATATACTTACGCTAAAACAACTTTTATTTCTTTTATCAACTCATCTATAATTTTGTCGTCAATATTGATTTGGTATTGAGCTTTTTGATAAAAAGGATTGCGTTCAAACAAATGTTTCCCTATAAATTCTTTGGTTTCGTCCAAATCATTTAAATGAGCAATCATCGGCCTACTATCTTTTTCATTAAGCAATCGATGGCTAAGGGTGTTGACATTCGCACTGAGATAAATGCATGTAGTATTTTGGAAATTAAGGATGTAGTCCATGTTGTCATAATAACAAGGTGTCCCTCCGCCTAAAGAAATTACCAAGGATTTAGATTTTTGCATCAGTTTCTCTAAACACTTCCGCTCAACTACTCTAAAATATATTTCACCTTTGGTTTCAAAAATTTTTGAAATGGCTTTACCTTCAGTGGATTCGATATAATCGTCTAAATCAATAAACTGAATGTCAAGTGATTTACCAAGCTTGTTGCCAATTGCACTTTTGCCACTCCCCATGTATCCGACAAGTATAATTTTAGCTGAATCCATTTTTTTATTTACTGGTTGTAAATTTATAGTAAATCAAGAGGATAAATACATATTTGATAATTATATTTGCAGCCTCAAAAGATTCGGTAGCTCAGTTGGTAGAGCATCTCCCTTTTAAGGAGAGGGTCCTGGGTTCGAGCCCCAGCCGAATCACTTTAGGACTTGGTAGCTCAGTTGGTAGAGCATCTCCCTTTTAAGGAGAGGGTCCTGGGTTCGAGCCCCAGCCAAGTCACTTCTAAGCGCACGTGGCGGAATTGGTAGACGCGCTAGCTTGAGGGGCTAGTGGGAGTTTTCCCGTGGAAGTTCGAGTCTTCTCGTGCGCACTCATCTATATTAAAAAATTCACTATATTTGTTTAAGCTTTAAATGAATATAGGAAAGATGAAAAGGATAAAAAGCACATTCAGCATAAAGAATTTAGAAAACCTCTCAGGTATAAAAGCCCATACTTTACGGATATGGGAAAAACGTTATAATCTTTTAGAGCCCGATCGAACTGATACCAATATTCGACGTTACAGCTTAGACAGTTTGAAGAGATTGTTGAATGTTACCTTACTTTACAACCACGGATTTAAAATTTCCAAGATTGCTAGTCTTAATGAAGAAGAAATTCCTGAATTGGTGCGAAGTATTGCATTGAAATCAAACTCAGAACAGGTAGCGATTAATGCATTTAAATTATCAATGATAAATTTTGATTACGATTTATTTGACACTAACTACAACGAAATTCTTCAGCACCACGACTTCCAATATGTCTTTTTAAATGTATTCATGCCCCTGATGCGTGAACTTGGAATTTTGTGGCAAACCGGTGCAATCTCTCCATCGCATGAGCATTTTATCACTAATTTAGTGAAGCAAAAAATACATCTTCAAACTGAAACTTTACAACGTAAAAAACCTCAGCGAAGCGATCATCCGATTTTTGTCATCTTTTTACCAGAAAATGAAATTCACGAACTCGGAGTACTGTATTTAAATTACTTGATACTGAATAGTGGCTTTAGAACAATTTTCTTGGGGCAATCACTTCAAATCTCGAGTCTTGAAACACTCTACAGCTACAATTCCAAATTCTATTTCGTTACCTACCTTACTGTAGAACCAAATAAAGAAGAAATTATGCCATTCTTGACGAGCTTCCACCAAAACCTTTTGGAGGACAGGGATTCTAAACTCCTTTTATTTGGACCACAGCAGATAGAAATTGATACTGATAAGCTTCCTGGGCAGATAGAGTTGTTCCGTTCTGTCGAGTCTTTTATCGCTAAATACCTTGAAGAAACTGTATTTGTTTAATTATTCCCTCCCCAAATAGTCATATTTTTGTAATTTTATTCTAAAGCACAACTTTTACAGATTGCAATGAAAAAATTATATGACCATATCAGTGGTAAATGCAGTAAGATTGTAACCCAAACCTACAGTACTTCATTTTCAATGGCCACTAAGATGTTACACACATCAATCAGGCCACATATTTATAACATTTATGGCTTTGTTCGTTCTGCAGACGAAATCGTAGATAGTTTTCATAAATACCCCAAAAAAGATCTGTTAGACCGGTTTGAAGAAGACTTGTATTTGAGTTTAGATCAAAAAATAAGTCTTAATCCAATACTAAACTCATTTCAACAAACTGTTAATGAATTTAAGATTGACCCTAAGTTGATTGCTGCATTTATGAAAAGTATGCGTTGGGATTTAGATAAAAAAGTTTATAAAACAGAGGAGGAGTACAAAGCCTATATCTATGGCTCTGCAGATGTGGTAGGACTGATGTGTTTAAAGGTATTTGTCAAAGGGGATGATGCACAATATAATAAACTTAAACCTTCAGCCATGGCTTTGGGTTCTGCTTTTCAGAAAGTGAACTTCCTCAGAGATTTAAAAGATGATTTTCAAGACTTAAATAGAACCTATTTTCCAAGTGTTAATTTCAATCAATTTGATGAGAGTTCTAAATCATCCATTATAGCAGAAATTGAAAGAGATTTTGAACTTGCTCTCACAGGTATATTTAAGCTTCCGATGGAGGCTCAATTCGGTGTTTACACCGCTTATAAATATTACACTAAACTTCTTAAAAAACTAAAAAACACACCTTCAGTTAATATACAAAATACTAGAATTAGAGTCCCTAACTATCAGAAAATGAGTGTATTTGCTAGTAGTTATTTAAAATATAGATTTAACTTATAGCCCCTTACCTAATGATCTTAATGTGGATCCTGACTTTTATTATTACTTTCAGTGTTATGGAATTTATAGCCTGGTTTTCCCATAAATACATCATGCACGGTTTCCTTTGGTCTCTGCATAAAGACCACCATATTAAAGATCATGAATCGTGGTTCGAGCGGAATGATTTGTTTTTTATTTTTTACGCTTTAGTGAGTTCTGGTTTTGTCATTCTTTGGGGAGAGGCGAATTTTTGGGCCGGTTTGCCGATTGCTGCCGGTATATTTATTTATGGCATGACTTATTTTTTGGTTCACGATGTTTTTATTCACCAAAGATTTAAGTTGTTTCGAAATGCAAATTTCAAATATGCCAAAGGTATCCGCAGAGCGCACAAGATTCATCACAAAAATATTGATAAGAATAACGGCGAGTGTTTTGGAATGCTTTGGGTACCTTTAAAATACTTTAAATAATTGGTTAGAGTTTTTGCCAATTGTTGGTAAACTCACAATTTCGATTGGCCTTATTTAAATAGACATAAGTGCTTTCAATTTTTTCCTCCATCCACTTTTTAATAGCATTTAATTGCTTTTCCTTTAATGCTAGAGCCTTGATTTTAACGTAGTCTGCAGAATAATCAGCTTTATGTTCATCAAAACGGTTACTCACTTTGAGAATTTTATATTTTTTTAACCCTGAACGGTCCTCTTCAATAAGAGGAGCTGAAATTTCATTGTCCTCAAGATTTCTTATTTGACTGTACAGTATCGGATCTAGATTTGTCAATTCAAAGCGTGTATCTCCCGTTTGAGGATTGATCAGCACCCCTCCATTAAACTTGGTTTCCTTTTCACTTGAAAACGCTAATGCTGCGTCTTTAAATAAAATCTCTTCGTCAATAATACGCTTACGAATTGTATCTAATTTCTTTTTTGCTTCAGCAAGCTGGGGTGGTTCTATTTTAGGAGTCAACAAGATATGGCGTACATCAACTTCTTGCCCTCGGATTTTATCCACCATCAATATGTGCCAACCAAAATCAGTTTTAAAGGGTTCTGATATCTCACCCTCTTCTAAACTGAAAGCTTCATTTCTAAATTCTTTAACCATTTGAGGTCGCTTTCTGTTTAATGTGTATTTCCCTCCTGTTGCACGAGATCCAGGATCTTGAGAATACAAAATGGCTTTTGACGCAAAGCTTGAGCCTCTTTCTAAGACATCCTCTCGAAAGGTGCGTAACTGATTGATAATTCGGTCTTGTTCTTCTTCACTAACCTCTGGTTCAATTACTATCTGTGATATTTCTAATTCCGTACCAAAAATCGGTAAATCGATATTTGGTATGGATTCAAAAAACAAACGAACTTCCTCTGGAGTAACCTCTACATTTTCAATTATTTGAGCCTGCATCATGGAAGAGAGCTTTTGAACCTTATTTATTTCAAAAATATCTTGACGGAAACTCGCTTCGTCTTCTTTGTTGTAAAACTCCAATACTTTTTCAATGCTTCCCAATTGCTGGGAAAAATTATCAATGATCTGATCTACGGTAGCGTATACTTCTTCTACGCTTATCTCCAAACTGTCTTGAATGGCATGATGCGCATAAAGCTTATCTTCCATCAACTTCCCGAGTAGTTGGCATTTTGAAATTCCTTTTACATCAATTCCTTGTGATTTCATCTCTAGTATGGTTTTATCTACATCAGAATCCAATATTACGTAGTCACCAATTACAGCAGAAACTCCATCAATTTTAATTCTGCCTGCTAGTGCATCTTGAGCTTTTATGCCTGAAGCTGTAAATAGTAAAAAAAATAATACGCTAATAAGTTTCATAAGTCTTTGATTTAATAGCATCTTGTACAATGTCTTTTTCAAACTGCTTGGTAAATTTTAGTTTTCTTTGATTACGAATAATATTCTTAATTGTTGACTCAAGTATTACTCTTGGAGCTGTTTCTCCTTTTTCTAGCAACTCAGCAATGTAAAGCAAATATACTCCCAATGAATCTTCAACTCTAAAGAATTGTGATTTTTTTAAATATTTATCAGGATTTTCTCTGTCTAAAAAGCTAACCTCCGACATTATATCTCTTTTGTTTAACCAAATATTGTCTGCCAAAAGATAATTGTAATACTGGAAAGATAAGGAATCAAGAAAATAGCGATCTTCTTGGTTAAATCGTTGAAAACTGCGCTGAATTTCATTTTGATCTACATTATCAGGGGGAAGGTGAATAAAACGCGCTTTGTACAGTGGAGCATTGAGCTTAAAAACACCTTTATTGGTCTGTAAAAAAGAATCAATTTCAACTGTCGAAACGATAGTATCTAAAGAAGTATTGACAACTGATTGAATGTAGGCATTGGTGTAAAGTTCTACGCGATATTGATCTATGAGTTCCTCCATATCATCCAGCTCACTGTCTAGCAAGTTACGTTTGGCAGTCTGCACAAAAAGCTGACTTTTTGCCCATGAATCAATATAATTTCTGGTTTTTAAAATGCTGTCAGTTTCATCAATAAAATCACCTAATCCTTCCTCAAAATCAGATGAATAAAGATACACATCACCAACTCTTGCTACAACTCTATCGTTTTCAGTAGACCAGTCTACACAGGAGATAACCGAACATAGAATTATAAAAAAGGTTGAAATTTGCACCCCCGTAACGAAGAATGGCATAAAAATTGTGTAGATATTAACAAATTTTAGGTTTGTTTTTAATAAATGTTGTATCTTATTGATTTTTAACACTTTAAATTGTTCAAAAAGTTTTAATAACTCGTTAATAATCTGTAAATTGCAATAAATTTTAAACTTTGTTTAGAAAGTTGTTTTTTTTATCCTTTATCTTTTTAAGCTTTACAATTGTAAACGCTAACCTAAATTCCTCTCCCTTAATAACAACTACTTCTCAACAATCACCCAAAGCGGCTTATCAGGACCAGCAATTGCATTTACTAGGTGTTGAGGGTCCAGGTGTTATAGAAGTTTACTCAATAATTGGAAACAAAATTAAGGAAATTAATGTACAAGAGCTAGATAATTTTAAATCCTATTTGGAACTTGATTCAGGAAACATGTATGTTATCAGGGTAACTGTATCCAAAAAAGTGTATACCCTAAAAATAGTAACTCCTTAGGAGATTTACTCCCCTTTATCCTGGACTGTAATTAGGAGCTTCTTTTGTAACTCGAATATTGTGTGGATGACTCTCCCTGATTCCTGCTGAAGTAATGGTTACAAACTGAGCATTAGTTTTTAAAGATTGAATATCCTTAGCACCGCAATAACCCATACCTGCACGCAGTCCACCGATAAATTGATGGATACTCTCGTCTACATTGCCTTTAAACGCTACCCTACCCACGATTCCTTCGGGTACAAGTTTCTTTAGGTCGTCTTCAACATCTTGAAAATAACGATCCTTACTACCTTTATTCATGGCTTCTACGGATCCCATTCCTCGATAGGTTTTGTATTTTCTGCCTTCATAAATGACCGTTTCTCCTGGAGACTCTTTAGTACCTGCTAGTAGTGAACCCAGCATTACAGCATCCGCTCCAGCTGCGATAGCTTTTGGAATATCACCCGTAAATCGGATTCCTCCATCGGCTATAATAGGTACACCTGAACCAGCAATGGCTTTACTCACCTCAACAATTGCTGATAATTGAGGATAGCCTACACCTGCGATTACTCGTGTAGTACAGATAGATCCTGGACCGATACCTACTTTCACGGCATCAACACCCAAATCAACTAAGTATTTAGCCGCTGACGCTGTAGCAATATTACCAACGGTCACGTCTAGTTCTCCAAATTTGTCTTTAATTTTTTTTAAAACCGCTGCAACTCCTTTACTATGCCCATGAGCAGTATCAATAACAATTCCATCTACTCCTGCTGCGTATAGTGCTGAAACTCTCTCTAATACATCTGCAGTAACCCCAACAGCGGCTGCCACTCTCAATCTTCCAAACTGATCTTTATTTCCGTTGGGTTTGGTAGTGTGTTTTGTAATGTCTCTAAAAGTAATGAGGCCTACCAATTTATTGTCCTTTGAGACCACAGGTAGCTTTTCAATTTTGTGCTTCTGCAGTATTTGCTCGGCATCTTTTAAAGAAGTTCCTTCTTTTACAGTAATTAAATTGGTCTTTGTCATCACTTCTCTAATAGGACGAGAGTTGTTTTTTTCAAAGCGCAGGTCGCGATTGGTGACAATACCAATTAGTTTGTTGTCTTCGTCCACTATAGGGATTCCTCCAATTCTATACTGCTGCATATTTTTATTGGCATCAGAAACCAATGCAGTTTGGTGAAGTGTTACGGGGTCCAATATCATACCGGATTCAGATCGTTTAACAGTTCGTACTTGATCTGCATGATCTGCTATGGTCATGTTTTTGTGAAGGACTCCTATTCCGCCCTCGCGAGCCATAGCAATTGCCATTTTACTTTCAGTAACGGTATCCATTGCAGCTGAAATGATGGGAATATTCAAAGGAATGTTTCGACTAAAACTGGTCTTGATCAACACTTCTCTCGGTAAAGTTTCTGAATAAGCAGGCACCAACAACACATCATCGTATGTGAGCCCTTGTCCGATAAATTTATTGGAAGTCATAAGCAACTAATTTATAATTAATTGCATACAAATATAGCAAATTTTAAGCCTTGTAGGCTAGATTTATTTATAAATCAAGAAGTCCAGTGAAGATTCCGAAAGGATGAGGTGGACGAAATCCTGCGGTAAATCTTGAAACTGAATAAACTTCATCCAAGAGGTTTACGATTTGAGCGGTAAGACGTAAATGCTTACTCAAATGATATTTTTCAGAAAAATTTTAAATAAAAATTTGCTGTGAAAAATTATATGCAGATTCGAAAGCAAGATTGCTGAAATTATCGGGCAATATTTTCTGAGTGGTAAAATATGAAATAAGCTTTTCCATAGGTATATTCCCTACCAGTTCATCATGAGCCATTGGACACCCGCCATGACCTTTAACAGTTCCGTCAAAACGCTTACAGCCTGCTAAATATGCAACACTTACTTTAGCATACCACTGGTCAGGAGATGAATGAAAATGCGCCCCAAATTCCAATTTTGGATAAGTTTTTATCAATGCTGTAAACAACAGATCAATGTCCTTAGTTTTTGCAGAACCTACCGTATCTGAAAGAGAGATTATCTTTATTCCCAGATCAGCGAGCTGCGCTATCCAATCTTTAATAATTGAGGTACTCCAAGGGTCACCGTAAGGATTTCCAAATCCCATAGAAAGATAAACAACCAGTTCTTTTTTGTGCTTTAAAGTCAGCTCATTAATATGTTTTAATACTGTCAAGGACTCAGCAATTGTTTTTCCAGTATTTCGGACTTGAAAATTTTCAGACACAGAGAAAGGATACCCTAAATAATGAATTTTATCGAATTTTACCGCCTCCTCGGCCCCTCTCAAATTGGCAACTATAGTCAAAAGTTTGGTTTGAGTGTCACCTATATCTAAACCTTTTATTACAGCTGCAGTATCTGCCATTTGTGGAATAGCTTTAGGGTTTACAAAACTACCGCAATCTAAAGTGTAATAGCCTACTTTAAGAAGCATTTGATAGTACGCTATTTTCATTGAAGTAGTTATAGGGGTCTGATAGCCTTGCATAGCATCACGCGGACATTCTATTAACTTAATAGCTTCCATGGTTTTTTAAATCTGAGTCTAAAGTTAAGGGTAAAACAATATCAATGCAATCAGGGCTAAAATAATTGCTTGAATTCTATTCAATAGAACACTGCCTTTAGTGTGTAAAAATCTTGTTCCTATTTGATCTGCAAAAAAAGTGACAGTGGTAAAGACCAATAGTGCTTGAATAAAAAAAAGTGTTCCTAGAATGAGAAACTGAAACTGAAATGACCAAGTTTGATGAAATAGAAAGGCAGGAAAAAAACTGATGAAAAATAAACTTACTTTTGGATTACTTAAATTCATCACAAATCCAGTTAAAAAGTAATTTTCGTTTTTAGATTTTGGTAAATTTTCATCTTTAGTGTTCTTGCGAACGCTTAACCAACTCTTAACAGCGAGAAATAGCAAATAACCCCCTCCTAAACATTCTAGTATACGCTGGCTTTCAGGATATTGATTTAGAAAATTTCCAACTCCTAAAATTACCAAGAGTGTATGCACCCATAAACCTGAGCAAAGCCCAAGACTAACCTTAAGACCATGAAGCATACCTTTGGACAAACTCGTACTAAATACATACATAATATCAGGTCCAGGAAACAGGGTTACAGCGACAGATGATATCGTAAACAGCAATAGTGAATTTGAGTCCAAATATTATATTTAATCTATATATTTGTACTCAATATAACGTATTTGATGATGATAGAACGAATTGAAAAAGAACTTTATTATTTAAGGGAAGTACTTAAAAACCACAAAGTTTATTATAGTATTCATACTCCAAATGACATTCGTCTTTTTATGGAGCATCATGTTTTTGCAGTATGGGACTTTATGTCCCTACTCAAGCAGCTGCAAAGACAATTGAGTTGCAATGAGATACCTTGGGTTCCCTCGGGACATCCAGCTGCATCTCGACTAATTAACGAAATTGTCTGGGGTGAAGAGTCAGATCTCAACAGAAAGGGAGTTCCTATGAGTCATTTTGAAATGTACGTAGAATCCATGCATTCATTGGGAGCTAATCCAACTGAAATAGATAACCTAATTCTTCAGTTAAAAGAAGGTCAGCATATCGATGCTATCTTGGCTAATTCTTCCTTGCCTAGCCATATTACAAATTTTCTAAAGTTTACTTTTGAGGTGGTTCAAACAGAAAAACCACATATAGTAGCTGCAGTTTTTACTTTTGGAAGGGAAGATCTCATACCTGCGATGTTTATTGAAATAATCAAAAATCTAAAGCAAACAAATAATTTAGAATTGGCAGATTTAATTTATTATTTTGAACGCCACATAGAGGTTGATGCAGACGAACATGGGCCTATGGCACTAGAAATGATCCAACAATTATGTGGAGAAAATGAGCAAAAGTGGGATGAAGTTTTGCATTATTCTAAACGTGCACTAGATTTACGTATACAATTCTGGGATGGAATACTCCAGACTCTTGAAACCCCCAAAACCCTAACTACGGCTTGATTATAAAAACTTGCTTTAAAAAAACACCATGAAAACTTTACTTTTTAACTTATTGTTGCCATTCATGCTCATTGCCCAAAATCAAATGAACATATCAGACTTTGCGGCAAGTATTACTGCTAAAGAGCTCAAAGAAAATCTATATATCTATGCCTCTGATTACTTTCAAGGAAGAGAGACGGGCACTATAGGTCAAAGACGTGCGGTAGACTTTTTGCAGAACTTTTATTCAACGCACGGTATTGAGCAAGCTAAAGGCACTTATAATTACACTCAACCCATGAAATTAAACATTAAAGGGGTAGAAGTTGAAACTGAAAATGTTGCAGCCGTTATCAAAGGGTCTAAATTTCCTGAAGAATACATAGTGATTTCCTCTCATTTAGATCATATCGGAATTAAAAATGGTCAAATCAACAACGGAGCTGACGATGACGGCTCTGGAACAGTAGCTCTTTTAGAAATAGCCGAAGCTTTTAAAATGGCTGCTGATGTTAATCAAGGCCCGAAAAGATCTCTAATCTTCCTTCATGTTACAGGGGAAGAAAAAGGTTTGCTAGGCTCAAGTTATTATACTAACAATCCTTTATATCCTCTGACAAAAACCATGACCAACTTGAATGTGGATATGATAGGAAGAACTGACCCGAAAAGAGAAGATAAAAACCCTAATTACATTTACTTAATCGGTGCGGATCGTTTAAGTCAGGATTTGCATGATATTTCGGAAGCTACCAATACTAAATACACCCAGTTTAAGTTGGATTACACATTCAATGACGAAAAAGATCCCAATCGTTTTTACTATAGAAGTGATCATTACAACTTTGCAAAGAATAACATTCCTGTAATCTTTTATTTTAGTGGAACTCACGAAGACTATCATAAACCGGGAGATACGCCGGATAAAATCATGTATGACCTTTTAGCAAAAAGATCCCAACTTATATTTTATACGGCTTGGGAACTTGCTAATCGAACTGATAAAATCAGACTTAATTAAGAATGAAGCAAATACTATACTGCTTCACTTTATTTTTCTTTACTGGCTTTGTCTACTGTCAAAAAAACTATGTGCTTAGTGGTTATATCAGTGATGTTGAGACCAATGAAACCCTGATTGGTGTCAATGTAATCTTTAGTGATCTCAAATTAGGTACAACAACAAATGAATATGGATTTTACTCCATTAACCTTCCAATAGGAACACACCAGTTAACGGTTAGCTATCTAGGATTCGAGAACTATTTCGACGACATCACCCTAACCCAAGACCTTAGACTAGATCTCAAGCTGAATCAAGAAACAGAGCTTTTGGATGAAGTCATTGTTAATGAAAATATTGAGAAACTCAACCTCAAAAGCCCCCAAATGAGTGTGAACTCTTTGGCCGTTTCGACCATAAAAAAGATACCTGCCGTATTGGGTGAAGTCGATATCATTAAATCCATTACTTTACTTCCTGGAGTTACCAATGGCGGTGAAGGCTCATCGGGCTTTAATGTAAGAGGTGGTGCTGCAGATCAAAACTTAATCCTGCTTGATGAGGCAATTATATTCAATTCTTCACACCTTTTTGGTTTCTTTTCCGTTTTCAACCCCGATGCCATCAAGGATATTAAATTATTTAAAGGGGGCATTCCCTCAAATTATGGAGGTAGAGTATCCTCCGTTCTGAATATCTACCAGAAAGATGGAAACAGTAATGATTTTAAGGCCCAAGGAGGTTTAGGATTGATTTCAAGCAGACTCCTTCTAGAAGGCCCTCTTGAAAAAGAAAAGGGCTCCTTTTTAATTGGAGGGAGGAGTAGTTATGTGCACCTTTTTTTACCATTGATAGAAAGCGTAAAAGACAACAAGGCATATTTCTATGACCTCAATACCAAATTGAGCTATAAGTTAAATGACAAAAACAGTCTTTTCCTTTCAGGTTATTTTGGAAGAGATGTGTTTGATATCGCAAGTCTTTTCAACAACGCTTATGGCAATTCTGTCGCTAATTTCAGATGGAATCATTTGTTCTCCAATCGATTGTTTTCCAATCTATCCCTCATTTATTCAGATTATGACTACAAACTTGATTTTAGTTTTGCAGATTTTGAATGGAACTCAAGTATAGTCAATTTTAATCTGAAGTATGATTTTAAGTATTATTTGACAGAGAAATTAAAATTGGAATACGGTCTGAATAGTATCTATTACAAATTTGATCCAGGTCTTATTGAGCCAACCACTGAGAATTCTCAAATTCAAACGAATAAACTGACTGATAAATACGCTCTAGAAAGTGCACTTTATGCCGGGATCAACTACCAAATTAGCCCTAAAATCAGTTTACAAGTTGGAAGTAGACTAAGTAATTTTATACGCTTTGGACAAAAACTCAACAGCTATAATGACAACAACCCACTGATTTATAATCCTTCATTGAAGTTGTACCAAGGAGCCGAACCAACCGGACAAGTTGACTACGATCGAGCTGATGTGTTAAAAGACTTTACCTATTTCGAACCGCGTGTTGCATTAGCCTATCAGAACAAATTCAATCAATCATTCAAATTGGGTTATAACCGGATGGTTCAATACCTTCATCTCATCTCCAACACCAACTCCCCTACTCCCATTGACATCTGGGCACCAAGCGGAACCTTTATTGATCCACAACTTCTGGATCAATTTGCTTTGGGATATTTTAAAACCCTAGGGTCGAATCGCTATGATTTAGAATTTGAGGTGTTTTATAAGTCCATCCAAAACAGATTAGATTATATAGATGGTGCAGAATTAATCGCCAATAACGCAATCGAGCAGGTACTGCTCTCCGGAGAAGCAAAGGCTAAAGGAATCGAACTCTTACTCAGAAAAAATGAAGGAAAACTTACTGGCTGGATCGCCTATACTTTATCACGTTCTGAGCAAAGAACTCCCGGTAGAACAGCGATAGAAACAGGAATAAATAATGGAAATTGGTATTTTACTCCTTATGATAAAACTCATGACCTTTCAATAACCACCAACTATGTTCTGAATAAAAAATGGGATTTAAGTGCGAACTTTTTGTTTCAAACAGGTCAACCGATTACCTCTCCTGAGGCTCAATATAAATTCCAAAATTTCTCCATCCCAAATTTTGAGCAAAGAAATAGCAGCAGGCTGACAAATTATCATCGTCTTGACTTAGCGGCCATTTACACACCCGACCAGAAAGGGAGACCTTATACTGGCAAATGGGTGTTTAGTGTTTTTAACGCCTACAACAGACAAAATGCAGCAAACATTCGTTTTCAGCAAAATATTGAAACAGGGCAAAACGAAGCGATCCGATTATCAATATTTGGCATCATTCCATCGATAACTTATAATTTTAAATTTTAAGATGAAGAAGATTTATTTTTATAGAATTTTACTCTTATTGGCTCTGACCTCATGTGAAGAAGTTGTAGATATTGATTTAAATTATTCTGACGAGCGCTTAGTAATTGAAGGACAATTAAATTGGATTAAAGAAAATAATCAAACAGAGCAACTCATTATGTTGTCAAAAACCACTCCATACTTTGAAAACTTAAGAATTCCTGCAAATGGAGCTCAAGTTCGTGTTGTAGACTCTAAAGAAAATATTTATCAATTTCAAGAGGAGGGAAATACAGGTAATTATTATCCCCTTGATACCATTCCTTATCTACTAGGCGCTGAATTGACCTTACATATTGATTTTGAAAATCAAACCTACAGCGGAAGCGAAGTCTTAAATTCCGTAACATCTATATATAAAATAGAGCAAGACAGTATACCGCTTTTTGGGAACTTAGCTACCCAGCTTGAAGCCTATAGTATGGATCCAGTCAATGAAGATAACTATAGTTTTTTTGAATTTACAAGTGACCGCCTAGATGAACCTCAATATAATGTCTTTAGAGATGATTTCTCTAACGGCTCTGAATACTTCGGTGTATTGCTTGACAGTGATTTAAAAAAAGGAGATTTCGTCAGAATACGTCAATATGGACTATCAAAAACTGCCTATCAATTTTGGTTTCTTTTAATATTACAAAACACTCAACAAGGAGGCCCGTTTCAAACCAATCCTGCAAATTTAAACGGTAATATGGTCAACCTTAGTAAGCCTGAAAATAGTCCCCTAGGCTATTTTCGTGTCTCTGAGGTTTCTGAAATCATTTATCAGATAAAATAACTTAAAGAGCATAAGAAACACCAAGGCTTACAATAGTTGCTCGGTTGTCAATAGTTCCTGCGTTGATATTATTTTTTGATAATAATTGCGCCTCATTCTCTGAGATTCCCCTTTCAATTCTTGCATCTACCCCTAGTTTACCAAGATGAATTCTAGCGCCTAGATGTACCCCTAAAGTAGAGTCTCCAGTCAAAGATTCAATTGAATAATTGTCATTTTCTTTACTTAGTTCATAGCGATATGTAGGACCTGCAAATGCACTCAATATTGGCAATAATTTAAAACCAACTGAAACAGGAGCCTCAAGCCTTGATTTCCCAATAGTTAATTCATTAAAAGAGGTTTCAAATTTTGAAAAATGAATCTCTGGACGGACGTATATCATGGCCAATTGTAGCTGTCCGTAAGCACCTATATTAAATCCATTTACAGCATTTTTAGCCTCATCTACGCTTGGGAGATCTAAAGAAATATTATCCAATTCAGCAGAAGAGTTAAAATTTAATCCTGCCTTAAGACCGTATTCAAGGCCTTGAGCTTGGATCATTGTAAATGTTGTTAAAATTAAAAGTATTGAGAAGAGCCTTTTCATAGAAATTTAAATTAATTAGTGATCGTTTTATTATGTACCAATAACAACGCCAAAAAGTATAATTTATTTTTAACTTCAAGCTAGGAAAATTCGTTTTAGTTCAATTTAGGGATTAACCAAAGATTCCTTTCAGTATCAATACTTCCATTCATTTTTTCAACTACAACCCGATCAACTATTGAGATTCCTTTAAATGCCATGTTCTCAAAGTTGTCGATTCCATTGTTAGGAAAACCCTTACGTGTTCGATGTATGTTAAATTTCGTAGCAATTTTTTGACCAAAAGTTTTTTCAACTTCCTCCACACCAATCATAAAACCAAGTAAACCTCCCCAAGTAGCTGTAGGATTGTCAGAGTCCCATCCTACGAGAGATCCAATTTGGATTGTTTTTTTAAGGTCCCCCTCTCCGTAGAGTAAGCTAACAATACTGGCACCAAAATTGATCCCTGCAGCAAAACAGCCATTACAACTTTGATCAAGAGTAGGCCATTTATACCCGTCTTCCTGTCGGATTTGATATTTTTCGTGTAAACCGTCCCGTGCTTCTTCCCAACTTGATCCTTTTTGGTACTGTGCAAGAACAAAATCATACATTTTAGCAGCGTAAGAGGTATCTGGTAAGTGTTTTCTTGCTTCCTTGGACATCCACATTATTTTCTCCTTTAGTGAATTATGAGAAGTTGTTTTAGAGGCTAACGCATACATGATGATATTGAACTCCGCAATCCACGCTGCATTTTCTCTTGCAGTAGTACGAACTGCTATATCTGAAAGCTTCAGGGCAATTTCGGGACGTGCAGGAGCGAAAAAACCAAAGAGTTCGGTTGTCAACTGTGCATCGATCATTTCGTAATATGGGTTTAATTCAGGATCACTAGTCTTTGGAGGTAATACCCCATCCTGCATTAGCTCAAATGCTCTTTGGTTAGAAACCCATAAAAAATTTTCTTCCTCCTTATGGATGTGATCCAGCCACGCATCTCTGATTTGCTCTCCCGTGAGGTCTAGACTTGGGCTTTTGTAAAGAAGTTCCTGATAAATATACTCTATATCTGTATCATCATCTGCACCCCATATACTGTCCTTTTTTGCGATTAAAAAGGTGATGGTATCTGAATAGTTGTTTGAGCCCCATAAATTAGGCTGATCTGGTTTGCCCCAGTCTTCACTAGTGTAAAAACCTGCTCCCTTTCCATCTACGGGAATTCCAATTTTATCCATCTCAGTAATTAGACCTGTCCAGTTCGCGATACATTGAGCCATCCAAAATCCTTGGAGTTGCTCTTGGTATTGTGCTCTATTCAAAGTGATGGTATCTTCTTTAAAATCTCTGCAAGAAAGAGTTGTAAGCAGGATACCCATGACGAATAAGAACTTTGAATTTGACTTAAATGGAAACATATTTATTGATGATTTCTTTTCTGAGCCCTTGCCCATTTGCACTAAAAACCAAAATTTTTTGAATGTGTTTGGGTAACCAAAAGCTATTTATTCCTTGGGGCTTATAACTGTATTTACTAAAATTTGATTTACGCTGAAATTTATCTTTGTCACAATAAATCAAACAAGTTATTTCCCGATCTTTGGGAACAATAAAGTTTAATTAAGCTATAATTTATTAACAAATAAACATATTAAAAATTATATGAGCGGCAAGAAAATAATATTCCTATTCAAATGCGGAGTCTAAGCATTAGTGCTGGAATTAAAAAAATAATTGCGTTGGCAGCTTAATTATTATTAAATCTAATTATATAGCCTCCTTAAATTATAAATAATTAAACAAAATTAATATTGCTAAATCAGAATTCAATTTTGATTTAAAAACGATTGGTTATAAGGGAATTATAGAACCTAAATCTACTAATTCTATAGCAAAGTTTGGTTCATTAGTAGCTGCTGTTATTTTTATTTTGTATACCTACCTTCTCCCCATATCTTTATTTTAATTGAATCTAAATATGTATTAAACGTAAAACATTGATAATTCAATTATTACTTTTAGTTTTGGAAAAAATAATTAATATCATGGAAAATATTTCTTTAAGTAATTCTTGCATTAACTGCGTTAATCACGAATCAAACAAATGTTCTGTTCATCAAGTAGAAGTAACTGCTGCGAATACTTGTGATACATTTACAAACGAATAGCTATAAATATATTCTTGTACTTTATTTTGCAATCCCAAGCGTTTTATCATGTTGTACGATGTGGAGCAATATGGCAGTTCTATAGTACCAGAAACAGAGATTAGTTCATTATATATTTAATAGAGTAGTCTCGACTGAGTCAGTATATATTGAGCTAAAAGTGTCACAGACACGAAGGTAAACGAACAAAAAAATGCCAAATAATTGCCAAAAAGAAACCTTTTTTGTAATTTAATGTTTCTAAATGCTCTTTTAGAAAAATGATTTTATCGTTAGGAAATAGTTGGTTAATCAAAAAAAAGGGACTCAAAAGAATCCCTTTAGGGTGGAAGATCGGTCTCGAACCGACGACCTCCTGAACCACAATCAGGCGCTCTAACCAACTGAGCTACAACCACCGTTTATTGAGGGTAAATATAGTAAGTTTTAATTATTTTATTGCTATTCTTAAACCCTCTTAAGGTATTTAGCATTAAATCGTTTTGTTTAAATTCTTAAGTACTTGCATTTAAGTATATTAAAAAGACTAATATATTTTTCACTATATTTATATATATGAAATTTTTAGAAAAATATTACCCAATACTATTAGCATTCTTAAGTTTTCTCTATTCCATTTTTCTTTGGTTTAGCGGAGAGCAGCTCGAAGGTTTATATGTTGGTCTCTGGCCAGTTACTATATTAGCATTCGCAATAGCAATCAGACAAAGAAGAAACGACGATCTAAATAAAAAGTAATGAATAATAAAATAATGTTTATTGTTGGTTGTATTATTTTCTTCATATATGTCTATTTTTTGCTGACTATTATCAGAAAGCAACATAAAATTCAAAGGAAAGAAAACATCAGGTCCTATGATACAAATGACATCGACGGTATTGGAAATCAAGGTCGTTTTCCTTCAAAAAAATAAGATGGCTTAGCTGTCAGCTGAATAGATAATGTTGGTTTGTTTTCGGATGTCATCCATCAATGTTGCCATTTCCAAACTGTGCTGCCATGTCCACTTAGAAGATTGGGTTAGTCCATTGCGAAAACAGTTATTAGCTTCAAGGATTTCATAAGTATACCCTTTTCCTTTCATAGGATATGATTTGCTATACTCCTCTCCATCGAGAACCATTTTGATTTCTCCTGTTTCGTGCCACCGAGAGTTCATGTATATTTCTCCTAATTCGCCACAAATTCTTGCTTGCATTTCTTCATTGTGAGCAAAACTTGAATACAACATCGCTTGTGCTTTAGGGTAAGAGAAGATAAAACCCAACTGTTCATCTATCCCTTCTTTTGTCAAAATTGCACTCGCCTTGATACTGTCTGGAATACCTAAAAGATGATATCCTAAAAATAAAGGATAAATGCCTATATCAAGTAAGCTGCCTCCTCCTTTTTCCGGATTAAAAAGTCTCGATTCTAATCCCCTATCTAACCCATTAAAACTAAAAGTTGCATTTATGTATCTCAAACGTCCAATTTTATTTTCTAAAATCCATTGATTTACTTGCTCAAAAGCAGGATTAAAACGCGTCCACAGGGCTTCCATTAAAAATAAATTTGCCTCAGTCGCTGCTTGAATTATTTGCTTAACCTGCTTGGCATTAATACCAATGGGCTTTTCACAAAGCACTCCTTTACCCTGTTTTATCGCTTCTATGGTAAGTGCTGCATGAGATGTATGAAGTGATGCGATATAGACTAAATCAACCTTAGGGTCACGAAACAGGTCTGTGTAATCAGAATATGAGGACTTTGCCTTGTATTTATCGGCGAATTCGGTCGCTCTTTTAGAACTAGATGAGGCAACCGCTTGTAAAGTACAATTTGGAATCAATGTCAGGTCAGCCGCAAACTTATTTGCGATGTTACCCAAGCCAACTATTCCCCATCGTATTGATTTCATTAACTAAATTTTAACGAACCAAGTCAAATAAATTAGAAGTTGAAAGTAAACTTTTCGATATAAAGCCCTCTCCTGCTTCAGTACCTATAAGTCTACCAAAGTTTTTTGCGCGATAATTAACACTCTCAATAAAGTTCTTGCTCGAAATAGGAGTTTCAGCTTCTTTAGATTCCGGATCAAAAAACTGTGATTTATATGCTTTTACTACATTTAATTTATGCTCTAAATGAGAAGAAATATCGACTACTATATGCGGCTCAATATCCATCCATTGTATATATTCTAATAACAGTTTCGGTCTCCAGGGATCTTGAATGTTTTCATTGGAGTCTTTCGTGATAATTTTTTCAAGACCGCTTAAAAAACAAGCATCATTCACCAATTTATTGGCTCTTCCGTGATCTATATGTCGATCATGTGGAGCATTGCACAGAATAAGCTGAGGACGAAAAGACCGTATTTTTGAGATTAAAGCCAACTGGTGTGCCTCGTCATTTTGAAAAAAACCATCTCTGAATTTCATATTGATTCTCTGATCAACTCCCAATACAGCTGCCGCAATGAGTGCTTCTTCTTTCCTTATTACTGCAGTCCCGCGTGTTCCGAGTTCACCTTGTGTCAAATCTATAATAGCTGCAGTTTTTCCCTGACTGATTGAAAGTGATATGCTCCCAGCACAACCCAATTCAACGTCGTCTGGATGGGCTCCTATCGCTAAAATTTCTACTTCTTTCATCAACTTATTTTTGAAATAGATTGTGTTAAGTCTCTTTTTATATCATCTATAGCCTCTATTCCAGTCGAAAAACGAACCATTTGCTCGGTAATTCCTTGAGTTCGACGTTCATCCTCGCTTAGGAGGGCGTGAGAAGTCAGCCGTGGACTTAAGGCAGTACTTTCAATTCCAGCTAGACTCATAGTGGGTTTCACTAGTTCCATTCCTAATAAGAATTTCTTAGTATCAATTCCATCTACTAAGTCAAAGGACAACATTCCACCAAAACCACTCATTTGACGCTTTGCAATCTCATGGCCTTGATGATCTTCTAGACCAGGATAGTATACTTGGTCGACCCAGTCTTGATCTCTTAAAAAATTAGAAAGGAGCAAGGCATTGTTGTTTTGTGCTTGAACTCTTAAGTGTAAAGTTTTAATACTGCGCTCTAAAAGCCAAACAGTATATTCGCTTAAACTACCTCCTAAATTTTTAGCAGATTCAAAAATTGTTGCTATACTTAGTTCTGAACCTACAACAACGCCAGCACAGATATCACTATGCCCTCCCAGATATTTAGTCGCACTGTGAATTACGATATCAATCCCATGAACGATAGGATTCTGATTTACTGGACTGGCAAAAGTGTTGTCAATCATTGTCCATAGTGACGCGCTCTTAGCAACCTCACTAATAGCCTTTAAATCAATGATTTTGAGTTTTGGGTTGCTAGGTGTTTCAACATAGATTCCTTTTGTGTTTGGGGCGATCTCAGCTTCAAAATCCCTGGCCTGTATTCCATTAGTAAAACTGTATTGAATCCCGTATTTAGAAAATTCTTTTTTAATGAAATTTCTAGTTCCGCCGTACAGATCGTCTTGAAAAATGACATGGTCACCTGATTTCAAATGAGAGAGCAATGCTGTACTCACAGCAGCCATCCCTGAACTGAAAATTAATCCACTTTCAGCTCCTTCTAAAGTAGCAACTTTCTCACACAAACCCCTTTGATTGGGAGTGTTAAAATAACGGGGATACTGATTGATTTCTACATCATTGAAAGCATAGGAGGTAGATGCATATATGGGCGATATGGCTCCACCATACTGAGTGTCATTTAACTCACCAGCATGGACACATTGGGTCCTAAAATCCGATGACTTACTCATTGGATTCAATCCAAGATATTACACTAGGGTCATCGGGTTGTGTTCTTGGGGATACCACACGAGCTAATCTTCCATCTGGATTAATTAGGTATTTTTGAAAATTCCATGAAACACTGGAATTCACAATTCCATTTTTAGTTTCTTGTGTCAGAAATTCGTAGACTGGATGTATATCTTTTCCTTTAACAGAAATCTTACTCATCATCGGAAAAGTTACACCATAATTGCTTTCACAAAAAGCGGCAATTTTTTCATCTGATCCTGGCTCCTGTCTTAAAAAGTTATTGGCAGGGAAACCTACAATGACAAATTCTTCATTTCCATACTTGTCATACAATGCTTGGAGCTTTTTGTACTGTGGGGTAAGACCACATTTTGATGCGGTGTTAACTATCATGATTTTTTTTCCTTTTAAAGAGCTAAAATCAAAATCTACACCTTCAATATTTTTAACGGTGAATTGAAAAATAGTGTTGTCGCTTTTTTCTTGAGAAAAAGCTGCAGGTGAGTTCATCATAAACGCTAGGATAATTAAGGTTAATCTCATTTGTAATTTTTTTTCAAAGGTCGCTGTTTTTTTTTGAATTGAAAAAAAGACTTTTGTTAAAGTATTTCAGCACTTAACCCTTCTTCCAAAAGAGCTGTACAACGGGGTGCCAAATCTTCTAAAGAACCTGTTTTAACTGCACACTTCCCCGTATAATGAACAAGATAAGCGCATTGTTCAGCTTGCATATAAGTGTGTTCACAAATCTTGATTAAACAACTAATCACATGGTCAAAAGTATTAACATCATCGTTGTATAAAATGATTTCGTGCTCTTGGTCTTCTTGCTCAAGAACTTCTTCAATTCCCTCCGGGCTTTCTTGTGGTTTAGTAGAAACTATTTTATAAATTTCAGGGCACACCATTGCTCTTTTTCTTTTGTGCTTATTAAAGTTAAGTTTTCCTTTTGACACGACTGCTGAAGAAAATTAATATCATTTTTATAAAACCCTGACAGAAACAAACTGCCTCCCACCTTTAATGCTTGGCCATAGCTTGGTATTTGCTCCAACAATACATTCCTATTGATGTTTGCAAAAATAGCGTCATAAGTTGCCCGAGTGGACTCCAAAATAGCTGCTTGAGATGAGCGAATATTCTTACACCCATTGGTTTTGGCATTCTCAATTGTATTTTCAACACACCAAGCGTCAGAATCCATTGCATCTATAGCTCGAGTCCCTTTTTTTGAAGCTAGGATACCTAAAACCCCAGTACCACAACCCATATCGAGTACAGTTTTATCTGATAGTGTTTCTTCTAGAACAAATTCCATCATCATATGTGTTGTAGGGTGGTGACCAGTACCAAAACTCATTTTCGGATTGATGATTAACTCATAAGTCTTCCCTTGACTTTCATGAAAGTCAGCTCGAATGACACAATCACTTCCGACAAAGATGGGTTGAAATTCAGATTCCCATTTTGCATTCCAATTTTCAGGAGGAATTTCAGTAACTGTAAACTCAATCTGAACACTTTCATGATTTAAAAGTACTACTGAATCGAGTAAGCTTTCTTTGTCCTGCTTTTTTGGAAGGTAGGCATTCAGTCCCTCCTCTGTAGTTAAAAAACTATCGAAGGGTAACTGTTGTAATTGAGATAGTAATATATCTTCCCAAGGGCTTTTGGGATATACAGTAAAGCGATATTCCAAATAATCTTCCGCCATTAAAAAGCGTTTACTATGGACATAAAGTCATCGGCATTAAGGGAGGCGCCTCCTATAAGTCCTCCGTCTACATCAACCATAGAAAAAATCTCTTTTGCATTATTAGGTTTTACGCTTCCTCCATAGAGTATCACAACATCTTCTGCTACCGCAGCATTGTAATTAGCTTTAATTTCTTTACGAATAAAGGCATGCATTTCTTGTGCTTGTTCTGGACTTGCTGTCTCTCCTGTACCAATGGCCCAAACAGGCTCATAAGCAAGTATGATTTGATCCCAGGCTTCAACCGCAAGATCAAACAAAGCAGTGGAAAGTTGTTCTTTTACTAAATCGAAGTGAGTATTTGCTTTTCTTTCACTTAACTCTTCTCCAAAACAAAAAATAATTTCCATTCCATCCTTTATGGCAGTAGCTACTTTGGCTTTTAAGTATTTGTTTGTTTCTCCATAAAGAGAACGCCTTTCGGAGTGGCCTAATATTACAGTTTGAACTCCAACCCCTTTTAACATGGAAGAAGACACTTCGCCTGTATGGGCACCTGAGGCCACTGCATTCATGTTTTGAGCTGCCACCTTTATAGGTTGACCGTTTAGCATACTCACAGACTGGTAGAGCTGGGTAAACGCCGGCGATACATAAACCGTTACATCCTCTCTAATGTAGTGCTGAGTCAAATTAGTTAATAAAAGTTCAGTTTCGGCAGTGTCGTTGTTCATTTTCCAATTGCCGGCTACTATTTGGTTTCTCATTTTAAAGTGTTTTAATTCTTGGATCTAAATATGCGTAAATAAAATCGACCACAATATTAATGATAATAAAGAAAAAGGCAATGGTTAAAACTGATCCCATTACAACAGGAATATCTAATTGATTTAAAGCCTCAACAATTTCCTTCCCTAAGCCTTTCCATCCAAAGATGTATTCAACAAAAATTGTACCAGCTAAAAGCGAAGCAAACCATCCTGAAATAGCTGTAATAACAGGATTTAGGGCATTTTTAATGGCGTGTTTTAATAGCACCTGATAGCGCGAGAGACCTTTTGCGTATGCAGTACGAATATAATCTTCGGACAAGACTTCCAATAAGTTGCTTCTCAACAATTGAATGATGACAGCTAGTGGTCTTATACCCAATACGAAGGAGGGTAGAATTAGATTTTTCCATTCCAATCTATTTTCTTCACCGTAGTCATCCAACTCATAAAGACTTCCTGTCATATTGAGTCCAGTGCACTCGTGAAGTACATAACCAAAAAACCATGAAAATAGAATCGCACTAAAAAAAGAGGGAACACTCATCCCTAAAGTACTGATCAGCTGGAAAAACCGATCGAGCCAATTGTCCTTATTTAAAGTAGCAGCAATACCAAAAAAAATACCTAAAACTACAGCTATAGCCATAGAAGAAAAGGCTAATAAAGCAGTATTAGGAAGTGTTTCCTTGATGATTTCAGCAATTGGTTTTCCTCTTTTTTGGAAAGAAGTTCTAAAATAGGGAGCTTTAACCACTACCACATTATTTCTAGTATGGGCCATAATCCATCCTCCATAAATGTCTTTGTCATAATATCCAAACACCGAAGGGTCTTTAGAGTGAATTGAAAGAGGAAGTAAATCGTTGATATAATAAAAATACTGAGTCGTTATGGGCAAATCAAATCCAAATTTTGATTTGATCACCTCCAATTGCGAACTGTCTTCATTTTGACCCATCATCATTTGTGATGGATCACCAGGAAGCATGGTGAATAAAAAAAAAACAAGGGTTGTGACTCCCCAAAGTGCTGAAAGCGCGGTCCCCAATTTAAGTCCAATATAACGAATCATCAGGCTGCTTCTGATTGCAGATGAATTAGTGCAAATACAGCGTAATTGACTATGTCATGGTAATTAGCATCAATTCCCTCACTTACCAATGTTTTACCAGAATTCTCCTCAATTTGCTTCACTCTGAGGAGTTTTTGCAGTATCAAATCTGTCAACGAACTGACGCGCATTTCTCTCCAAGCCTCACCGTAATCATAATTTTTTTTCATCATCAAATCAAAAATAATTAGTATTTGTTCGTCGTAAAGATGCAATGTTTGATCTGTATCAAAATCTGGTTTATCCGCAATACCTTTCTCAATCTGAATAAGTGCCATTACACTGTAATTAACAATACCAATAAATTCAGATTCTTGGCTTTCTGCTACTTTTTGTTCTTTATTGGTTTGCAAGCTTCGAATTCGCTGGGCCTTAATAAAGATTTGATCTGTGAGTGAAGGGAGTCTTAAAATTCTCCAAGCAGCACCATAATCTGCCATTTTATTTTCAAATAATGTACGGCATTGATTTGTAATTGCTAAATACTGTTTTTTAGTCACTTCCATTTCAACTAAATTTGTC
>Ga0228615_1000116_pt1 | contig 43170 bp, 38 predicted proteins | sample 16DmetaG_FD_190530 | JGI IMG/M metagenome (GOLD analysis project Ga0228615, IMG submission 190530) | Seawater microbial communities from Monterey Bay, California, United States - 16D | ecosystem: Environmental > Aquatic > Marine > Coastal | place: USA: California | collected 2016-10-17
CAGTTACACACCACTTAATCCCCTCTTGATAGAGGGGACAATTTATCGACTGGATATAGTGAACTGTATTACAATCCTTATCAACAAGGTATCGGTTTAAAGGTTTCGTTTTAAACTTAAAATCCAGCAATTGTTACCCCCCGTTATAATCCACTTATCCGTACTTTTAGCAAAAATTAAAACGGATGAATCTACTTTCGGTAGAAGGAATTTCCAAAGCCTATGGGGAACGAATAATTTTTGAGCCACTATCCTTTGGAATGAGTAAAGGCCAAAAAATTGCGTTGATAGCAAAAAACGGAAGTGGAAAGACTACCATTTTAAAAATCATTGCCCAGCAGGACACTCCCGATCAAGGTTTAGTCAATTTCCGCAAGGGAATCCAAGTGTCTTATCTTCCACAAGATCCCGTTTTAGACCCAAATAAAACAGTGGAAGAAATTATTTTGGCTTCTGGAAACCAAACCTTGGAAGTAATTGCTACTTACGAAAAAGCATTGCAAAATACAGAGGATACTGAATCCTATCAAAAGGCATTTGAAGCCATGGATCAGCACCAGGCTTGGGATTTTGAAACCCAATACAAACAATTACTGAGCAAACTTAAGCTAGACGATCTAACGCTGAAAGCAGCTGCCCTATCTGGTGGACAAAAAAAGCGACTTGCCCTTTGCAGTGCGCTACTCGAAAAACCAGATTTACTCATCTTGGACGAACCGACCAACCACCTTGACTTGGAGATGATCGAATGGCTGGAGGCGTATTTTATCAAAGAAAAACTAACACTACTGATGGTTACCCACGACCGCTATTTTCTAGAACGAGTTTGTAATGAAATAATAGAATTGGATCAAGGAGTTTTGTTTGGCTATAAAGGAAGCTATTCCTATTTCTTAGAAAAACGCGCAGCTCGAATGGAACAGCTCGATACAGAAGCCCATAAAACCAAACGTCATTTTACAAAAGAATTGGAATGGATGCGCCGTCAACCCAAAGCCAGAACTACAAAGTCTAAATCCAGAATCGACGATTTTAATACTATCAAAGCTAAAGCACAAATACGAAGAAACGAACACAAAGTGCAACTAGAAATCAATATGGAACGTTTAGGTTCTAAAATGATCGAAATGCATCGAGTAACCAAGGCTTTTGGAAACAAGGTGATTCTCAGAGGTTTTGACTACAACTTTCAGCGCAATGATCGGATTGGGATCATCGGCAACAATGGAACAGGTAAATCTACCTTTCTCAAATTACTGACCGATACAATAAAACCTGATAGTGGAAAAATTATCAGGGGAGAGACCCTTAAGTTTGGCTATTATACACAGGAAGGTATTGAGATTAAATCCAGTCAAAAGGTCATCGAAGTGATCCATGAATTTGGGGAATTCATACCGCTTAAAAAAGGGCGTAAAATCTCCGCTCAACAATTACTTGAACGCTTTTTATTTGACCGTAAAAAACAATACGACTATGTGGAAAAACTCAGCGGAGGCGAACGAAAAAGACTTTATCTGTGTACCGTTATAATTCAAAATCCAAACTTCCTAATCTTGGATGAACCCACCAACGATTTGGACATTGTAACCCTCAATGTGCTGGAGAATTTCCTGCTGGACTTTCCCGGTTGTTTGATCGTAGTCTCCCACGACCGCTATTTTATGGATAAGATTGTGGACCATCTTTTTGTCTTTCGTGGAGAGGGAAAAATCGAAGATTTTCCAGGAAATTATTCTGACTTTAGAGCTTATGAAGGTCTTGAAAATACGGCAGTAAGCTCGAGGAAAAAACCCAAGACCGAGTGGAAAAATACAGCAGATGACAGCAACGAAAACAAACCTTCTTATAAGGACCAAAGGATTTTAAAAAAATTGGGGGAAAAAATTGCCTCCCTTGAATCCAAAAAAGAAAAACTTCAAAATCAGTTTACTGACGAAACCCTATCCCCAGATGATATCAAAGCACTTTCTATAGAATTAAAAACAGTAGAAGAAACTCTTGAAGAAAAAACTGATGAATGGTTAAATCGCTCTATTTAAATAGATAAATTTTTACTCCCTTAGTAAAATTATTTTTTGGGTTAATTTAGTTTATTTTATGAATTACTTTATATTTGAAAAACACAAATATATTTATGAAAACAAAAGAATTTACAGCAGAAGAAAGTTTTGCCTTGATTGATCAAGTCATCCAACGAGCCAAAAATCGTTTTGAGGAAAACGGTTTTACTTTTATTTTATGGGGAGGTACTATTGCCCTATGTTGTTTTGCACAAGCTTATTTAATGAATACTGGAAGGGAAGCCCAGAGTTGGTTTCCTTATTTACTTCTACCACTTTTAAGTATTTACACTATGGTGTATGAAGCCAAAAAAGCAAAAAAACATAACCCACTAAACCAAATTTCATCACGTTTATGGCTGTTTACAGGAATCAACATTATAGTTGTATCCTTTGGATTTTGGAATGAATTACAAAATCACCTGACACCAATAATCCTGCTTCTTTTAGGGATTGCTACAGCCGTTGCAGGGAGTTTTATCCGCAGTAAAATGTTGTTATTTTGCGGGGTAATTTTAAATCTAGGCGCCTATGCGGCCTTTTTTATTCCTTGGAAACAGCATCCTATTTTAATGGGGATCGTTGCTCTCGTTACCTTTTTGCTTCCCGGTCTATTATTACATTACAAACACAAAAAAAAGGATGTATAAAAACCTAGACCCCTTACTGCATGCCCCCCTGCGTTTGGCAATCGTTTCCCATTTGATGGTCCATCCTCAGGAAAATTTTACTACACTTAAAAAATATACAGAGGCTAGTTCTGGAAATTTAAGCGTACAGCTCAAAAAACTGGAAGAAGCGCAGTATCTTAGCATAAAAAAGAGCTTTTTAAACAATTATCCACATACCCAAGTTTCACTTACTAAACAAGGGGTAAAGGCGTTTGAAAACTACGTTAAAAACCTAAAAAAATACCTATGAAAGGACTGATCAATCATTTCCTTTACAATACTGTAACTCTTGTATTTATACTTTGGTTTTCCTCTGTTTTAGGGCAAAATCCAACACCTGAAGCAACCATAAAACTGGCTTTTCAGCAATCAAAAACACAACAAACTCAAAGTCCATTAGTAAAACACAATACTATTTTAAAGCAAGCCTTTAATAAAGAGGACAATAACTTCAATCGCTATTGGCTTTCCTACGGTTTATACAACCAAGCCCTGATCGCCCATCGATTAGAGAACAAGAAAGCCGCTGAGGAACTTATTAACCGTGCTATTGAATTACTAAAACCCTTAAAAGAGGACGCTGAAAGTCAAGCACTGCTCGCTTTACAATTGGGCTACAGCTCCCGTTTTAAAAGTTATTGGTCCATGATGAGTTTGGGTCGTGCCGCCTACCAGCGAGCAGAACGCGCTTTTGCACTTGCTCCTACGAATATGAGAACTAATCTCGCGCTAGCCATCAACGATTTCTATACTCCTAAAGCATTTGGTGGAGGAAAAAAAGTAGAAACTCATTTAAAAAAAGCACTTCAAGCTCCTAATCCGTCCGCCTCAGCCACTACCCCCACTTGGGGAAAACAGAATGTGTACGAATTGTTAGTCAAATACTACCAAAAAAACAAACAACAAAACCAAGCTCAAAACTTCCTTAACCAAGGCCTTAGCGAATTTCCAAATAGTGAATTACTCCTGTCATTAAAACAAACCCCACCTTAAGAAACACCCCCACCTCTAAAGAGAATGCTTTAAAATCCTTATTTTTAGAATAAATATCACCGCTTTTATGAAACCTATTGTACTACTCAGCTTTCTTTTGTTTTTAAATAGTTGTACAGTGACCTCTACGAAAAAAAATGATCATAACCCTGAAGCCTGGGCCTTTCCCTATTTCAAAAAAGTAGATTCTATAAACCCGATTTTAAAACCAAATAAAAATCTAAGTTTTACAGACCCAATCACTCAACAAAAGGTTTTTTGGGAGGAACGCAATGTTTTAAATCCAGCTGCCGTTGTAAAAAATGACACTGTTTTTATGCTATATCGTGCACAAGACAAGTGGGGAACTTCACGAATTGGTTTGTCCTATAGCACTGACGGGCTCCATTTTGAAAAAAAAGAAAATCCCGTTTTTTACCCTGACAAAGACAATCAAAAGGATTTGGAATGGAACTTTAGAAAGCGTGAAGGAGTCCCTTACAGTCTGGATTGTAAGTCCTGCTATTTTGATGGAGTTGAAGATCCTCGTGTAGTACAATCTGATAAAGGAGAATACATCATGACTTACACCGCCTATGATGGTAAAATAGCTCGTATGAGTATTGCCTCCTCTAAAGATTTGATTCATTGGAATAAACACGGCTTGATTTTAAATAGAGAAAAATATAAAAATCATTGGTCCAAATCCGCCGCAATAGTAACTCAGAGAGAAGGAAATCATCAAATTGCAAAAAAAATAAATGGAAAATATTGGCTCTATTTTGGAGACACCAACTTGTTTATGGCTTCTTCAGATAATTTGACTGATTGGACTCCTCTTGAAGATGCTGAAAAGAGCACATTAATTAGTGTACTTCACCCACGTAGAGGGTATTTTGACAGTCGACTAGTGGAACCCGGCCCCTACGCTTTATATGATGAAAACAAAGGAATTCTTTTGATGTATAACGCAAGTAATGCAGCCAACTACAATGATTTTAAACTTCCTAAATTTACCTATGCTGCTGGACAGGCTTTATTCAATCCACAATTTCCTTATAAACTCGAAAAAAGAACCCAATCATACTTTATTTATCCTGATAAAGACTATGAAAAAGTTGGGGAGGTCAATGAGGTTTGTTTTGTAGAAGGTCTAGTTTTCTTCAAAAACAAATGGTTTTTATATTACGGTACGGCGGATTCTAAAATTGCCGTAGCAATATTTGATCCAAAAACTAAAAATTAAAATATTTGGCTTTAGCAGGCTTATGTGGCAATCGTTCCAAGCCCTGTTTTAACCAATTCTCAAAAGTAACTTTATCCGTGTATTGAATTGGAGTATTCAGCAATTCTCCATCTGATGTCATTTGAATATAAAAAGGCTGAGAAGCAGTATTGAAGTTGATCGCTTGAAAAGTAGCCCACTTTTTACCTATGGTATTAATTTCCTTGATACGTCCATCTGGATATTGAAAAATAAACTGTGATTCAGGAGTTAGATTTTCTCTATCATCTACGTAAAGCGAAATGATGATATAACGTTCATTTAGTAATTCGTAAACGGCAGGATCTGCCCAAACGTTTTCCTCCATTCGGCGACAGTTGACACAGGCCCAGCCAGTAAAATCTAAGAGTATTTGTTTGTTTGCAATAACTGCAGCTTGTTTTCCTTGCTCGAAGTCCTTATAACATTCCAAACCTAGAGGGCAATTGGAGTCTTGAGTATTAAGGCTGTAAAATTCGGGTGGGGGAAAGCCACTAAATAGTCGGAGTTTGTTTTCTTCTGAAACAAAACCAAGAAATAGGTAACTGGTGAGAATTAAAACTCCTACTGCGACTAATTTACGACCCTTACTCAAAGGCATTTTAACCTCATGTGGAAAACGGAAAATTCCAAAAAGATAAAGTGTAAGTGCAAAGGAAATAAGTGTCCATATTCCTACAAAAACCTCTCGCTTTAAAATTCCCCAATGGGCTACCAGGTCCGCATTGGATAAGAATTTAAGTGCCAGTGCTAATTCCAAAAAGCCCAATACTACTTTGACAGTAGTCATCCATCCTCCTGATTTTGGAAGTGCCTTTAGGGCATTGGGAAATAAAGCAAACAGTCCAAAGGGTAATCCCAAGGCAACACCAAAGCCCAACATACCTATACTCAACTGAAAAGCACCTCCCTCAGCAGTAAGTGATCCTGCCAATAATGACCCAAGAATGGGGCCTGTACAGGAAAAAGAAACTATTGCTAGGGTAAGCGCCATAAAGAAAATTCCTAGACCTCCTCGAACAGCTGAAGCTTCATCCGTTTTGCTACTCCAAACTGTTGGAAGGGTGAGTTCGTAAAAACCAAAAAACGATAAGGCAAAAAACACAAAGACCACAAAAAAGAAAATATTTAAACCAATATTCGTCGCCAAATTATTAAGGATCTCTGGATTTAAAGAATCGATAAAGTGAAAAGGTAAACTCAGCAATACATAAATCAACACTATGAAGAAGGTATAAAGTGATGCGTTAAAAATACCTTTAGATTTTGTGGTACTTTGCTTTAAAAAGAAAGAAACAGTTAAAGGAATCATGGGGAATACACATGGAGTCAATAGGGCGAGTAATCCACCAAAAAAGCCTAATAAAAAGATATTTAATGGGGTATAAGTACCCTCTTTTAATGTAGCAGTTTCCAAATATTGATTCTCTGTGAGGGCTAATTTTAGCTCAGCCGATAACTCTTGGCTTTTTTCATCTATTTCCAACTCTACAGCTGAAACTGAACCGTCCAACGAGAGAATAAAAGATTCTGTCCTAAAAATACACAGTTCATCATCACAGGCTTGATAATTGATTTCTACCTTAATTTGGGTTAAACGATCATCCAGTACTTGAATTTGCTGTTGAAATACCGCACTATCGTTAAAATAAGTAAGGTCCATTTCAAACACTTGGTCATAGTCAACAACATACTCACTTTCTTTAACATTTCCCACAAGCTTAAAACTGTCAGTTTGATCGAATACAAATTCAGTCGGGATAGCCCCTTCGGGATCAGAAAACTGGGAATACAAATGCCAGTTGGGTGCAATACCTGCCTCAAATATCAGCTGGTAGCGGTCTTCAGCAAGTTGTTCAACCTTACTTTTCCAAACTACAGGCTCTTCAAACTGCGCCTGCAAAGTGAGGATTCCAAATAAAAAGAGTAAGCATGATTTCATTGCTCTAACTGTATTAATAAAATTTCACCTGTCGATACTTTTGCCGTAAATCGATTGTCACAACGCTTTCCAACTAACCAGACTATATCTTCTCCAGAACACAAAAGCCATTGAGACTCTTTTTGCAGGGTAGTGAACTTTTCGTCTTTAAAAAACTTACTCAATAATTTTTTTCCATTCATTCCGCTGGGATAAAAGTAATCTCCTTTTTCGTATTTCCTAAGGCATAACGGCTTTTTTAATAGACTTTTATCCAAAGCTGCTTGATGGCTCTTCCAATTCATTTTAGGAGTTGGATTTACAGTTTCCCATACTAATGAAATTGGGAGTTTGATCTCTTTCGAACTTAAATCCAAAACAAACCGATGCGTGTTTATTGCTTTTAAAGGGGTCAAAACCAAACGTTCTCGTTCACGAATCATACGATGTGTAGAGGAATACAACACTTTACCCTTTGAAGCTTGAATAAGTTTTAAAACCTCATCTGCTGAAAACCCTAAGGGTGCAAACCAATGATGAATACAAAAATGCTTTTGAGGTAATTGATTCAACAAAACAATATCTATCTCTAGCCCGTAATCTTGTTCAATAAAAATTTGCTTTTTTAAAAAATTCAGCTGGGTTTTAATGAACGAATTCGCAGCATTCAAATGCTGTAGAGTTGTTTTAAAGTTGGTAAGGCTCTCTGGATGGAGTTCTAGCCATGGTTCTAGTAACTGATGCCGAACTGCATTCCTCAAATAGTCGTCTGTTGCATTAGAGGCATCCTCACTCCACTTGATTTTATGTTCTTGGGCATAGGCAAGGATTTCAGCTTTGGGGGTGTTTTTTAAAGGACGTTGAATCCAGTCCCGCTCTTGAATGCCCAGTAAACCCTTGATCCCTGTCCCCCGTGTTGCACACATAAAAAAAGTTTCAAACTGATCATTGAGGTGATGTGCTGTAAGGAGCACACTAAACCCGTGAGTATTTCTGAGCTCTTCAAACCACTGATAACGTAAGTTTCGAGCTGCAAGTTGCGTGCTTTGTTTGTGGTCTTTTTTAAAAGAAAGGGTATCGAAACGTTTAGTAAAAAATGGAATTCTGTGTTGCTGAGACCAATCCCTTACAAATTTTTCATCTTCATTACTTGCAGAGTCACGTAACTGAAAATTACAATGAGCTACACTAAACGGAATTTTTTTATCGAGAAGTAATTGTGCCATGACACAACTGTCCACCCCGCCACTGTGTGCCAGGAGGAGCTTTTCAGAGGCAAGACTTGAGAGGTCTTGTCGCGTATTTTCAATTTCTTTAAATTCCACAGTACAAAGGTAAGCATAACCACAATGAACTCACAGCTTTGCATTTATAACTGAAATGTTTGCCCAAATAAAAAAAATATTTGAAATTTGCATTATTATGTTTGAGACGATTCAACATACTTTCTCTAAAAGTTACGTAACAAATCCGTTGCGCAGCATCCGTCGTCGCCCCTTTGGGGTGTAAAATTTTATGGAGTATGGCGAGCCCTTCTCCCTTGACGAACAAAACTCAATTTATTTTTTCCAATACGATCTAAAATGAACATTATTCGCGCAAAAGCGGAACATATTATATACGCCAAAACAATCAGTGCTTGCATAGATGAATCTGCAAAATCTAGAGGAACTGGAATTGCTAGACGAACCCCTGCCTACATCCATACCAAGATGCAGAACGGAAATGCAGTTATTGCCCTTAACGAAGGTATTTTTGCTGGATTTTGCTATATAGAGGTTTGGGGACATGGAAAGTACGTCGCTCATTCTGGACTTATCGTAGCACCTGAATTCAGAGGTAAAGGATTGGCAAAAAAAATAAAAAAAAAGGTTTTTGAATTGTCTTTAGAAAAATATCCTGAAGCAAAGGTGTTTGGAATCACTACTGGAATGGCTGTAATGAAAATCAATTATCACTTAGGATATAAACCTGTCCATTTTTCAGAGCTGACCGATGACCCTGAATTTTGGAAGGGATGCCAGACGTGCAAAAACTATGACGTATTGACACGAACTGAACGAAAAATGTGCTTGTGTACTGGTATGCTCTACGACCCAGAAGATAAAAGTACTGCTAAAAAAATAAATGACAAGGTTTTTCGACGCCTCAAAAAAATTAAAGAATCACTTTTAATCAAAAAGAAAAACTCATGAAAAAAGAAACTTTAGTATTGGCCTATAGCGGTGGATTAGACACTTCATACTCGTTAAAAAAATTATCCCAAGATGGATATGAAATTCACGCGGTGAGTGTCAACACGGGTGGATTTTCAAAAGCTGAAATTGACATCATAGAGACAAAAGCCTATCAAATGGGGGCTTTTACCTATCAAAACATCAACGCTCTTGAAGATTTTTATCATAAAATTGTCAAATATTTACTGTTTGGTAATGTGTTGAAAAACAACACTTACCCTCTTTCTGTGAGTGCAGAGCGCATCATCCAAGCCATCGAGATAGTCAACTACGCCAAAAAAGTTGGTGCAAAATATATCGCCCATGGGAGTACAGGTGCAGGTAATGATCAGGTTCGTTTTGATCTAATCTTTCAAGTCATGGCACCTAAAATGCAAATCATTACACTCATACGGGACAATCAGTTGTCTAGAGAGGATGAGATCAATTACCTTAAATCTGAAGGCATTGACATTCCATGGGAAAAAGCACAGTATTCCATCAACCAAGGACTTTGGGGAACCAGTGTAGGCGGTGCTGAGACCTTAACTTCTGATTTACCACTTCCAGACTCCGCTTACCCTAACCCACTAATAGAAAATGAGCCCATCAAAGTTGAGTTGGACTTTAAAAAAGGAGAGTTAGTTGGGTTAAACGGAACAAAATCAGATGCAGTTTCACTGATACAACAGCTGCAAGAACTTGCAAAAAAATATGCCATAGGTCGAGACATACACGTAGGAGATACCATTATAGGGATCAAAGGACGTGTTGGTTTTGAAGCAGCAGCTCCTTTAATACTTATTAAAGCGCATCATCTACTAGAAAAACATACCTTAAGTAAGTGGCAACAATTTCAAAAAGAACAATTGGCAAATTTTTACGGAATGCAGTTGCATGAAGGCCAATATTTGGATCCAGCGATGCGTGACATTGAAGCCTTTATGGAAAGTAGTCAAGAACGAGTAAGCGGGAAGGTCTTTGTGGAGCTTCACCCCTACCGATTTGAATTACTCGGTATTGAATCTCCTTTTGACCTCATGCAAGCAGAATTTGGTAGCTATGGGGAAATGAATAAAGGATGGACAGCTGATGACGCCAAAGGCTTTATTAAATTGACCGCCAATTCCACAAGAATCTATCAACATTTAAATTCTAAAAAATGAAAAAGGTTGGAATCATAGGAGGCTCAGGATATACTGGTGGTGAACTCATCCGGTTAATCCTCCAGCATCCAGCATTGGAAATTGATTTTGTATACAGTACCACTCGAGCAGGAAAACCCATAAGTTCAGCCCACCCTGACGTTTTGGGGAGAACAGACTTGCTTTTTACTGGAAGTGTCCAGCCAGATATTAATGTGTTATACCTTTGTCTAGGTCATGGGAAGTCCAGAGACTTTTTAAATAATCATACCTTTTCTAAAACAACTTTAATTATTGATTTAGGTAACGATTTCAGACTTGAAGACAGTTGCGAATTTCAGGGAAAATCATTTGTTTACGGATTGCCAGAACTACAAAAGGAACAAATTGAAAAGGCAACAGCCATCGCCAATCCTGGCTGCTTTGCAACAGCTATTCAATTGGCATTATTGCCTTTGGCAAAAAATAAAAAATACACCGAAACCATCCATATTAATGCGACCACAGGAAGCACTGGAGCAGGGGTAAGCCTGAGCTCTACTACACATTTTAGCTGGAGAAATAACAACCTCTCCTGGTACAAACCTTTTACACATCAGCACTTAGGAGAAATCCACAGAACATTAAATCAATTGGGCGCACCGGCAGAACTTTTCTTTATGCCTCAAAGAGGAGATTTTACAAGAGGTATTTTTGCTACTGCCTATACCTCATATGACGGCAGCTTAGAAGAAGCACAACACATTTATCAAAACTTCTACCAAAGTGCTCCATTTACTCATATTTCAACAGATCCCATCAGCTTAAAGTCAGTGGTGAATACAAATAATTGTTTCATTCACCTTCACTTACACGAAAAAACATTGTTAATTACCAGTTGTATAGATAATTTAGTCAAGGGAGCTTCGGGACAAGCCCTTCAAAACACCAACCTTATGATGGGTTGGGAAGAGACTTTAGGACTGGAACTAAAAGCCACAGTATTTTAAAAACAGAACATATGAAAATAGCCATTATCGGAGCCGGAAATTTAGGATTAAGCATTGCTAAAGGTCTTATCATCAATAATACCTATACAGATTTATACCTCACTAAAAGAAACTTAGATACTATTAGAGAATTTGAAGAATACAAGAGTGTATTTCTGACGACAAATAATAACGAAGCAGTAAAAAATGCTGATATTTTAATTTTTGCAGTCCAGCCCAGTCAGTTTGAGTCCATACTTCAAGAAGTAAAGCCCCAACTAAATGATAAACATGTTATTATATCCACCATTACTGGTTTTCCAATTTCAAGGATTGAAACTCAAATCAGCAGTAATTACCCAATCATTCGTGCAATGCCAAATACCGCTATTTCTGTAGCAAAATCGATGACTTGCCTCTGTAGCAACCAAGAGGGAGCATCAAAACTTCCTATAGCTGAAGCTATTTTTAATGGACTGGGAACCAATCTAATCATTGAAGAGGAGTTGATGCAAGCTGCCACCGTTCTTTGCGCAAGCGGTATTGCCTTTTGGATGCGCTTAATCAGAGCAACCACACAAGGTGGAGTACAAATGGGATTTGATGCAGATGTTGCACTAAAAATGTCTATGCACACCGCTATGGGTGCTGCTAGTCTGTTGATCGAAGCTGGTACTCATCCTGAAGAGGAAATTGATCGAGTTACCACACCAAGAGGATGTACAATTACCGGTCTAAATGAAATGGAACATCAAGGATTGAGTTCTTCACTTATTAGAGGACTGAACGCCTCATTTGACAAAATTAACGAAATAGCAAAACAGTAAATGAATTTATTCGACGTTTATCCACTGTATGAAGTAACCCCTGTAAAGGCTAGAGATGTCTATGTCTATGACCAAAACGAAGAAGAATATCTAGATCTATATGGAGGACATGCAGTAATCAGCATAGGACATTCACATCCACATTTTGTAAAAAAGATCAGCAGTCAATTAAACCGAATTGCATTTTATTCTAATGCTGTGCAAAATCCACTCCAAAAACAATTAGCCTCCTCCATTGGAGTACAATCCTGTTTACACGAATATGAATTATTTCTTTGTAGTACGGGTGCTGAAGCCATTGAAAACGCATTAAAACTTAGTTCGTTCCACACCCAAAGAAAAAAAATAATTGCTTTTCACGGGGCCTTCCACGGAAGAACTTCTGCAGCTGTAGCGGTTACAGACAATACCACTATCAATGCACCCCTAAATAGCCAGCATCAGGTTACTTTTCTTCCGTTTAACGATGCTGAAGCACTTGAAAAAGAATTGGCTACAGAAGCCTATTGTGCTGTGATTTTTGAAGCCATTCAAGGAGTGGGCGGGCTGGACGAACCCGATGAAGAATTTGTATATGCCATGGAAAAACTGTGTAAACAATACGGCAGTTGCCTTATTGCTGACGAAGTACAGTCAGGCTTTAGCCGTTCGGGCACCTTCTTTGCGTATCAAAAATACCAGATCACACCAGATGTGATAACCATGGCAAAGGGAATGGGCAACGGCTTTCCAATAGGTGGGATCTTAATCCATCCTGATATTAAAGCAAAATACGGAATGCTAGGTACTACTTTTGGAGGAAATCATCTTGCTTGTACAGCATCATTAGCTGTTCTTGATGTATTGAAGATAGACAGCCTTCAACATAACACTAAGAAGCTGGAGGGCTATTTTAGAGAAAAAGCCTCTGAAATTTCAGAAATTAAAAAAGTTAAAGGTCGTGGATTGATGCTTGGACTTGAATTTGATTTTGAAATTAGTGGGTTGCGCAAACAACTGATTTACGATCATCACATCTTTACAGGAGGGAGTAGTAATAAAAAATTGATCCGTATTTTACCACCACTTACCATTAAGAAAAAGCATTTTGACTACTTTTTTGATGCACTTAGAGAGATTTTGGAAAACAACTAAACTGAATCGATGAAAAATTATTTGACTTTAGAAGATATACCAAATTTACAGCAGGCAGTAGATCAGGTTATTACGTTAAAAAAAGAACCTTACTCAAATGAGTATTTAGGGCGACAAAAAACCTTGGGAATGCTATTTTTTAATCCCAGTTTACGAACGCGTTTAAGCACTCAAAAAGCAGCCCAGCACTTGGGTCTTAAAACCATGGTGATGAATTTTTCAAATGAAGCATGGGCATTAGAATTTGAAGACGGAACTAAAATGAGTGGGCTGCGCTCTGAACATATCAAAGAGGCTGCTGCTGTTGTATCTCAGTATTGTGATATGGTAGCTATTCGTGCATTTGCCTCACTAAGCGATAAACATAAAGATGTGGAGGAACAAGTGCTTCATAATTTCTCGCGCTACTCCAGTATTCCAGTAATTAATATGGAAAGTGCAACAGCGCACCCTTTGCAAGCATTAGCTGACGCAGTAACGATCAACGAGCAAGGACTTACTAAACGTCCTAAAATAGTATTGACTTGGGCTCCTCACCCTAAGGCACTCCCACATGCTGTAGGAAATTCTTTCAGCCGAATGGTACAACAATTAGATGCTGATTTTGTAATCGCTCAACCAGCAGGATATGAACTCAATACTGAAATAACTAAAAACACCCCCATAATTTACGATCAAGAAGAAGCGATAAAAGATGCTGATTTTGTCTATGCTAAAAATTGGTGTTCTTACAGTAATTATGGAAAAATTTTAAAAACGGATGCGCAATGGATGTTGACTGCCAAAAAAATGAAATTAACGAATAATGCAAAATTTATGCATTGTTTGCCCATCAGAAGAAATGTTGTAGTTACTGATGATGTCCTAGATAATCCGAATTCACTTGTCATAGAGCAAGCAAATAATCGAACCTATGCTGCCCAATGGGTTTTGAAACAACTGTTGGAAAATGGCCGAGCTTAAACTTGTTAAAATTGGGGGAAATGTGATAGAGAATCGCGAAGCACTTGCTGATTTTCTAGCAGATTTTGCTGCTTTAAGCGGACCAAAAATTCTCGTTCACGGTGGAGGCAAAGAAGCTACTCAAATGGCAAAAAAACTAGGGATCAATGTTCAGTTAATAGATGGCAGAAGAGTTACTGACGCTGAAAATCTAGAACTCATAACCATGCTGTATGCTGGCAAAATCAATAAAAATATTGTTGCTCAACTCCAAGCTTTAGGATGCAATAGTCTAGGGCTTACAGGGGCTGATGGCAACAGTATTTTGGCAGAAAAAAGACCTAGTCAATCTGTAGATTTTGGCTTTGTAGGTGACCTTACTGAGGTGAATCAATCTTTTTTTAAAATGATATTGGATTCGGGGATTAGTCCTGTATGCTGTGCCTTGTCACATGATGGTAAAGGGCAATTGCTCAATACCAATGCGGATACTATCGCAGCTACTATAGCTAGTGGACTTTCAAATAATTTTGATGTAAGCCTATACTATTGCTTTGAAAAAAATGGAGTGCTTTTAGACCTAGAGGATGAAAGTTCTATAATTCAAACATTGGATGAATTAAACTATCTTAAATTAAAATCAGAAGGAGTATTACATACTGGAATGCTTCCCAAGCTTGAAAACTGTTTTACAGCGCTCAAATCTGGAGTAAAACAGGTTAGAATTGGAAATCCAAAAATGATTACAGAAACCGTAAACTTTACTCAAATTATAAACTGATGCTGACACAAAATGCCATAGCTTTATTACAAGATTTGATTCGACTTGAATCTTTTTCAGGAGCGGAAGATCGAACAGCGGCCAGAATTGAAGAGTGGTTTTCATCTTACGACATTGCTTTTCAAAGAAAGGACAACAATATATGGGCTACAAATAATTACTTTGATCATAAAAAACCCACCCTTCTTTTAAACTCACATCACGATACAGTTTGTCCCAACCAAGGCTACACTCGAAATCCTTATAGTCCAGATATTGAGGACGGAAAGCTTTACGGATTGGGAAGTAATGACGCCGGAGGTGCACTGGTCTCTTTGATTGCATGTTTTACTCATTTTTACAAGCAAGAAAATCTCGACTACAACCTTTTGATGGTGGCTTCTGCAGAAGAAGAGAGTGCAGGAAAAAAAAGCTTGCGATACCTCATCCCCGATCTTCCTCAAATTGATGTTGCCATAGTTGGCGAACCTACCTTAATTGATTTGGCAATAGCAGAAAAAGGTTTAGTTGTTTTTGATTTAAGCTTAAAAGGAACTGCAAGTCACGCAGCGCATCCAAACGAGGATAACCCCTTGATGAAACTCCCTAAACTCCTAAAAGCTATTGATGAACTTGAGTTCGAAAAGGTTTCTCCCCTACTCGGTCCTGTAAAAGCTACTTTAACTCAGCTAAACGCTGGTAGTCAACATAATGTCGTCCCTTCAGAAGTGAATATGGTACTTGACGTTAGAGTTAATGAATGCTACTCCAATAAAGAGATAGAGCAAATTATCCAATCAAGTCTGGATTGTGAAGTCAAAGCACGTTCGTTAATACTCAAAAGTTCTTCTATAGATCCTGACCATCCGCTAGTGAAAGCAGGCATAGCACTGGGTAAAAAAACTTATGGCTCCCCTACCCTTTCTGATCAAGCCGGATTGGATTGTCCTTCATTAAAATTAGGCCCTGGTGACTCTACTCGGTCACATTCTGCAAATGAGTTTATTTTTGTTAGGGAGATTGAGGAAGGCATAACTTTTTATATCAACTTGTTAAATCAAATTCTATAAGCTTATGAAACTGTGGCAAAAAGACACTTCGACCAATGAAAAAATTGACCATTTTACCGTAGGCAACGACCGTACTTATGATTTGGCATTAGCTCCTTATGATTGTATCGCTTCCAAAGCACACGCAAAAATGCTCGGTGAGATTGGATTATTAACATCAAAAGAGGTAAAGGATTTAACAAATGCTCTGGATAATATATTAAAGTCTACCCAAAAAGGAGACTTTGTAATTGAAAAGGAATTCGAAGACATGCATTCCAAAATCGAGTATTTACTTACCCAAAAACTTGGAGATTTAGGGAAAAAGATTCATACAGCTCGCTCCCGAAACGATCAGGTTCTAGTAGCGCTTCAATTGTACATTAAAGAAGAATTAGCTCAGATTAAAAAAGAGGTAGTCAAATTATTCGACCTACTTCTCAAACTTGCTGAAACGCATCAAAGAGATTTACTTCCCGGTTATACGCATATGCAAATTGCCATGCCATCTTCATTTGGATTGTGGTTCTCAGCCTACGCTGAAAGCCTAGTGGATGACGTTGCTTTTCTAAACACAGCCTTCCAATTAGCTGATCAGAATCCCTTGGGCAGTGCTGCCGGCTTTGGTAGTTCTTTCCCCATAGATCGAGAACTGACAACCGAAGAGTTAGGATTTAAAACTTTAAAATACAATGTAGTAGCTGCACAAATGGGGCGTGGTAAAGTTGAGAAAGCCTCTGCAACTGCTATTGGAATGATTGGTGGTACTCTTGCTAAACTTGCCATGGACATCTGCATGTATATGGGGCAGGATTTTGATTTTATCCACTTCCCAGAAGAATTGACTACGGGCTCCAGTATTATGCCCCATAAAAAAAATCCAGATGTATTTGAATTGATCAGGGGAAAATGCAATCTTCTCCAAGGACTCCATCAACAACTCGCATTGCTAACTTCCAATCTTCCAAGCGGATACCACCGAGAAATGCAGTTAGCAAAAGCTCCGCTTGTGGAGGCTTTTCAAGAAATAAAAGCTTGTGTTGAAATGATGCATTTCAGTCTATCAAAAATTGAAGTCCGGAAAAACATAACCGATGACGTTAAATACGATTATCTCTTTAGTGTAGACACACTCAACGAATGGGTAAAACAAGGTGTTCCCTTTCGTGAAGCATATCAAAAGATGAGTAAAGAGATTGCTTCGGGAAACTACAATCCAAAACGTAACTTAAGTCACAACCATTTGGGTAGTATAGGCAACCTGCAGTTGGATGCAATCAGAGACAAAATGAAATCAGTGGGCTCTTAAAAATCACGATAGTTCCAGTGACCTCTATAAGCGCGGTCAAGCATCAAGTTTGCTCCAGGGTCATCTACAAATTGCTCTCTCACTGGATTCCATTCCAAAGGTCTTTGCAAAGAATAGGCTATGTTGGCAATATTACAAACCGATGCCGTTCGATGACCAATCTCTACATCGCAAATTGGACGTGTTCTATTGCGGATTGCATCCAACCAATCTTCGTGATGGTTTTCGCTATTATAAACCCTTTGGGTGTCTGAATCTTTCAAAAGAGTATCAGCTAAAGCCTCATTTGGATAAGTTCTCAGATAAGATCGGCTAACTTCCAAACGACCTTCACTTCCAATAAATTGGATTTCATTATTCCCATCACCCCATTTGGTGTGTGTAACTTTAATTCCATTGTTATAAGTATAATTCAAACCACTTTCTGCTGGTCTAGATGGTGGAGTGAATACTGTGGGGCCTGAGTGGTCTTGATCTAATGCCCATTGAATAATATCAAACATATGAGCTCCCCAATCCGTTATCATTCCACCTCCAAAAGGTTTATAATCTCTCCACTGCCCCCAACGTTTATCTTCCAAAGGGCAAGCCAAGTCCATATGATATCCTCTATAAGGTGCTGGTCCAATCCATGCATCCCAATCAATAGTATCTGGGGTTTCTTGAGTCGGTAAATCACAGGCTTTATAGGGAGCTCCTACAGCAACTTTAATTTCCTTTATCTGTCCAATGTAGCCGTTCCGTATCAATTCTACTCCATGACGAAAACGTTCCCATGAGCGCTGCATACTCCCCGTTTGAAATACCCTTTGGTATTTTCTCGCTGCATCTACCATTGCTCTACCCTCTGCAACAGAGCTTGACAAAGGTTTTTCACAATATATATCTTTCCCCGCTTTAGCAGCATCCACTGCCATTTGAGCATGCCAATGATCCGGTGATGCAATAACTACAGCATCAATATCTTTTCTTCCTAAAAGTTCTCTGTAAGATTTAATTTCATTTAACTGCTGCGAGGCTTTCTTTTTTCTGACGAGTTGTTTTTGAAAAGTTTCAGTAAAATAAGCCATCTTTTTAATGTCAACATCACTAACAGCTACCAAAGCTGCATTATCATAATTGACAAAATTGGTCATTAAACCCCTTCCCTGCCTTCCTACACCAATAAAGCCAAGGTGAATCTTATCATTGGGTGTAACACCAGAAAAGCCCATCACATGGCTTGGTACTATACTAAATACAGAGGAAGCTACTGTAGATTTTTTTATAAATGATCTTCTTTTCATAATTAAATGTCGTCTTTTAATTTTCTGTTTTCAAATTAGAAAATAAAACTTTAAGCTTTTCAATTATCCCCAAAAAAATGAAAAAACTGATTACACTTATCGCTATTCTTATTCAAATTTGTTCTGATTAAGGAGATGGAAGAAAATCTTATTGCTACTAAAATTCGTGTAAATTAATACACTAAATCCTCTACGGGGATTATCCCTTAACAGTGATATCTGATTCAAGATGATAAAGCTATTGAAGGAAGTGGCTGGCAGCTATTGAATAATCGCATTGAAGGCTTTGAATACTTTGAGGATTACATCTACGATTTAGATGTAGCTGTCTTAGAAATTGAAGATTCCTCTAGGTATTAAGTATATCTTAAAACAAGTATTTAGTATGACTAAAGTCGATTGGATTTAGGTATGTATAGAGCGGTTTTCTGTAGCTGCCAAGGCCGCTTCTTTTACTGCTTCTGCATAGGTAGGATGAGAATGACTCATACGGGCAATATCTTCAGCTGAAGCTCTAAACTCCATCGCTGTAACTGCCTCTGCAATTAAATCTGCTGCTCTAGCTCCAATCATATGAACTCCTAATACCTCATCAGTATCTGCATCTGCTAAAATTTTAACAAAGCCGTCAATATCCATACTTGCTCTAGCTCGTCCAAGAGCACGCATAGGAAATTGTCCTGTCTTATAGGCTCTACCCTCTCCTTTAAGTTGCTCTTCTGTTTTTCCAACCGCAGCCACCTCAGGCCAAGTATAAATTACATTGGGGATGAGATTGTAATCAATATGGGGTTTTTGACCTGCCAAATATTCAGCAACCACCACTCCTTCTTCCTCAGCTTTATGTGCCAACATCGCTCCCTGAACTACATCTCCTATAGCGTAAATATTTGAAGCTGTTGTTTGTAGGTGATCATTTATAACCACCTGACCTCGTTCGTTGATTTGTACTCCAGCAGCTTGGGCGTTCAATCCATCAGTATAGGGTCTACGACCTACTGACACCAAACAATAATCTCCTTCAAAAGAAACATCAGTTCCTTTCTTATCTGAAGCCGTAACATGGATTGTAGTTCCTTTTCGCTCAACTTTATTTACTCCATGAGAAAGGTTGAACTTTACCCCTTGTTTCTTCATAACTTTCATCAGCTCTTTAGACAATCCTGCGTCCATTAAAGGAGTAATTCGGTCTGCGTATTCAATCAGAGTGACCTCAGCACCTAAGCGTCTGTAAACTTGTCCAAGCTCAAGTCCAATCACACCACCCCCGATGACGATCAAATGTTTTGGTATTTCTTTAAGCTCTAATGCTTCTGTAGAAGTAATCACACGCTCTTTATCTAATTTGATAAGGGGCAAAGGTGCTGGCTTGGATCCTGTAGCAATAATTGAATTTTTAGCTTCTATAGTTTGCGCATCTGCTCCCTCAATTTTTATATGAGTAGCATCTTCAAAACTTCCGACTCCATGCAATACCTCAATTTTGTTTTTTCCCATCAAAAAATCGATTCCTTTGGTCGTCTGCTCAACGACAGCTGACTTTCGGTCGATCATTTGCTTGAAATTAATTGTAAGCGCTCCTTGAAATTCGATGCCATGCTCTGAAAAATGTTTTTGTGCAGATTCGTAGTGATGCGAAGAATCCAACAGAGATTTTGATGGTATGCATCCTACATTAAGGCAAGTACCTCCTAAGGTATTGTATTTTTCAATCAGTGCAGTTTTCATTCCCAATTGATCACATCTAATAGCAGCTACATAGCCTCCAGGCCCCGATCCGATAATGGCAACATCGTATTTTTTCATATTCACAAATGGTTTTCGGTTATAAAAATACAAATGTTTCCTCGCTCTTCATCATCCAAAAGAATGCTTTTAAAATATTTTTTTCTAATTTTATGAAAGACCCTTAATCTCCAGTGAAATGACTAATACTACTTTACCCAAACAATACAAAGCCATTCAACAAAAGTCTAGGGAATTAAATTTCAGTCAAATATCAGAAGATGGGTCGGTATACTCTTAAGGCTTTTAGTCTCCTCCAAAACTTTTGCAACAATTTTGAATTGAGTGCGGGAACCGGTTTGAACCAGGCTTGGTTAAAAGAGGGGCTTCATCCCAAAGGGAATCTGGTTACGGTTAAAAAACATAAAAAACTACTCCAAGGGGCACATTCATTTTTCGAAGAAGTTGACCGTATTGAATTTTTAAATCTAGATGCATCTGAATGGATAGAAAACAATAAAGAAGCGCATTTTAATTTGATTTTTACTGATACTTGGGCGGGAAAGTTTACTGATTTAGAAACTGTGCTTGAAATGGTAAAACCCAATCATTTTTTATTTAATCGAAAATTAAAATTACCAAGCCCATTCCATTGGTCTGGTTATTATAAGTAAAAAGTCCTTTTTCTTGTTGAAAAACTAAAATACCATCCTGACTTTTATACTTTTCCTGTTGATGTAGGTTCTGGTTTGATGCTCCTTTGTAGAAAATAGAAGTCCACTTTAATGAGCTGTTGTCCAACTTCTCAGTTAAATTGATTAAACTTGTATCAGATCAAAACAAAAAGTCTTGAAAAGCAAACAAATCTCTCTTGGATACGCTTTATTACCCATTTTAATTTTAGTCATCCTTTTGTCTTACAATGTTATAGTATTCGGAGATGAAGCATTAAGTGGGTCTAATCAATTTATCTTATTACTTGGAGGAGCGGTAGCTGCAATTGTAGGCTTTAAGTGGAATATTTCATATGAAGTTATGCTCAAAAAAGTTGCTGAAAATTTACAATCAGTTACTGGAGCACTTCTTATTCTTCTTTTTGTTGGTGCCTTGGCAGGAACTTGGCTAGTCAGTGGAATAATTCCTTCAATGATTTACTACGGCTTGCAAATTCTTCATCCGATTATTTTTTTGCCAGCCTGCATCATCATTTGTGCTATTATCTCACTTGCTACAGGAAGTAGTTGGACTACCTCCGCTACGGTAGGTATTGCATTAATTGGTATTGGAAAAGTTCTAGGTATTCCAGTTGGAATGGTTGCAGGGGCCGTAATTTCTGGAGCCTACTTTGGTGACAAACTATCCCCACTCTCTGACACTACTAATTTGGCTCCGGCGATGTCAGGCGGTGAGCTTTTTAGTCATATTCGCTATATGACATTGACCACCGTTCCCACAATAATTGTGACCCTAATTGTATTTCTTATAATAAGTTTTACCCAAAATAATGTAGGAACAGCAGATATTGATTCGTTAATGCACGCCATTAAAGATAAATTTACAATCAACTTCAGTTTATTTTTGGTGCCAGCCGTCGTGGTATTTCTAATCGTACGTAAAGCTCCCCCATTGGTTGCACTATTGATCGGAACTTTATTAGGTGGGTTATTTGCACTAATTTTTCAAAAAGACATCCTTATTGAAGTTGCCCAAGCAAGTAGTTTTAGTTTTGAGGTAGCTTACAAGGGAATCATGAATGCCATTACTGTTGCTTCAGAAGTAAAAACCACAAATCCTTTGCTCAATGATTTATTCAGTTCAGGAGGAATGGAAGGTATGTTGGGAACAATATGGCTCATCATTTGTGCATTGGTTTTTGGAGGGATAATGGATGCTATTGGAGCACTCGCTCGAATCAGTAATGCGCTTCTGAGCTGGGCAACTAGTACTTTTCAATTATTTGCTAGTACGGTCGCCTCTTGTTTGGCGATAAATCTTACTGCATCAGACCAATACCTATCTATAGTCATTCCAGGAAAAATGTTTACTGAAGCCTATAAAAAAAGAGGTTTAGCTCCTGAAAATCTCAGTAGAACTCTTGAAGACTCTGGAACTGTTACCTCGGTATTAATCCCATGGAATACCTGTGGAGCTTATCAATCTGGCGTGTTAGGAGTGGGAGTTGGCGAATATTTTATCTATGCAATATTCAACTGGTTAAGTCCATTTATGACTTTACTTTACGCAGCATTTAAAATTAAAATAGCTGCTAGAAAAGAAGCAAAAGCACAATAAGAAAAACTTATAAAATCATCAATTATTATAAATTGAAATTGATTGCTATATTTGGTTACATTAGCTACTTTAGTGACCAAATAAATTTTTAATTATGAGCGAAAGTAAATGCCCTTTTCACGGTTCTACAACAAAACCTACTGTTGGGGCTGAAAATACCGATTGGTGGCCCAATCAATTAAATATTGATATACTCCGTCAACACGACAGTAAGAGTAACCCTATTACTGAGGTAGACTACAGAGAGAATGTAAAAAAATTAGATATTGATGCTGTCAAGGAAGATGTCAAAACCATGCTAAAAGATTCTAAGGATTGGTGGCCAGCAGACTGGGGTCACTACGGTCCATTCTTTATCCGGATGACATGGCATGCTGCAGGAACTTACAGAACAGGTGACGGTCGTGGTGGAGCTGCAACTGGCGCACAGCGCTTTGCTCCGTTAAATTCATGGCCAGACAATGGAAACCTTGACAAAGCTCGCAGGCTATTATGGCCTATCAAGGAAAAATATGGAAACAAGTTATCATGGGCTGATCTTCTTGTTCTCGTGGGTAACGTAGCCATCGAAGATATGGGAGGACCAAACCACGGGACCGTTTTGGGACGTGAAGATATATGGCATCCAGAAAAAGACATTTATTGGGGAGCAGAGGACGAATGGTTAGGAGACAATCGTTATGGCAAAACTCGTCAGTCTCTTGAAAACCCTCTCGCAGCTGTTCAAATGGGATTAATTTATGTAAATCCTGAAGGACCCAATAGTAATCCTGATCCTGCACTTTCAGCTCAAGACATTCGCGAGACATTTAAAAGAATGGCTATGAATGATGAGGAAACTGCTGCACTTACAGCAGGAGGACATACTTTTGGAAAGGCACACGGAGCAGGAGATGGAGGACTTGTTGAAGCAGAACCAGAAGGAGCACCAGTCGAAATGATGGGCCTTGGATGGAATAACAAATATGCTTCTGGTGTTGGTGTAGATGCTATAACAAGTGGTATAGAAGGACCCTGGACCACAAACCCAACTCAATGGGATATGGGCTATCTAGAACTTCTATTCAAATACGAGTGGGAGCTAAAAAAGAGTCCTGCGGGAGCTTGGCAATGGCATCCAATGGATTGTGCTGAAGAAGATATGGTTCCTCAAGTAGACGGAAGTGATGTAAAAGTACTCCCTATGATGACTACAGCTGATATGGCTATGAAAGTAGACCCGATTTACAATAAAATCTGTCAGCGATTTTTGGCAAACCCAGATGAATTTGGAGAAACCTTTGCAAAAGCTTGGTTCAAACTACTTCACAGAGACATGGGACCTAAAACCAATTATATTGCTGGAGACTTTAAAGATGTAAACTACATCTGGCAGGATCCTACTCCTATTGGAAAAATTCTGACTTCATCTGAAGAAGATGCTGTTCGAAACATATTGAAAAATTCTGGTCTTAGTGTTCAAGAAATGGTTAATACAGCTTGGGCAAGTGCGAGCACATTTAGAGGTTCTGACAACCGCGGTGGAGCCAATGGTGCTCGTATTCGTTTACAACCTCAAAAAGACTGGGACGTCAATAAGCCTGAAGAATTGTCAAAAGTTCTGGCAGTATATGAGCAAATTGCCGCTGAGCAAGGAACCAGTGTAGCTGATGTAATCGTAATTGGTGGAGCTGTAGGGATTGAACAAGCTGGTGGAGAAAAAGTAGAGGTAACTACTGGTCGTGGTGATTCAACTCAAGAAGATACCGATCTAGATTCATTCAATCTACTTAAACCTAGAGCCTGTGGGTTTAGAAATTATTCTGAAAAAGAGTTTGCTGTGAGCCCAGAGGAAATTATGCTCGATAAGGCGCAACTTTTAGGGCTAAATCCTGTTGAAATGACTTTACTTATAGGTGGACTTCGCGCTATGGGAATCTCTCACAGCGGTGATGGTGTTTGGACCAATGGAAAGTTAGACAATAGTTGGTTTAAAACTTTACTCTCTATGGATGTTAAGTGGGATACAACTGGATACAACAGTTATGTCGCTTCAGATCGTGCTACTGGTGCAGAAGTTAGAACAGCTTCTAGAACAGATCTAGTTCTCGGTTCGAATTCTGAACTTAGAGCCATTGTTGAAGTTTATGCTCAGGATGATAACAATGATAAATTTGTAATTGATTTTACCAAAGCCTGGAATAAAGTGATGAATGCTGATCGTTTTGATCTTCGATAGTATCTATAGTTGTAAGAATAATATAATCCTGTATATACATCGGGTTTTTTATTATCATCTCAATTCGGATACAATATTATTTTTTAATCCATTGATTCTATATAATCCCTTTAGAATTGAATTTGTATTTTTGTTTAGAGATTATACTCAATGGCAAAAAAAAAGCAACCCAAGCAAATCGATTCAAAAATAATACGTCAGAGACAAATTCTCTTTGGCGGGGCTTTGTTGCTTCTAGCCCTGCTTTTGACAATCGCTTTCATTTCTTATCTATACAGTTGGAAAGCTGACTACAGTACTTTAGGGGCACTAACAGATAGAACTGTGGTTGCTCAGAATGTGCTCAATAAATTGGGTGCCCTAATCAGTCATTTTTTTATATATCAAGGCGTTGGTCTAGGAGCTTTTTTGATTCCATATCTTATCGGCTTAAGTGGCTATAAACTTTTCTTTAACGTTAATGCCAGAGGTCTAGTAAGTTCATGGGCTTGGGGAATTGCCCATATTCTTTGGACCTGCTTAACATTTGGGTATTTATGGACAGAATTTCCCATTTTATCTGGAATAATTGGTTTTGAAATTCACTCCTTTGCTGTCATTTATATCGGACGCCTAGGGCTCTTAGCAATACTGTCCTTTTTATTTCTTTGTTTTATTGTTATCGAGTTGGGATGGACACCTGAAAAAATAACTTTATGGTTTCAGTCATTAGAGAAAACTGAAACGCAAAAAACAAATGAAGAAATTGCTGATGAAGGAATTGAAATTGATCTTAATTCAGTTTCTAAAGCTCCTACCTCCACCGACAATCTTAAAGAAGAGATTGCCTTTGATAATTCCGCAGACGAAAAAGAGACCGCAGTTTTAGAAGCTGAACCTATTGCAATGGAAATTGAAGCACCCGTTGAAGAAAGTGTAGAAGAAAAACTGTCTAAAACCCTAGTTGAAAAACAAGGTTTTTTTGACCCCACTTTAGAACTCAGTAATTTTAAAAGACCGGGTATAGATTTATTGAAAGATTATGGGGATAGTGGGATCACAATCAATCAGGAAGAATTGGAAGCCAATAAAAATAAAATTGTTGATACACTCAACAACTACAAAATTGGAATTGCAAATATCAAAGCAACCATTGGTCCTACGGTAACTTTGTATGAGATTGTACCTGATGCGGGTATCCGAATTTCTAAAATTAAAAATTTAGAAGATGATATTGCGCTTTCACTGTCGGCTCTTGGCATTCGAATTATCGCTCCTATTCCAGGCAAGGGAACTATTGGAATTGAAGTTCCAAACCAAAAGCCAAGCATAGTCTCCATGCGATCTGTAATTAGTGCTTCTAAATTTCAGAACGCAGAGATGGAATTACCTATTGCTTTGGGTAAAACAATTAGCAACGAAACTTTTGTAGTCGATCTATCTAAAATGCCACACCTTTTGATGGCTGGGGCCACAGGTCAGGGTAAATCTGTTGGCTTAAATGCAGTTTTAACTTCCTTACTTTATAAAAAACACCCCGCTGAAATAAAGTTTGTATTGGTTGATCCCAAAAAGGTAGAACTCAATATTTACAATAAAATCGAACGCCACTATCTCGCAAAACTACCCGATACAGAAGAGGCTATTATAACAGACAATACCAAGGTAATCAACACGCTAAATTCTCTTTGTATTGAGATGGACAATCGCTACGAACTATTAAAAAATGCGATGTGTCGTAATCTAAAAGAGTACAATAAAAAATTTAGAGAACGAAAGTTGAATCCAAATGAAGGCCATAGCTATTTACCTTATATCGTTTTGGTGGTTGATGAATTTGCTGATTTGATCATGACAGCAGGAAAAGAAGTTGAGACTCCTATTGCCCGTCTAGCGCAACTGGCGCGTGCGATCGGTATCCACTTAATCATTGCAACCCAACGACCATCTGTCAATGTGATTACAGGAATCATTAAAGCTAACTTTCCAGCTCGAATTGCCTTTAGAGTAACCTCAAAAATTGATTCTAGAACGATTTTAGATAGTGGAGGTGCTGATCAACTAATCGGTAGAGGTGATATGCTTTACACTCAAGGAAACGAACTGACAAGAATCCAGTGTGCATTTGTTGATACTCCTGAAGTAGAACGAATTGCCGCTTATGTGGGAGGGCAAAAAGGCTATGCCGATGCTCATTTACTTCCCGAATATGTCGGTGAAGAAAGCCAAAGCAACTTAGATATTGATATCAGTGAGCGCGATGCTTTGTTTAGAGAGGCCGCCGAAGTAATTGTTACCGCACAACAAGGTTCGGCATCTTTATTGCAACGAAAATTAAAATTAGGTTATAATAGAGCAGGAAGAATTATCGATCAAATGGAGGCTGCAGGAGTAGTAGGACCCTTTGAAGGAAGTAAAGCCAGACAAGTTTTAGTATCTGACTTTGCAGCCTTAGATCGGTTATTAAATGACGAAGAGAATTAATCACATTTCCAAAAAATAAAATTGCCATGAGAAAACGAATTGTTTTCCTTCTTTTTACGTCTGTTTTGAGTATTCAGCTGAATGCTCAAAACACTGAGGCTGCTCAAAAGCTTTTAGACGAAGTATCAACTAAAATTGCCTCCTTTGAAACCATGACCTTTGAATTTGATTATGTACTTGAAAACAGACAAGAGAACATCAAACAAGAAACCAACGGATCCGTCACTGTATCTGGAGACCGTTATAAATTACTTTTTCTAGGGGCTGAACAATTATTTGATGGTAAAAAAACCTATACCGTAGTCCCTGAAAACGAAGAAATAACCATTACCAGCATTGAAGAAACGGAGGACATTGGTATAAATCCTTCTAAACTTTTGTACTTCTATAAGGAAGGCTATTCTTTTCAGTGGGATATCAAACAAAATGTGATGGGACGAACTATTCAATTTATCAAACTCATACCCGCGGAGGAGAATAAAGATGTAGATTATCTTTTACTAGGTATAGATACGGTCAAAAAAACCATCTACCGACTAATTGAAATAGGATCCAATCAAACACGAACAACCCTCACTATTTCAAATTTTGTTTCCAATGTGAAATTGAATACCAATTTCTTTGAATTTGATGCCTCATTGTATCCAGATTATTATATAAATCAGTAGACTTTGAAAATCATTGATCGCTACATTTTAAAAAGCTATCTGACACGCCTTTTCAGTGTTTTTACTATCTGTATGTTTATTTTTATCATACAAACTTTTTGGTTGTTTATCGATGAACTGGCTGGAAAAGGCTTGGACATTTTGATCATTCTCAAATTTCTCATCTATTATTCTCCAAAGCTTATACCGCTTGTATTACCTCTATCGGTATTATTGGCATCCCTTATGACTTATGGGACACTTTCAGAAAATTATGAGTTTGCAGCCATGAAATCTACAGGGATTTCACTTCAACGTGCACTTTATGGCTTAATGATTTTTCATATTTTGCTAGGTATTGGAACCTTTTATTTTTCCAATCACGTGATACCTTACGGTGAATTAAAATCCTACAACCTTAGACGAAACTTAGCTAAACTGGAACCCACATTAGCCATACGAGAAGGGATTTTCAATGAAATTGGTGAAATCAACATAAAAGTTAAAAAAAAGTATGGAGACAATGATCGATTTTTGGAAGATGTGATTATTCACGAGTACAGCCGCAATCAAAAAAATAATATTGTCATAAAGGCCGAACGAGGGGAAATGAAAAATGAGCCTACCGATCCCAACCTAAAATTAGTGCTCTATAATGGCAATCGCTATGAAGACATTGAACCTAAAAAGGCTCGTGACAAACAGCGAATACCTCATGCTAAGGTATCCTTTAAAACATATGAGATGAATATCGACCTCTCTCAATTCAATCAAGTTGATTTAGAAGAAGAGAACTATACCTCAACCTTTAGAATGCAAAAAATTGATCAGTTAAAAATTAGCATCGATACCTTACAACGGAATTATGGAGAACGACAGGACGTATTTAGTGAAAACTTTAGTAAAAAAAGTGTAATTACCAGTATTGTTAAGGAAAAAAAAGTTTCTTCAAAAAAAGACAGCATACCACAAAATATTTTTGAATTTATAGCGACTGAAGAATATTGGAAAAAAGCCCAATTGATAGAAGAAGCCATGTCAACAGTTCGTATTGGAATGAGAGATCTGAATTCAAAAAAAAATCAATTCTTTGCCTACCAAAAACTAATCAACCTCCACAAAGTTGAACTACAAAAAAAATACACTCTTTTATTTGTCTCCCTTTTGTTATTTTTAATTGGGGCATCTTTGGGAGCAATCATTCGAAAAGGAGGTATTGGGCTTCCTCTTGTTTTATCCGTATTGATATTTTTGACCTATCACTACATTGGATTATTTAGCACGAATGCAGCAGAGGATAACAGCATATCACCCTTTTTTGCTTCTTGGCTTTCAACCCTAATTTTAACACCATTTGCTGTTATTTTGACGCAAAGAGCATCTTCGGACAAAGGATTTATGAGCTTGTCCAACTTCTATTACCAAATTACAGAAAAAATCAAAAGACTTCCTTTTGTTAAAAAAAGATTACAATCACAATGACAAAACAAAAAATTAAATTAAATACGATTCCAGAGGCCATAGAAGCCATTCGAAATGGAGAGGTTATTATTGTTGTAGATGATGCCAATCGCGAAAATGAAGGAGACTTTATAGCCGCTGCAGAAAAAATAAGTCCTGTGTTGATCAACTTTATGGCTACACATGGACGTGGATTAATCTGTGCACCTCTTACCGAAGAACGCTGTCAAAAATTACATCTTGGTCGAATGGTAACCAACAATACCGACCCTATGGAAACTGCTTTCACCGTATCTGTTGATCTAAAAGGTAGGGGAGTAACTACTGGAATTTCAGCTTCGGACCGAGCCCAAACCATTAGGGCTCTAGTAAACGAAGAAACTTCTGCTTACGATCTTTCAAGACCTGGACATATTTTTCCTCTTATAGCGAAAAGCGGGGGTGTTCTCAGAAGAACAGGACACACTGAGGCAGCAATTGATTTTGCACGTCTTGCGGGTATGCAAGCGGCTGGAGTAATTGTTGAAATCATGAACGAGGATGGAAGTATGGCTAGATTACCAGAATTAACAGAAGTCGCTAAAAAATTTAATCTCAAGATCGTATCTATAGAAGACCTTGTATCCTACAGAATGCAGCATGATAGCTTGATTGTAAAAAAGGCTGATCAGGACATCAAAACACAATATGGAGACTTTAGGATGAGAGCTTATGAACAAACCACTAACGGAAATGTTCACCTTGCACTTTCCAAAGGGACATGGAACACGGAAGATGTCGTGTTGACTCGCATTCACTCTTCAAAGTTTACAAACGATATTCTTGGCACCTTAACAGGAACAATTCGAAAAGGTCTGGACGATATTTTTGCATTGATTAACAAGTCTGACAATGGAGCTATTTTATTTATCAATCAAGAACAAGCTCCTGAAAATTTACTTTCACGCATAGAGCTTCTAAAACAAATGCAAAAAGAAGGAAAAGAGAATAGTGCTCCACCTATGAAAATGGACTTTAAAGATTACGGTATCGGGGCACAAATCCTTCACGATCTCAACATACAAAAACTAAGAGTAATCAGTAATTCAAAACAAGCTCCTAGAATAGGTATTACAGGTTACGGTATCACTATAGAAGGCTATCAGAATTATTGAGTTTATTTAAAAAACCAAAGTTTTATTGCCATAATAAAAATGGTAACTAACATAGCAACACGAATGACTCGATCTTCTTTTTTAACAGACCAACGGCTTGCCCACAAAGCTCCAAAAAGAGTTCCCAAGGCCATAAGTGAACCCAATTTCCAGTTAACTGCATCGTTGTAAGCAAAAAGTGCAAGAGAAACGGCAGAATAAATCATAACGACAAACACTTTAGTCGCATTTGTTTTTAGTAGACTAAGGCGATTTAATCTATTTAAAAAGAGCATAATCACGATTCCTATACCTGCGTTAATAAATCCACCATAAATTCCTATGAGAAAAAATCCCAATATTGAATAGAACAAATATTTGCCCTTTAGCCGTTCAGGTAAATTCATTGCAAGAGACTTTCTTCGAATTAAAATAAGGAAACCCACTATCAACATAATTACAGCTAAAATCCGATTGAATAGCGCTCCATCGACTTTCAAAGCGATTTGAGCTCCAATAACAGCACCTATACTAGCACTGATCCCTAAATAGATTGGGAAGGGAAAGGTGTGTATTCCTTTGCTTCTATAACCAAAAGTCCCCCCTAAAGATTGGACTACTATAGCAATACGATTGGTTCCATTTGCTATGGCTGGTGGAAGCCCTAAAAAAATTAAAACAGGTAATGTAAATAATGAGCCTCCTCCTGCTAAGGTATTGATAATTCCGGCAAAGAACCCAACCACAACCAACAAAATACCCTCAAATAGCGTCTCCATAAATTAAATATAAAAATACAAAACTCATCTTCCTCTATGAGAAAAAAAGACAAAGATTAAATATTTCCTAATCAAAAAAAGGAATGTATATTTACAAATGCTAAGGAGAAATGGCAGAGTGGTCGAATGCGGCAGTCTTGAAAACTGTTGAGGGTCACACCTCCGGGGGTTCGAATCCCTCTTTCTCCGCATTAACAATCCCTATTGCATTTAAATACAATGTTTTAGGGATTTTTTGTTTTTTTATTGTACGGAATTTGTACGGCTATTCAATTTTAAAAGCTAAAAATTTCAATCAAGCATTAATCCAAAAACAAGGGCATGGGTTTTAAAAAACGGTTTTTCTATTGAAACAGGGGAATCGGATTTGATATGTAATCAAAATCTTAATAAATTAAAAGAATAAATATAAAATCATAATTCAATCATTCTGTTAACAATTTATCCGCAGAAAAATACCCAGAAAGAATTGCTCCTGGAACCCCCATTTGCTGGTAAGGATCATAAATTTCACCAGCAAAATAAACTTTTTTATCAAGTGGAAGATTTAGTATTTTAAGGTTTGATTTTTTTTCTAAAGCAGCGGTAGTCCAAGTCCCAAGAGTATAATCATACTTCCCCCAATTTTCTAAAATATATTCTCCTGAGAATGATAAAGATGCTTTCCCATCAAACATAAGATCTAACTCTTCAACCAAATCAGAGATAATTTCGTTTTCTGAATCAAGCTCATAATATTTTTGAGCTAAATCTCCTTTGCACAGAAAGCCTAAAATATTTGCTTTTGACTCTTTTTTAAAGGCTATGTCATAATATACTTTTTCTCCGTTTTCGACCTCGCATTCAATTGCATCAGGATAAAATTTTTCATTGAATTTCATAACAACTTTAAAACCAGGCTCAAAAACAATGGATTTTATTGCCTCCTGTTTTTCTATTGTCATTTCTGGTTTGAAACGAATTAATTTAGATTTCAGAACTCCAATAGAAACGGTTACAAGAACTTTATCAGATTCATATTTTTTTCCACTTTTAGTTGTGATAATAATTTTCTTTTCCGAATAATCAATATCTATTACTGGTGAATTGAATTTAATTTTGTGTTTTACGTCTTTAGCAATATTCTTGTCAATAAAATCGTACCAAGTTGACTTTTTAAATTTTGACTCTGGCATAAAATTGTATGCTAAACTATTTATCCAATCTGAATTTAGTTTATATTCTTTCCCATCCCAGCTTGCAGTGTTTTCCAAACGATACGGTATAAGTTCTTCATCAATTTCCTCTCCTTTTTTCCCTTTCAATTTATTTAAAGTAATGGGAGTGCTATGAAGCCACTCAGCTCCAACATCAATTGGAAAATCAGCCAGTATAGTATCCTTTTTTAATCTTCCCCCATACCTTTCAGTTGCCTCGAGAATTAAATAGTCAATATTATTTTTTTCAAATACTTTTGCTGCAGCTAAACCTGCTGCTCCTGCACCAACAATAATTACTTTTCCTGAATAGTTATATGTTTTTTCTAATGCTGTTTGTTTTGGAAGTTTATTTTTTGCTCTTGCTGCCCATTGAAAACAACCAGATAGGTTAAAGCACAAAAGGATAGATAAAATAAAATTGAAAATAAAAGATTTCATAAGATTTTAAATTGAATTAAATATACAACCATATCCCAAACACAGGGGCATGGGTTTCAGAAAACGGTTTTTCTATTGAAACAAGTGGATGGGATTTGATATGTAATCCATTCTCTATATATTTAAAGTATTATTAATCATAAATCAATTAAAATGAAAAAAATTTTATTATCCCTTTGTTTTTGTTTAACCACATCCTTATTCTCTCAAGTATATGTAATGCACGGTGTAAAAGTTTTGCCAGAGAATCAATCTTTATTTGAGAAAATTGAAACACAATATGTTTCTAAAATTGCACAAGATGCAGTAAATAAAGGAAATCTAGGAGGCTGGGGCTTGATCAAAATTGATCCATACATTGGAGAATCAGGAGGCTATAATTACATATTTGTAAATGGATTTAAGGACATAGATCACATGAATGAAAACTCAGATTGGTGGGCTAATTCAAAGGAAGTTTTAGGAATTGAACCTGATGTTTTATATAGAGATCTGGTTGAAGAATCAGGGCGTTATGTTTATAAACAACAAATGGAAATTCAAGGAAAGAGTCCTGCTAAACACATTGCGTTTTATTTTGGTTATGCAAATAATATAGTAGATTACTTAAAGATTGAAAAACAATGGGTCCCATGGCACAAAAAAAATATGCCTGTCACTGGATTAGTTTCATGGGGAGTTGGAACAAAATTCTTACCTGTTAATCCTAGTCAAAGAACTAATGTAATGACATGGAATATTTTTGATAAAAGATCTGATATTATGAAGTTTATTGGAGGTGAATTAAAAACATCCCCTTTCCCAAAGACTAATCAAAATAATGTAATGCCAAATGGATGGGAAAATATTGTAATAGGAGAAATTTTGAGTTTTGTTCAGTAAACGTAATTGAATACACTTTACAAGCAAGTTAAATTTAACCCTCCCAAGCGGAGGGTTTTTCTTTTCAACCCATTCTTTATATATTGTTTACATGAAAAGAATACCCCACCTTTTGGCATTCACCCTAACAGCATTCCTATTCCTATACAGGTGCTCTACTGAAAAAGAGGGTGTTGAAAAAAAATTAGAGTCTTGCTATTCAAATACTGAAATTCAATCCATATTTCTTAACGGGGAAAGCAGAGAATATATATCATATATCCCTGATTCATACGATGGAGTGTCAACTATTCCTTTAGTGATAAACTTCCACGGTTTTGGTGAAAGTGCAGGTGACTTTATGAATAATGCTGATATGCGAACAGTTTCAGAATCAAACACCTTTATTTTAGTCTATCCGCAAGGAAGTTGTTTAAATGGTTTATCTCATTGGAATGCTTGTCCAACTGGAGGAGAAAATAAAAGTGATGCTGATGATTTTAGTTTTGTTGAATCAATTATTAGTGATATTTCGTCGCAGTATAACGTAGATTTAGAAAGAGTTTATGCTGCAGGGTACTCTAACGGTGGTATGATGGCATATGGACTTGCGAACTATAAAAGTGATTTAATTGCCGCAGTAGCATCTGTCTCTGGAGCCATGTTAGATTGTATAGGTTTCACGAGCCATCCTATGCCAGTAGTACATCTCCATGGAACCTCTGATGATGTTATTCCATATAATGGGAGTAGTGATTGGAGTTCTGTACAAAGCACGTTAGACTATTGGATTAATTTTAATAATACTATTACATCTCCAACTGTAAGTAATGACAATAGCGGAGGAATGTCAATTGAACATTATATCTATGACGAAGGAGATAGCTCAGCTTCTGTTGAGCATTATAAATTCATAGGAGGAGATCATGTTTGGTTTAGCTCAACTTTTCGAGGTCGAAATACTTCTGAATTAATCTGGAATTTCATGTCAAGGTATGACATAAATGGATTAAGATAATGCACATAATTGTTCGATTAAATCTCCCGAACTATTTTATGGAATAAAAACATCTTCCCAAGCGGAGGGTTTTTCTTTTACAACAATGGATACAATCTAAATCCTTTCTAATCGATTGATATCATTGTCTTAACTCTGAGATTCGTTGTATTGGTTATAGGAGGAGCTGTTTGGTGAAAGTTTATACCGTTTTGTAAAAACAACCATTCTATATATCTTAGAGGTATTAATCATAAATTATTTATTATGAAAAAAAACTTTTTTATTATAATTGTTGCGATTCTCTTTTACGGAAATTCTTACGCCCAAGATTTAACTAAACCCAAAGGAGGCGGAGTTATCGATCTCATTACCATAATGCCATCAGATAGTTATTCCGATATGGTATTTGAAGGACAAATAAGCGGCTATGGAACAGTATACGTAGTCTTTAAAGTAGCTTCGATTAATTCTTTAAAAAATAGCGGGACTCTTGATGGGAATGCCAGAACCATATTAGAAAATGGAACACTCATATCCACTCCCTTAAAAGGATCATGGAAAAGAATGGGGTCGAAGGTAAAATTCTATTTTACTGATGCCATAAACAATGGTGCAATGAATTTTGTGATGTGGGATGTTGATCTTTTGAAGAAAAAAGCTAATGTTAAATATTTTGAATTGCACGAGGCAGAAAATTAAATCAAAGACATATACTTTTAATCCTGAAGGTCAACGGTTGAAATAACTTTTCTCAAGATAAAATTATATAACCCCCTCCCAAGCGGAGGGTTTTTCTTTTCAACCAATGGATAAAATACAAATCCTCTCTGTTCGATTGATATCATTGGCTTAATATTTAGATTACTGTACAGTGGTTTTAGAGGAGTGTTGTTTGGGGAAAGTTTGTAGTGTTTTGTAAAAAGGTCCATTCTCTATATCTTAGAGGTATTATTAATCATAAATCAATTAAAATGAAAAAACTATTTTTATTTATTACTCTTGTATCTACAGGTTTTTTGCACTCTCAAATGACTTTTCAATTATGGAATTTTAATGCTAAACCTGGAATGGAAAGTGCGATTGCTGACTTAGCAGAAAGTCAATGGGGTGATGCAAAATTTAAGTCTGGAGGAATTCAGATTGAAAGAATTGGTCATGGTGACAATGAATGGTCACATAGGGTAATTCTTTTTGGTGAAATAGGAAAAATAGGAAGAGTTGAAGGAGATGTTGAAAAATACGAATGGGATTTATTTGCTGAACGGCTTAATAATTATGTTGATGAATGGGGCACTTCTTATGCTGGAAGATTTTTGAGTCTTGTCGGAGGAGCATGGAAAGACTTTCCATATGTACAGATTTATGACTTAAAATTAGATGATCCTACAGCATTTAAAAAAGCACATGATAAAATAGTAGCTCAGACATCTAAATCAAGAGGGGACAGACCTGTTGGATTTGGAACATATGACATTGGTGGGGGAAATTCAATTTCACACTGGGTAGCAGTTGGATCAAAAAACTTTGAAGATCTAATGTCACAGAAAGTTGCCAACGATAAGTATGTGAAAGAATGGGCTGAATGGAATAAAAATAACGGAGGCGCAGAATCATCTTCAAATTATACTATACAAGTTTTAGCATCATACCCAAAAAATTAACTTTTCATAAATCAATAAAAACCCTCCCTAGTGGAGGGTTTTTATTTTAAAACCAATTAAGACAATTCAAATACTCTCTAATCCATTGCTAAATCTAATCTGACTTAAGATTTATGAATTATTAACTACTTCAAGCCAGGCTTGAGCCATAAGCTGACTTCCAGCCATGGAGGGGTGAACGCCATCTGGGGCCCAATAGGTTTCTTTAGCCTTTTGTAATCCTTTATCAAAAACACTTTGAAAAGGTACCCATAGGGCATTAAACTCTTTGGCTATTTTATGAGCAGCTTTTTGATATTTTTGAAAGGGAATTACCCAACTCTGTTCTACGGCAGATGTATTGGGAAGAATAAAAGGTTCACAAAGAACAATACGCACACCAGGTAACTCCTTTATAGTTCGTTTAATAAGGGCTCTTAAGTCATTTTCATAAATTTCAACCGTGCCGTTATAACCGTGTTTTACTTTGTGCCAATAGTCGTTTACCCCGATTAATATACTAACCAAATTTGGCTTTAAATCTATTGCATCTACTTGCCAACGATCTTGAAGTTGATACACTTTGTTACCACTAATTCCTCGATTGTAGATGTTAAACGCTTTATCAGGATGCGCATTTAACAAATGGGAAGCTGCTAAAAAAGCATACCCTGCACCAAAGGAATTCGCATTATTTGGAAGCTGATTTGTTTTTTCGCGTCCAGCGTCAGTTATTGAGTCACCTTGAAATAAGATTGTGTCTCCTCTGTTTAGTTTGGTGTTGAGCTCGGAGAAAGTGTCCTTTTGATTTGCTATTGTTATCATAGGCATACTCATTGCCAAGGAGGATTTGGCTATAAATTTTCTTCTATTAAGTTTCATAATTATTTTGATTGATTTTTAAAGTTAGTTTTTTTTGTCAAAAGAAAGATTTCAAAATATGAATTCTCAAAATATCGCTTTACATTAGTTTAAATATTAATCATATAGCAATCACAATGAAAAAAATAACTCTACTTACAGCACTTACTACTTTGATTCTGACCAGTTGTGCTAACCCAACAAAAGACAACTCGAATAGTGAGGTCGCAGCTCTTGAGATTGGATCGGCCAGCATGGATGGAATGGATTCCATGGCTCCTTTAGTTATTGGGGAAATTTCTAATCAACAAATATGGTTAGATTACATTCAGGCACACAATGATAAAAATCTCGAAAAGATAGCAGAGATCAATGCAGAAGATTGGGTTGGATATACTGCTGACGGGAGTGTTGTCAAAGGAAATAAAGCTCATATCGAAGTATTAGATGCGTGGTTTCAATCAGCAAATCCAAAATGGAAAGTAAAATGGATGATTGCCAATGCAGTGACTAATAAGGATGGTGTTGTCGAGCAATGGCTAACTACTGGAAATGACTATACCGATTTAGATGATAATGGTAACGAAATCATGGAACATAACGTACATGATATTCAATTTGTCGATGGAAAGATAAAACAAATAAACGTGTATAAAAGAGCCAAAGCTCAAGAAGATATGGGGTTTTCGTATTAAAATTTTTATAGATTCTCAAGCATATAGCACTCCACTACTCTTGAATCATTGAGTTTTATACTTTACCCTTAAGATACCTGGCTCTTCGCTAATAATGTATTTTATTATACTAAAATTACTTTAAATGTAACTGTTTGACAAAATTATAAATCCAATTTCATTGATTCCAATCAAAAATAATTTTTACATTGAAACTGATAAATAGCAATGTATTTAGACTTTAATTAAAATAAGTAGTCAGGTAAATAGCATAAAATATTCTTAAAGGAGCTCAAAAAAGATTAATCATGAAGAAAAGTCTAATTAGTTTCATAATAAGTTTCACCGCTGTTTTCAATTATTCGGCTTGTAATACCAAAAATGAAATTACGACTAGCCCCAATATACTTTTTATTTTTACCGATGATCAAAGAGCTGATGCGCTGGGTGTAGCTTCAAACCCTTATATCAAAACTCCTCATATTGATGCTCTTGCTAAAAATGGGACTCGCTTTGAAAACTGCTATGTTATGGGCGGACATCACGGTGCTATTTGTGCTCCGAGTCGCGCCATGCTTTTGAGCGGAAAAAGCCTGTTTCATGTATACGACAGATTGGACGGTGTTCAAACGCTTCCTAATTATTTGAGCACCCATGGGTACCAAACCTTTGGTACCGGAAAATGGCACAACGGATTCGCTAGCTTTGAGTCAAATTTCCAAGAGGGAAGTGAAATAATGCTGGGGGGAATGAGCGATCATTTTGAAGTTCCTGTAAGATATATGGACGCCAAGGGTAAATTAGATAGCCTACAAAGCAAAGGGTTTTCAACAGACGTTTTTACCGAAGCAGTGCTTGACTATTTAGATCGTTACAGTAAAAGTAAAAAGGACAATCCCTTTTTTTGCTATATCGCCTATACAGCACCTCATGACCCCAGATCACCTGCACCAGCTTATGCTGATGCATACGCTGAAGATGAAATCCCAGTGCCAAATAACTTTAAACCACTCCACCCCTTTCGCTTTGATGATTTTAATGTACGGGATGAAACATTAGCAGCCTGGCCAAGAACAACTGAGGTGATTCAATCGTCTCTCGCAGAATATTACGCCTTGATTCAACATATTGACGACCGTGTAGGAGATCTTATTGATCGACTAAAAATGCATAACTTATATAATAATACACTTATAGTTTATGCTGCAGATAATGGGCTTGCATTAGGAAGTCACGGTTTATTAGGTAAACAAAATCTTTATGAGCACAGCACAAAGGTTCCTTTAATTATGAGTGGTCCAGGAATTCCAGAGAAAGAAACATCTAAAGCATTGGTCTATTTATATGATATATTTCCTACACTCGTAGATTATTTAAAAATACCTCAGCCTACTAATCTTGATGGGAAGTCGCTGTTAAATATCATTAATAAAAAGGAAGAAACTGTTCGTACTAGCCTTTATACCGCCTACAGAAATACAGTCAGAGCAGTTAGAGACAAAGAGTGGAAATTGATTCGTTATCCACAAATTGACGAAACCCAGCTATTCAATCTTGATCAAGATCCTCACGAGCTTGTAAATCTTGCATCAGAATCCCTTTATCAAAATAAAGTTACTGAAATGATGGAAAAACTTAAAATGCATCATCAATCGACAGACGACACGCTCAACCTCTCTCCAAAAACGATCAGTTCGAAAGAATATGACTACAGAACTTTAATACAAAAAAGAGATCGTTGGCAACCTGCCTATATCATCAATAAATATTTTCCAAAGGAAGGGGATAAATAATAATTACTCAAACTGTCAATCTCTTCCTGATTGGTAATCCAACTTTAGGCCTATTGACGTTCGTGGTAAAAACCCCTCCCAAGGTTCTTTATCAGAGAAAGATGAAGCGTCAAGATACTTTAAATTTGATTCCTCATCCTTGAGTTTCAAGCCCAAAAAAGCTGAGATAAAGTGCTGATTGATATTATTTATTCGTCTTTGATCCCAAACTGAATCCGCGTAACGCAAGTATTCATCTATATGCAATCCCTCCTGTAAGGCATCTACTGGAGGAGGGTTGGGTGCAATATTGTGCCTCGCATTGATGTAGGTCAATAGATACCGTTCTGTATTTAGAGCCCCTTTATAAATGGCTTTAATTCCTTCTTCATAACCTGAAATATCATCCATACTCCCAGAAATAAAAAAAGTTGGGATTTTTAAACCTAATAAGCCTTGTTTATCCCATACTCCGTTTTCCATTCCCCAGGGTGCCATAGCCACTATTGCTTTGATCCTGCTGTCAAAAGTGGCTTCATATATTGGATTTCCAATCATTCGTTGTTCCAAATCCATTCTTCCTCTTGTAAATCCTTTAAACAGTTGAACGGCTTGAGCACTGTATCCTGCTCCAGCAACATTAAGGGCTCCATATCCTCCCAATGAATAACCAATAATTGCTGTATTGTTGACGTCAACTAGATTAAAAAGAAATGTTCCTGAATCTTTATTCAGCTTATCCATTTCATCCAAAACAAAAAGATCATCTAAAGAGCGATTGAGAAGTGTGCTAATAAATGGACCAGCATCTCTAAATGTAGAGTCTGTGTGGTCTATAGAAACCACTATATAACCTTGAGAAGCGAGTTGTTCTGTCAAATAGGAAAACATCAGCCTTGAACCTGTATACCCATGAGAGGTAATTAACAGTGGATAAGGGTTTTCCGTTTGCTTTATCTGAGCACCTCTTTTAGCCCTTCCTTTAAATTGAAAGGAGATTAAAGGTCTTTTTGGATCATTATGGTTTCCCATCACCTCATCATAAACTTCCTTCTCTTGGTCATCTTCATTAAGTACAGCGGGATACCAAACCTCCACTTTCAGTGGTCTGTCGTAAAAAACATCATTGTCCTGAGTACTATTTAAAATATCTAACTGGTTTGAATTATGAATTAAAAGAGTTCGTACTCCCACTTTATGTACTCCTCTTTTTGACAATAAAGGTGCATCGGGTAATTGATCACCATAAACAAATTCATCCTGTCCTATTTGTGCATAGGAGTTTAAACTCAACAGATAAAAGCAGATTATTAAGAACTTCTGATAATTATTTTTCATTTTAAGCTTAGTTTGCATTGATAATTGATTCATACCGATCAATCATTTCTATTAATTTTTGAGGGTTTGACACTGCTAAATTTTGCTGTTGAGCAATATCTTCTTCCAAATTATATAACTGATATTCACTTGCATTTCCTATTTCTATATTCACATTGGGGCTTACTGCAGGTCCAATGTAGGGAGGAATTAAGACCCAATTTTGACTTCTAAAGGCAGTTCTGCTAGTGGCTTCCAAAATTAATTCGCTTCGGCCCTTTCCAGCATTTTGAAATAAGACATTTGATAAGTCAACCCCATCTTTAGAACGTATATCAGATCCTACAATAGCGGCAATAGAATTTAAATAGTCAATCTGTGAAACAATTTGTTCAGAAACTGCCGGTTTTATCTTGCCTTTCCAATAAGTAATAAATGGAACTCGTGTACCTGCTTCAAAAAGACTGTACTTCCCACCTCTTAACTCACCTGCTGGTGTATGATTTCCAAGTTTTTCTAAAGCCTCATCATAATAACCATCGTTTAACACGGGTCCATTATCACTTGAAAGAATGATAATTGTGTTCTCTAATAAATTATTTTCTTCAAGATGGTTATACAATTCTCCTATACACCAATCAGCCTCGACAATAGCATCACCCCTTGCACCCATGCCAGAGGCACCTTCAAATCTTGGATGTGGGGTTCTAGGCACATGGGGTTGCTGAAGGGTATAAAATAAAAAGAAAGGAGACTCTTTCGCTTTATTTATGTATTGTTTCGCTTGATTTAAAAACTCATCTGCCATGTCTATATCACTCCATTTTGCCTGCTCTCCTCCTTTCATAAATCCAATTCTTGGCACTCCATTGACTATAGATCCATTATGTCCATGATGCCACATCATGGAAAGAAGCTCAGGATTATCTTTTCCTGTGGGCTGACCTTCAAAGTTTTTTTCAAAACTAACTTCTATAGGATCCTCTGGATCGAGATTTACCACATTTCCATTTTCCACATAGACAGTGGGAACTCTATCTTGGGTATCGGGCATAATAAAACTATAATCAAATCCGACCTCGTTAGGACCTGGACTAATTTTTTTATTGTAATCAATTTTGAAATCACTCAGACCCAAATGCCACTTCCCGACTATTGCCGTTTGATACCCTTGCGTTTTGAGCATCTTGGGTATTGTCATTTCATCAGTATCTATAATTAAATTTGCACCGGTTAATATTTTAGCGCGTTTATTCCGCCATGGATAAGTTCCAGTCATCAATGCATACCTGCTTGGGCTGCAAGTTGCTGAACTTGAATAGCCGTTCGTACAACGCAATCCGTTATTTGCAAGTTTGTCAATATTAGGTGTATTGAGTTTACCTTGACCATAAGCACTGACATCACCATAACCTAAATCATCTGCGTATATAATAATGATGTTTGGCTTTTGAGTTTGCTGATCAAGCTCACATGAATTCAAACAGCTCAACAAAAAAAGAATTAAAAAACGTTTCATAAGACGAAGTTTATTCTTCTAAGATAAGTGATTCTAATTCTATTCAATTAAGCCATACCAATTTCAATTTGTGTACAGCACAATATATAGAATGTTAATGGGGTTCTAACACACCACAAATTTAAGACACCTGTGACACAAAGAGCAGCTGGAATTAAACCTCCAGCTTGTATGTAGTCTGATTAAATTACAGCGTTACTAGGATCAAAACACTGTTTAATTTCAGTGGTTTTATTGGTTGAAAATAAAAAAAGCCCCTGAATTAGATTTCAGGGACTCTATTAACCATAAACCAATTCATCGAATTGATATACAAAATTAATAATTAAATTTTAAAAATATGTGACATAGGTCACATATTTTTTTTCTTGATAGGAAAAGTAATCTACTTAATTTTACCTTCGAGTTGAAGTTTTTTTAGGGATCTTGAAATTACTTCCCTCGAGGTTCCTAGGTCTTTTGCTATTTGCTTATGTGTTTTACTGTCAGCTATATTTCCATTTGGAGAAGAGTTCCTTTTTAAATAAGAATACAATCGCTCGTCTATCCTTTTAAAGCTAAGAGCATTGATAGTATCCAACAAGTCCCAATAACGATTTAAAAATAAGTTCAGGATAAGATCATTCCATTCTTTATAATCAGTT
>Ga0228615_1000120_pt1 | contig 42602 bp, 46 predicted proteins | sample 16DmetaG_FD_190530 | JGI IMG/M metagenome (GOLD analysis project Ga0228615, IMG submission 190530) | Seawater microbial communities from Monterey Bay, California, United States - 16D | ecosystem: Environmental > Aquatic > Marine > Coastal | place: USA: California | collected 2016-10-17
TATTGGAAAAAGAAAAAGATTACCAAAAATATTCCCAACTGGCGGAAAGCATAAAAGAAGCCATCAATTCCCGTTTTTTCGATCCAAAAACAGCGATTTACGGGAGTGGTTTTCAGACGGAGTTAAGCACAGCTTTGTTTTGGGGGATTGTTCCGAAAGACTATACTGAAAAAGTCGCCCTCAACTTGGCCAAAAAAGTAGTTTCAGACAATCGTCATATTGATGTTGGACTGCTGGGCAGTAAAGCCATTCTCAATGCTTTGAGTGAAAACGGCCATCCCGACTTGGCCTATGAAGTGGCTACACAAGAGGATTTTCCTTCTTGGGGCGCCTGGATCAAGGAGGGTGCCACTACCCTTTTTGAGGATTGGAAAGTGAACGAAGAAAGAAAAGGAGCCATGTCAAGAAACCATATCATGTTTGGGGAAATTGGCGCTTGGTTTTACAAAGCCTTGGGAGGCATCAAACCCGATCCCAAACATCCCGGTTTTAAAAACATTTTGCTAGAACCTCACTTTGTAAAGGGCCTTGAAAGATTCGAAGCCCAACACAATGGACCCCATGGACAAATTCACAGTAACTGGGAAAAAAAGAATGGAAAAGTTTTTTACAATATAGTGGTACCCCCCAACAGCAGTGCGACCTTGATCATCAATCGTGGAAAAATACACAAAAAAGACGGAGTAAAATTTTCTAAAAACAAAAAAGGTGCTTTTCAGGCTCAACTGCTTTCAGGCATATACCATTTTGAAATTATATTATAACAAAGAAACACTTTTTTACAGAATATTTTTAACCTTAGAAAGGGAAAAACTATATCAAGTAATTTGAATTTTCTGAGTTCCGAGGATCAAAGAAGAGAAGCTTTTCAAGCAAAACTACTCTCGGGTAAATACCATTTTGAAATTAAGTAATACTGTCAAGCTATCTTTGAATAAATTGTATTTCATAGGATGGGATTTGATATGTAATTCATTCTCTATATCTTAGAAGTATTATTAATCATAAATCAAATAAAATGAAAAAAACACTAGCACTATTATTTTTAATTTCAGCATTTTCAATAAATGCCCAAAGTTATATTCAAATGGAGGTAATTACTCTTAAAAGTGGTCAAGAAGATGAATATTTAAAAATTGAGGAGTTTTTTAGCGAGGTGAAAAAACTTGCTGTTAAAAAAGGGCTCCAATCCGGATGGGCAGTATTCAAAAATATTCCAAATGACCAAAATAAAATTGAAGGATTAACTTATCCAGACTACATGGTGTTTAATCTATATGACTCTAAAGAACAAATGGAACAGAGTGTCGATATCAATAGTATAACAAATATGGCCCATAAGGGAAAAACCAAAAAGAAAGTAATTAAAAAGATGCTTTCAAGTTGGTCGTCGCCAAGGCAAGAAACAAGAAATTATACTTATAAAAGAATTTCAAATACTGATTGGGGTTTAGGAGAATTCAAAAAGGGTTTAAAAATGTATGGTGCACCTATTCAGCAATTGGATGAAAATTATGTTAACTATGAATTAGAGTTTTTCAAAAAAGGACACGATAAACAGATTGAGACAAAAGAAAGGGGCTGGTGGGAATTAAATGAAATAATAAACTCAAGTGACAATGCATTAAAAGAGATGACACACATCCTTTTTGAAGCTCCAGGTCCGATGTGGGGTAAAATAGAGAGTCCTGAACCGACTTTCACAGAAAGAATGATGAGTGAAAATGGTCAAAAGACCAGAAAAATGTGGCCTCATTTTGAAATGGAACTTCAATATTTTGCCTTTAATAATTAGTGCTAACTCAACCCTCCCAAGCGGAGGGTTTTTTTAACCCAATGGATACAATCCAAATCCCTTTTAATCTATTGATATTATTGCCTTAACCTGAGTTCTATAAAAGGCATTAGTGGGTATTCATTAGGGGAAAGTTTGTAATGTGTTTTGAAATAAACCCCATTATCTATACATTTAAAATTATTATTAACCATAAATCAATTAAAATGAATGAATTTGAAGTATTACAGTATTTTCAAAGCGGTTTTCAACAAAACGCTTCCTACCTTTTAGTAGTTACAATATTAGTTTGTCTCAATTTTTATTTAATAAGAAGAGCAAGAGAAACTAGTATGCCAAGTTATGGAAAAGCATTAGTAACTATTTTTGGATTAATGACTGTTTATTTTGGTTGGACTGTTGGAGCATTTTTAAGGTCCATGCAAATAAATATGGCAGTCACTTTAGGAGAATTAAAAAATAAAGGTATTTCTATTTCTGCAGCAAGTAATGACTGGATAAATGAGATGGGGAGCCCAATAGAGCCATACTCAGCTGGTTCACCAGATGTGCCGACAATGATTTTTTGGGGTATTATTGCCCTAATGTTGATTTTAGGAATGTGGGCACCAGCACCTGAAGGGGCATACGATAAATAAGTATTCAAATTTTTGAATTACCCTCCCAACCGGAGGGTTTTTCTATTTCTACAAAGCCTGAAGGAGGTTGCAACTTATAGAGTTCGACTTTTCTCTAAAATCATAATCCATAATATTATTTAAATATTAAAGACTGATTAATCTTGATAAAACACTTTTTGAAACTTTAAAAACTGTTCCATGCCTTATTCCTTCAGGAAAAACTACTTCATTCGAAATATCTTCCCAGCTATTCAAGTTCTTTGACTTAATTGCTCCGAATTTTTGTTCTTTATATTGATCAAAATAAACAACCCAATCATCCTCTATCTTATAGGCTTTTATTACAACCATTTCTTATGTTATTTTAATTTCTAAGATTTCCATGATCCATTACCAATACACCTTTACTTCGATCTGCAGATATTAAAAAATTTATTGTAGGATAAGAGATGTTTGCTGAACTTCAAAGAGATATTACTCCTGAGTTAGCAGCCGAAATTCTAAAGAAATCTTTAAATAATAATTATTCAAAAGCTTAGCTCTTGGGCTAAGAAATAATATTTCATACATACAAGCATATAAACTATAAAGTATAGCTAGATCAAAATTTATGATTCAATAACTAAATTTTATTTTTCCTATAGTTTGTTTTTGAGACATTAATTCGCCATCTATAAATAACATAAACCCTTTTCCTCTATTATATTTATCACCATATTTATCCCAAACAAGGGTTAAAATTTTATTATGATAAAGTACATTATCAAGACAAAAGTAATCCCACATATTTTTTGGAATAAGAGGATTAATCTCAATAATATTGTCATTGCGTGGTCTCAAACCCATTAAACCGGTAATTATTAAGTCATTATATGTTGAATGGTTGTAATCTTTCCCTCTTTCTTTCCCCCCCTTTTCTTTACTCCAGGTGCCATTTTTCCACGATTTTAGTCGTGTTCTTGCTATCCAATCTCCTGTATATGGATTCAAATTTTCATCAATCCAAGGAACTACTTTTCCATCATCTCTTTTTAATTTATGGGAATTTGTGTAAATCTTAAGTAATTCAAAATAATCCTCTTCATTAATTATATTTTGATCATAATTGTTAAGAAGATTAGCAAGTGACGTTAACACATTACATGTTGCTAATGGCCAGCTTGGTCCATTCCATAAACATTCATGTCCTTGGTACGATATTTCAAATTTAGGATGTCTTTGCTCTAAATAAGTTGGTCCATATGGTGCATAAAAACCATCGTTATCCATTAAAAATTCCCATGCTTTTTCATAACCTTTATCAGGCATATTAAAATACCATGGCGTATATCCATAGAGCTCTCTAGCATCACTGAGTAATGAACTGACTTCTTCTAAGTCTTTCTCAACCATATCTGTAGTTAGGACTTTAAAAAAATCAGCCTCTTTATCCCATAATTTATTTTGAACCAAGTTTTTAATTTTATCTGCTTTATTGGTGAATTTTTTTTCTATATCTGACTTTCCAGCCATTTTTGCAATTTTGGAAATGGCTACAGCATCGCCAAACATAAAACTATTTAAGCTTGGGCGAAAACCATGACCTCCCACAGAAAACTCACCTCCATCTCTGTCATCAAGAGTATAAAATAGACCATTATTTCTTTTTCCGATATGATGTCCATACCAATCCCAACCGGTTTCCCATAGTTCATAATTTTCAATTAAATCAGGCAGTAAGTCCAAAAGTGTTTTGCTGTCTGAGGTTACTAGAAATCTATTATACATTGCATCTGCAACCCAGAAACTGTAAAGACGTGGATCCCCCCCTTTTCTAAACCAGAAATAAGAATAATCATCAAGAAATTTAAAATTATGAAGCCAGCGTCCCTCATAATAGTGGTGAGCAGCAGGACAACTAATTGTATTGTGCTTTCCTGACCAATCTACATCAGGTAAAAATTCAGTAATTACATAACCATCTGGTGTTTGTTTTATATGTTTACGATATGTCCACCATCTAAAGTAGTAAGTCCTTTCAAAATCAATATCTGGACATTCAAAAAGGGGGATGTTATTTTTTAAAAAATTATAAGCCTCTTCATTAGGGATATTTGAATATAGTTCCTCATCGTCCGCATTAAAACGCTCAACATAGGTTTGTAATTTTAACTCATTTATAAAAGGTTTTGAATTATTATAGGAACATGAACACCAATTCATGAATGAAAGCAACAAAATTAACTTAGCTAAATTCAAATTATTTTTAAAAAATTTTGAGCAGTTAGTATTTGAAATTAAAGACTTCAACTCTTTAATTATTTAATGTTAGTAAATGACCATAAGAAGCATTACATTATCCAATATTAATTTGGTTCGATTAAAATTGAAATACATCTTTTATGTTAGTTTCTTTCTTTTCTTTTTCATCTAATTCATTTGGTTCTATAAAACTGAATAGAAATGCTCCTTTCCTTGATGATGTTTTATCTTTTTTATCAGTTTTTTTTAAAAATCCTGATGATAGAATTTTTTTTCGAAAATTTCTTGAGTCGAATTCAATACCGTATAAACACTCGTAAAGATTCTGTAATTGAGGTAGTGTAAATAATTTTGGGAGCAATCTAAATCCTAAAGGTTCAGTTTTAGCAATCTCTCTAAGTTTAGAAATAGCATCGTTAATCATTTGTTTATGGTCTAAAATAATTTCAGGTATTTCATTCAAGGCAAACCATTTTGCGTTATGCTTTTTGAGATCAATTTTTTTAAAAACATCCACTCTTATTAAACTGTAGTAAACAATTGATATGACTCTTTCTAATGGGTCTCTATCAAGATCGCCATAAGTTTTCAACTGACTTAAGTATAAATCTTTGACTCCTGTTAATTTATAAATGATATCTTGAGCACTTTTGTCCATTGAAGTTTCAGCATCAGGAACCTCTCCAAGTAGTGACCAAGAACCTCTAAATGGCTCGACCTGGCGTTGAAATAATAGCACAGACAATTTTTCTGATCATAGCCAATTATCACATAATCAATTGCAACGCTAATTTCTTGATTTCTATTATATTTTTTTAAAATCATCTTGCGGTATTGTGGCTAATATACTTAAAAGTTATTTTTGAAGTAAATAAATAATTTCACTAAACAGACGACACATCGTTTGAAAAATTTAAAATAATCTGTTTTAGGAGTATTACCACTTGTTGTATTATATAGGATGCTAATTGTTCTTTAAACCTCAACAGAATATCTGTATTTTGAAAAATAATTATTAGTTATTTGAGTTTGGTCTTTGATTTTCATAGACAATGATTCTACTAACTAAACCATCCTCTAGTTGTATGTCTCCCATATGTAATATTACATTTTCTTCTCCATCTACATTAGATGTTAATGCAAAACCTGCAATTACCCATGTTTCTTTAGCTTTAACGGAATTGTATGGTAATATCCAATATGGTTTCCAAGTCACATTATTAGCAAAAAATGATTCAAGAACTTTAGAATGTTCATCTTGACCATTAATCACTGTTCCATCTGGAAGCTCTATTTTAATATCAGTTTTTTCCATGGATAAAATTGACTCCATATCTCTTTCATTATGAGCATCTGCCCATTTTCTTATAAAATCTGTGGTTTCATCTGAACCAATCATATAAGATTCCTCTTCACCTCTAATAGAGTAACCTGCAGTTTTTGGCTCTTGGTTTTGCTCTGCACAAGATGCAAATATGATTGCAATTAAAAATATATATTTTTTCATTATGTATGATTTATAATTAAGTATCTAATTTAATTAAAATACAAATGCAGAATTATTAATATTTATATCATTTCATTAAAAATTCCTACATTATAGATATGGGGGGTACTTGGAAACCTTTCTTCAATTAGGGATGTTAATATAAAATAAAAGTGTAAACTGAAGATTCTTTATATTTAAGTATGAAAAAAAATCTTTTAGTCCTTCTAATTCCATTATTGATAAACTCTTGTCTTAATCCTTAGATTCTTTTGCGTTGGTTTTAGGGACTGTTATTTGGGAAAAGTTTGTTATGTTTTGTATAAAAAATCCATTCTCTATACCTTGGAAGTATTATTTAACGTAAATCAATTAAAATGAAATTTTTTTTTATTCTGTTCTTTAATTTATTATTAATTCAGTGTCAAAACTCAAATTTTCAAAAAGTTGGTTCTAGATGGTCAGAAGAAAAAATTTGGAATTGGTATAATAATCAATCCTGGCTTGTTGGAACAAATTTCATAACGAGTTCTTCTATTAATCAACTTGAATTTTGGCAAGAAGAAACTTTTGATCCAGAATTAATAGAAAAAGAATTAAAACTTTCAGCAAGTATAGGAATGAATACACATCGAGTATTTCTTCATGATTTACTATGGGAGCAAGATTCAATTGGATTTTTGGACAGAATCGATAAGTTTTTAGAAATTTCAGATAAATATGGAATAAAAACTTTGCTTGTTTTCTTTGATGATGTTTGGCATCCAGTACCTAAACTTGGAAAACAACCTGAGCCATTACCTCATGTTCATAATCCCGGATGGGTGCAATCTCCTGGTGCTAAAATTTTGCATGATACTTTAAGTCATAATAAACTCGAATTTTATATTAAAGGGGTTGTAGGGAAATTTGCAAATGATACAAGGATTCTCGCATGGGATTTATACAATGAACCAGGTCAAAAAGGAATAGCTTCACACGAAATTTCTAAAGAAAGAGCAATTGAACTATATAAACAAATTGGAATTGAAATTACTGATGAGAATTATTCAACGTATAACTTAAGTGAGATTGATCCTAAAGATAAAAAACAAATGCATACCCTTTCTTTATTGAGAAAAACCGTTAAATGGGTTAGAGAAATTAATCCATCTCAGCCTATCACAACTGGTATTTATGCTTGGGATGTAGATTGGGCACCTTTAAGTGACCTTAGTGAGTTGGATCAATTCATAATAAATAGTTCTGATATTATATCATTTCATTCCTATGCATCAAAAAAAGAGGTTTTAGAAAGATTAAAACAACTAAAAAATTACAATAGACCTCTCTTATGTACAGAGTATATTGCTCGTGAATATAAGAGTACTTTTCAGGATGTTTTACCAATTTTTATTGAAAATAAAATTGGAGCTTATAATTGGGGTTTTGTCTCAGGTAAAACCAATACCATTTATCCTTGGAAAAGTTGGGATTCAACATATACAGGTCCACCAAAGAAATGGCATCACGATATTTTTTATAAAGATGGGAAGCCATACTCTTCAGACGAAATAGAATTAATAAAAAGCTTATCAAGCTCTGACACAAAATAAAAACAGTTTAAGGTGGATGGTTTTCTTTAATTATTTACTCAAATAATAAAAAATTTTAAAGATACCTGAGCTGAGAGGTGATCGTATTTGATCCATTTTTTATTTGTATTTATAGTTATTTTACTCATTTTAGGTGTATTGGGGTTTTAATGCAGTTTAAGATTTGTTGGCTATAGTTTTAAAAGCTGAAAGTTTCAAACTTCTTGTTGTATATAACGTGGTAATAAATGTAACAAGCTAAAAAATTAAAGAAGCAGTGAGTCTTACAAGCTTTTCCCTAATGCTAATTTTCTTAGTTTTGATGAGGGACTAAAAGATCTCCAATAAAACAAACAACCTCTTATGAAACGTCGATCTTTTTTAAAAGGAACAACAACAGCCTTTTCAGGACTCGGACTTACAACGAGTTGTTTAGGCAATACAAATAAGAAAAAAATCTATAAACCTCTTGAAGTATGCGCAACGATAGAACAACAAAAAGTGTCTTTTTATGCCGAGACAATTAATGAATCAATAAAAGTAATTCATATTGCAGACACCCACTTATTTAAAGATGATGAGAGAGGAATTCCTTATCAAGCGTATAGTAACAGAATGGCAAAGGCGTATAACCAAACTATACATTTTCAAACGCAAACGAAAACAAATCCAGAATTTGCCTTTGAAGAAGCATTAGCTTATGCGAAAGCAGTCCATGCCGATTTGATAACCTTAGTTGGGGATATTTTCAGCTTTCCATCTGAATCGGCAATAGAATGGGTTTTATTGAAATTGAAGGATACCGGTATTCCATACATTTACATCGCTGGAAATCATGATTGGCATTATGAAGGGATGGAGGGGACGTTAGAGTCTTTGCGTGATACTTGGATTGAAAAAAGATTACTGCCCTTATATCAAGGAAATAATCCTTTAATGGCAGCTTATGAAATCAAAGGAATCCGATTTATAGCGATTGATAATTCTATCTATCAAATTAATGAGGACCAGTTGGCTTTTTTTAATGAACAAGTTGAAACGAGAATGCCATTGGTTTTATTGGTTCATATTCCAATGTATGCTCCTGGAAAGAATATTTCATTTGGTTGCGGAAATCCGAATTGGGGAGCCGCCACTGATCGTAATTATAAATTAGAAAAAAGACCAAAATGGCCAGAAAGTGGACATACGAAAACGACGCTTACTTTTCACAAGAACGTTTTTAATGCGCCAAATTTATTAGGCATTTTTGCAGGTCATATTCATCAAAATTCAATTGAAATCATTAAAGGAAAAACTCAAGTTGTAGCTGATGATAATGCTAGTGGAGGGTATTTGGACATCAACTTTTTGCCTCTGGAAGAACAAGATAAAAAGCTAATTATATCATGATTATTTTAATTTAAAGCAGAGTGATGGTATAAGATTAATGGCTACAAAAAAATTTAATATTAATAATTTAGAGGTCCTTGAGGATATGATCCAAGAAATGTTTTCATATGTAGTTTGAAATAATTCAAATACGATTACAAGTGTAATTAAATTATACAATCAACAAATTATCACAAATGTAAAATCCTATAGTCATTATAAATCTAATAAGATTTACTTAATAATTTATCACTCTGGGACTACAAATTCTATCCTTATTCGTCGTTAAAATTAGTCCGCAATGTTTTCTAACCAACATTAATCCAAACACTTGGGCATGGGTTTTAGAAAACGGTTTTTCTATTGAAGCAGGGGCATGGGATTTGATAAGTAACCTTTTCTTACTAAATTAGGGGTCTTATAAATCATAAATCAATTAAAATGAAAAAACTATTATTTGTATCCGCGTTTCTTATTTCATTAGGAGTTTGTGCTCAAACAAGCATAAGGGTAATCAATCTTGATGTAAAAATGGGTAGAGCCGATGAGGTTGCGAGACTTTTTGCAGAGTGGAGTGATGCAGAAAGAAAATCTGGTGCTTCAATTCTTCAAGGAGTAAACTATTTGAGCTCAGATGTTACTCATAGGGTTATTCTAGTTGGAGATCCAGCAAATTGGGGATACAAGGTTGAAAAATCAGATTCTGAATGGGATGCTTATATCGGAAAAATTCAAAAAAACATTAATGGCGGAACTGGTTCTATGGTAATGACGAACTTAAGATGGAGAGAAGGGGATTCTGATAAAAATAAAACACACAAAAATTGGGAAATGATTGTTCATGAACCAAACAAATTTGTAAAAGCTTATGATAAATTCATAAAAGAAATTGGAGATGTGTTAGGCGATAGAGTGGTTGCTTTGGAATCTATTGATATGGGCGGTTTAGGGGGGACCCATAATACATGGTTAAGTGGAGAAAATCTTAATGACTTGATTCTAACAGAAAGAGCCATTCAAAAAACAAAAGCATTTAAAGATTTTATTGCTGAAAGAGGAAAGGTTGAAATAGTAAAAAGTTATTTGTCTAATAATATTCATGTATTTAGGTAAAGCAAGCCCTCCCAAGTGAAGGGTTTTTCATTTTCAGCAATGGACACAACGCCTAATCCTTTTAACCTCTGATATCATTGGCTTAACATGGGATTCCTGTGCACGGTTTTAGGTTGGAGTTATTTAGAGAAAGTTTGTAGTGTTTTGTAAAAAGCTCCATTCTCTATATCTTAGAGGTATTATTAATCATAAATCAATTAAAATGAAAAAGTTTTTTAGTCTTTTTAGTTTCCTAGTAGCCTCAATTTTATTTTCTCAAAATGTTGTAGAGATTCACTATAGACATGTTCCTGCTGAACATATTGCAGAATTTGAAACTAAAGAAATGGATCATTGGTCTAAAGTAAAACAGAATGCTATTGACAATGAAAATCTTTTAGCAACTGCTTTTTTCAGAGTCGCAGATGCTGGCTTAATAGAAGATGAGTCATCTCCTACTCATGCATTTGTTTTAGTATATAAAGACTTTGATCAATTAGCTAACTCAAACAAAATATGGTCTAGTGCAGAAAAAGTACTTGGAATGAATCCAAGTTATATTTCTACAGATGATATTTCTAAAGTCATGATGATTCAACGATATAAACTAATAGATGAATTAAGTCCTTTGAGGGAGTTTAAATATGCTGTTTGGAATTATTCAAAACCAAAAGATATGGGAGGGTTTGTAAATGAAAACCTAAAACTATGGAAACCTTATTTTGAGAAGAGAGTAGGTAAAAACGGTTTAGCTGGATGGGGAATTTTAGCACGTGTTTATCCTCAAGGAATGGATCAATCAAGTCTCCTTTCTTATGATCATTACACAGATCTTGCGAGTGCTATGCAAGCACTTTCTCCAATGGATTTCGATCAATCTATATTAGGTAAATCAAAAATGTCTGAATATAATCCTGACGGATTTAGATATCGAGTTCTATTAGAACTTCTTCAATTTCAAGGAAGTGTCAACTAAATAAACAAGCCTTCCCAAGCGGAGGGTTTTTTTACACCCAATCTCTACATCTTAGAGATATTATTAATCATAAAACAATTAAAATGAAAAAGTTTTTAATAAGAAGAGAAATGAAGGGAGCATCCTCTATACCAAAACACGAAATGAATAAAGGAGGGAAAGCCTCAGAAGATGTGTTAGAAGAAATGCGTAATGAAGGAAAAATGATACAGCAAGAGACGAGTTATGTTGCTGGTGACAATGTTTTTTGTGTTTATAATGCTGAGAACGAGGCATTAATAAAAGAACATGCTGAACGATCTGGTGGAGTAGCAACTGAAATCACGGAAATTTCAACAGTTATTAAGCATAATACGTCAGTTGTAAGCTAATAACTTAAAATATTACACTCGAAAAGTTGGGGGTTTTTCTTTTACACCAATGAGGACAATCAAAACCCCCTCTAATCAATTGCTGTAACTGACGTAACCCAATGTTCTCTTGTGAAAACATGGGGGTGGTTTGTTTATTTTTTCTGTGGATACGTGATGGGGAGAAACTAAAACCCTCTTAGTACCCCTAAAACAAACACAAGGGCATGGGTTTTAGAAAAAAGTTTTTCTATTGGGACATGAGGATGGGATGGGATTTGATATATAATCTATTCTTTCTAAATTAAGTTTTTAATTGATTAAATTAATTATTAAAGTTCCTGAATTAAATCATTAGATTTTTCGTAAGCAAATGGAGTTTAAAACTAAAATAAAAGCTTTTTATGAGGATATAAGTAAAAAGAGCTTTAATTCATTTCAAGATGCAAGAGAAAAAGCTGCATTATTAGGAAAAAATCTATTTCTTTTTAAAGAATTTGATTTAAGAGGAACTGAAAATTTACCCCAAGAATCGGGGATTATTTTCATTTATAATCATATTTCTAATAACCCAAACTATACTTTAGAAGATGATTTTCAAATCACACTTGACAGCCACTTTATAAGCAGTATGATTTCACAAAACTATTATAAAAAACCTGGTGTTCGTGTTATAAGGAATAGCCTCGATAATGAAAAAAAGCATTTAGAATACTATAATTTATTTAATTATATCAGAGTTTATGCAAAAGACTTTATTCCAAATAATGTAACACAAAAAGATCTTGATGAATCAAAAAATATTTTTTATAGCTTATGCCACTCAACTCTTTTGGAAAAAGAAAATTTAATTATTAATCCAGAGGGGAAGTCATCAAGTACTGAAAATTCACCTTCAGATTTCAAGGCTGGAATTTTTAAAATGATTATAAAATCAAAATTAGATCCTTTAATAGTACCATTAGTAATGGTGAATTTTGACTATCTCAATTCAGAAACTACTTACCGTTGTGAAATAAAAAAACCTTTTAGACTCTCTTCTAAATTAAATGATTTAAAAAATAAAAAAGATTTAAATGATTTTGTAATATCATTTCAAGAAAAATATTCTTTATGGGTTGAAGATTTAAGAAAAGTAAGTTCTAGCTATGAAGATGAAATTAGATTATTAATTGAAAAGAAAAACAAACACTCACAAAGAAAAAATTTGATTGTTTTTTATGGCAGTTCAACTTTCAGATTATGGGATAAAATTGAAAATGATTTCAGTTCCTTTAATGTATTAAATTTTGGTTTTGGAGGTGCATATATTGAGGATTGCCTAAAATATTTTGATTCATTATTTTTTGATCTAAATCCAAATGGAGTAGTACTTTATGTTGGAGGAAATGATTTATCCTTAAATTATACACCAAAAAAAATATTTGATCTTATCAAAAAACTCACAGTAAAATTCCACAAAAAACTACCTCAATGTAAATTATTCATTGTTTCAATTAAACCGAGTTATCACAGGATTAAAAAGATGAAGAAAATTATTACCCTAAATCAAATGATAAAAAACTACTTTGATAAATCTGACAGGGTGTTTTATGTCAATATTTTTGACTTATTTTTTGACTGCAAGAAGAAAATTGTAAAAAAGTATTATCTAATTGACAATTTACACCTAAGTAGTGAAGGCTACGCTGTATGGAAAAGAGAAATTCAAAAATCAATTATTAAAGAGTTAAATTATCTTATTTAAAACACATCATGTATTTGCATAGAAAATCCTAAAACTTCTAAAGCATCACTAATCCAAACTAAGGGGCGCGGGTTATAGAAAAAGGTTTTTTATTGAAACAGGTGATGGGATTTGATAGGTAATCCTTCCGTTGTTAAGCTTTATTCATTTTTCTCAAAAATCATACAGTGTTGCCAAGGAAGATTATCAATGTTTTCTTTTAACTTAAACCCAGCTGCTTCCATTTCTGTGATAGATTGTTTTTCAGTCATTTTGTGAATTTTTTTAATTGGAACAGATGATTCTTCACCCCTGTATTCAATTAAAAACAACTTTCCATTCGGTTTTAAAGCATTTTTAATAGACTCAACCATTTCAGCAGGATAACTAAATTCATGATAAACATCAACAAGTAAAATTTTATCAAGTGAGTTTTTGGGTAAATTGATACTTTTCTCAGACCCGAGAAACGTCTCAACGTTAGATACCCTTTTTGATCTTTTTTTTAGCTCAATCAACTCTAACATTTCGGGTTGAATATCTACAGCATAAACCAAACCATTTTTTGCCAATGAAGCCATCTTAAAGACATGATATCCTGAACCTGCTCCAATATCTGCAATGGTATCATTAGTTTTGATTTTCATGTTTTTAATCAACGTAGAAACATTCTCTTCTATTTCTCTTTCTGATCTTTCTAACCAATTAATTCCTTGAAATCCCATTACGTAAGCAATTTCTCTTCCCATATACCATTTCCCTATACCATTAAAATCACCTCTTTTATAAGTATACTTTGTGTCGATGCTATCTGCCTGTGCAATTGATTCATTTGAAGTTAAAAAGCAACTTATTAATATTATAAGAATTGAGAAGTTTTTCATAAGATCAAATTAAATCAAATTTGACTAATCTGGGTCAGAATGGAAAATATTTTCTTTCACACCAATGGATAAAATCTAAGTCTATCATAATCGATTGTCATTACTGCCTTAACCCTAAGGTCCCTTGAAGTGATTTTTAGGGGTGGGAAGTGTTTGGAGGAAGGTTGTACAAGTGTTTTGTAAGTACCCTCATTATTTCTATCTTGGAAAGATTATTAACAATAAACCAATTAAAATGAAGAAATATATAATAGCCTTTATAGCAACATTTTTGACTGCTATAGTTGCAAGTATCATACCTGGCATCTTATTTTATGCTCCTAAACAAGTTGAATGGAGTCAACTTTATCCAGGTGTAGTAAGCGAAACTCCAGATCCTATGTTTATGTTGATTGCTTCTACAGCGCTAATTATTCTATGCATTGTAAGCTTTGACAAAATGGGAATAAATGACATTAAAAAAGGAGCTATTACTGGTGTTTGGTTTGGTGCTTTAATCTTTACTTTTTTTGGTTTTCAGTTTATGGGGTTAACAAATATTCTTACGGTTGAATTTGTCTTAACTGATATTTTTATTTCTTCTATTGTAGGTGCTTTACAAGGTGCTGCTATTGGATGGTCTTTGGGAAAGTTTTAGATTACTTTAAAAAGAGATAATTGTAATCGTAAGGTAGAGTTAACTATTTTAAAGATCTAACTCTCAACTGCGCTTTGCGATGGAATTGGTGACTTTACTCAAAATTCAAATAGATGAAAAAAGCGGTAAAATTCTTATATACTATCTTTTTTTTATTAATATTTTACGATTGTTCTTCTGGATTAATAAATGAAGAAACCACAAACCCTAAACAATATATTCTAACTATTAAAGCTTCAGAGGGAGGTACAATATCACCTGATGCTAATGGGATATATAATGAGGGAGCAACATTAACTCTTACAGCATCTCCTGATAAGGGTTATAGGTTTAATAGATGGGAAGGGACAGATAATGATAGCCGACCTAATGGATGTGGAGCTCCACATACAGGTAATTGTCGTGCTGCAATAACAATGGATTCAGATAAAGATATTCAAGCCTTTTTTGAAAAAATAAAATAAAGACTATTGGAATTAGTAAATTTGAATAAGCTGTAAATCAATGAAAAATCAACTACTCTTTTATGTTTTTCTAATTATTCTATCTTGTAGTAAGAATAATTCGGAAATTGAAATTCAAGAAAACAATGAATCTGCTAAAAATGTAGAACAATATTATCTTTTTATTAATTCAACAGATGGAGGTACTATAAAAATTTCATCTCAAAAAGGAATTATTAATGAAACTGATTTAGCAAGAGTCCCTTTAACATCTATTACAAATGCGGGAGGGGGAAATGCAGAAGGGGGTTTTCTTGAGGGTAAACTTGCAGATATATTTGATAGAGATACTGAATTAAATGTATCAGCAACGGCTAACGAAGAATTCAAATTTATAGCTTGGACAATAAATACTTGTAACAAATGCGGTTGGAGCTCAAGAACGTCTTATAGATACGAACCTTTAATTAAATTAAATATTAATTCTGATATATTTCTGACGGCAAGTTTTGAAAAAATTAAATAAAGGTTAAGTATAAATTAAAGGCCTAACTCCTAATGATTAATTACAATACAGCAGAAATATTTCCTTATAGATGTAATTCTGAATATTGCGACTATAAAAACAATAGGAAGAATCAGGTTGTCCGTTTAGAATACCTCTTGAGGATGCTATGGGTAAAAAGTATATGCCTTTAGTATCTAAATAGCTTAAAACAAAGTATTGTAATCATAAAGGGGAACATACACAACTTATCCTCTAAAACTTTGCGATGGATTTAGTAGATTTGAATAAATGAAGAACTAATGAAAAATATCCTTTTAATATCTCTTTTGAGTTTATTCATTTACTCCTGTGTATCTATTCGATTTCCTGAATCAATTAAGGTTGATATTTCAGTTCCTGAAAATTTAGATATAGAAAAAGTTCAAGTGATTATTGACACTTTAATAGGCTATAATAAAAATGGAAAGAATAAAATTGACGGAGTTTTTGAATTTAATCTTCAGAAAGCTGAAATAAACAACGAGAAGAAAGGTAAAGAGCAAAAAGGAATGACAGCACCTAAAAGGAATTAGAACCCTAAACCCTTACCTATTCTGTGTATTGCTTTGTTGATGTCCTCTAATATATTCCTTAGGAACTAATTCGTTTAATCTAATTAATCAGCATATCTTCTTCATTAAGTTCATGGAGTAATTTGTATATTGATGCTTATTAATCATAATTCAATTAAAATGAAGAAAATAACAATTACATTATTTTTTATTCTAATCACAAGTATAACGTTTTCTCAAAACTATTATATGTATGACTTTAGATCAGTACCTGATGAAGAGTTGTCAACAATGATTGAAAACGAAGAACATTTTTGGAGCAAAGTAGCCCAAGATCAAATAAAAAAAGGAAATATGACAGGATGGGCGATGCTTCAGCGAATGGGTGGTAGTTCGGATGAGCCCAATGTTTTATTTTATATAGGAGCAGGAAGTAAAGAAAATATAGATAAACTTGGGTCTTCTTTTGGAGAAGGTTCAAATAATGTTATGAATAAAATGGGTGATGGCGCACCAGTTTTTGTAAAAAGGGGTCTTAATATTCCTACAAGAAGAGTTGGGCAAGTAATTTTAAACCGAATTCACACTGAATTTGACTCCGATTGGTCACATCATAATTTTGTAAAAACAAACTTTGCTAAAGTTTCAAACGTTGCCAAAATGAACGAACTTCAAGGAAAAGTATGGGGTAAATACATTAAAAAGATGATGGATAGAAATGAAACTAACCAAAAGTTATGGTCTGCTTCAAATGTTGTTTCACCTAATGGAAGTGGTTATAATTGGAATTATTTAACTATTGACACATACATGAGTTACGGTGATGTCCTTGATGGAGGATGGACAAAAGCTCCTTCAATTCCTGATCTTTCTAAAATAAATCAATTGATGGGAGGTCAATTCTATAAACAAGTGACTTGGAGGGTGGTTATGTCTGTAAATAGTGATGGTGAATTTAGAAAACATTAATCATATTAATTATAAATTACCCTCCCAAGAGGAGGGTTTTTCATATCATAGTCATATCCTCTTTATCAAGTTTAGGTGTTTCTAAGGCGTTTATAGTTATTTGCAGTATTAAGGGATTCACTAAAACTTTGCGATGGAATTATTAGATTTGCGGAAAGATTAAATAGATGAAAAAAGAAGTACCATTATTGTATACTGTCATTTTTAGCCTAATATTTTACTCTTGTTCTTCTGAAATAATAAATGAAGAATCTACAACCTCTTCTCAATATACCCTGACCATTAGTGCTTCCAAGGGAGGTTCAGTGACACCAGCTGCGTCAGGAAAATACGACGAAGGAGCAACAATAACTATTACAGCAACTCCAGAAGAGGGATATAAATTTGAAAGATGGGAAGGAAGTGATTTTGATGACAATCCATGTAATTTTTCTGGTCCCTTCAATTGTCGCACAGCGGTAACTATGGATTCAGACAGAGATGTTGAAGCTTTTTTTGAAAAAATACAATAACGGTTAAAGACCTAACTCCCTACTCTAAAAACTTTACGAATGAAGAAGATCGTTAGCTTTAACCGAGCAGTTCGATTAAGCGTAATCATTTTTAGTTTACTTTCCTTACTTCATTTAACAGTTATTATAGGGATTATATTTTTTGACTTGGCCCCAATTAAATTACTTTGGGGCGGAAAAATAAAGACAATCGATGAGCTGCTAAAATTTGAAATTATATCATTAGTAGTTTCAATTTTTTGCTTGATTATTGTTCTTGTAAGGTCCCAATCATTGATTTCAATATTTATTGATTTTTCAAGAGTTACTTTATGGCTTCTCTTTTTTCTTTTTATACTTAATACTATTGGAAATTTAATTGCTGAGTCTATATTTGAGAAATTCTTTGCTCTCGTTACATTAATATTATCAATATTATGTTTAAGAATGGCATTGGAACCAACAAAGTAGATGAATTAGGTCTAGAGTAAGCCTCTACCCTTTTATTAATTTGAGGAAATAGAATCTATTTTTGAAAATTAACATATAGCCTAAATCAACGGCATATCCTCTTCATTAAGTTCAGGAAGGAAAACACGGAGTAGAGATATTGTAGCTATATTAGTTGATTACTAATTAAAAATCAATTTAAATGTTATTAAGGCCTTTTAAAACGATGTTCATTCTCACTTTTTTTTTTGTTAGTTTTATTCAGGCTCAAGATGGATCAAACATTAAGGAATTAGTTTTTTCAGGTAAAATAAACCTTACAAATAATGGGTTTTCATTTATTCCCTTATTTTCTTTAGGAAAACCTGCATCAACCGTTAACCTATCGGTAGGAGGAAAAAGGTTAAGTTTTGATCCTCAATTTCGTTTTGATCTTGATGGAATGAGGCCTTGGTCTTTTTTATTTATTTGGCATTATAAACTGATTAAAAAGGAAAGGTTTCAACTTCGTTTAGGGAGTTATTTTCCTGCTTATGCATTTAATGAGTTAGATTACTCAAGAAATTTAAGATCAGTTAAAATTTTAACTCCTCAGCGCTTTTTTATATGGACGACAAATTTAAATTACGTTCTTAGTAAGAAAATAAGTATCGCGCTATTTTATCTAAATGGAAAAGGTTTAGAAAAAGTCGATCAAACCAAACGGGGAAATTTCATTTCGCTAAGAACATACATTCAAAATATCAACTTGAGTAAATCTTTTAGTTTAAGTTTTAATCCCGAAGTTTATTTTTTAAAAATTGATTCAAATCAAGGATACTATGTTGCTCAAACCTTGGCAATCAAGCATTCCAAATTACCGTTTTCTGTTTCAACCACAATGAACAAAGCAATTAACTCAAGTATTAATGCAAAGCCTTTTGATTGGAATATAGGATTTAATTACAATTTTAAAAGCTCCTTTCAAAAAAAGTAATTTACTGAATCATCGGGATATCCTTTTCATTAAGTTCAGGGAGTATTTGTATATTTATTTTAATAACTATAAATCAATTAAAATGAAGTATATTTTTTATTTTATATCGCTTTTAGCTCTTGCTCAAGACAATAATTCACACCCTTACATAACAACCTTGTCTCCATTAACATTGTTTAGCACACAGGATGGTGAAACAGAAGGAATTTGGTCTTTTTCTAAGGTCAGCCCTTATGATTTTAAATTACTTGCAGAAGATTCATTTACAGTTATTCATTTAGGTAAAGACCATCCTCCGATTGTTAAAACAGTATATGGTACTATCGCATCTTCAATTGTTGGCACTCCATCTATGGCAGTCTCTTCAGATGGTCATTATGGTTTGACTACTAATCATACATGGAGGGGTTTTGATTTTTTTGACAAATTAGAATATCCATTGGATGAGAAAATTTCATTGGAACAAAAGAAAAAAGATAAGAATACAATATATCAATTATCAAATATGATTTTTGTTGTTGATTTAGAGGACCCCGAACATACTGTGGTTGATAAAATTCATATGGATGATGTTCCTGTTCATATACTGAGTCATCCAGATGGAAAAAGATTTTTCGTTTTAGGACACGAATCCTTTTCAACGTTTACACTTAAAAACGGTAAACTTGTAAAACTGGCTAAAAGTAAAATACCTTTTGGTCAAGGATGTTTTTGGATACATCCAAATGGTAAAAATATCTTAGCAAGCAGATCAAAAAATTGGAAAACTAAAGAAACAATTGCTGAATGGTTTGAAATTAAAGGAGATAAAGTAATTTTTAAACACCAATTAGAAATTGACTCTTCGGTAGACTCAAACTATCAAATAATGGGAGGAATTTTAAGAATAACACCTGATGGAAAAAGAGGTTTTATAAGTCAACGAACTTTTGATAATGGAATAAATTTTGCAGATATTTTAATTGCAGATCTAACTCTTAAGAAGCCAAAAATAACTGGTGTTATAAAACAAGTTGGTGATGGTATTGAGAGTTTTGCATTTCACCCTAATGGTAAATTAGCAGTAGCAACTTGTTTAGAGAAAACAAAGAATAGTCTTGCAGTTATTGATATTTCCTCTAAAAAGCCAAAGATTCTATATTATTTAGACGCAGCAGGTGGAAGTCAAGGAATTGAGTTTTCCCCTGAAGGTGATAAATTATTTCTCGGAAGTCCAGCACATGGACGAATTGAAGTCTACGATGTTAAAGGAGATTTTGAGTTAGTTAAAAATCAAAAATTCATAAAAATTGGATATGGTCATAATAGTCTTTCAGTTGGACCCAGATATTTTTCAAATTAAAAGGATAATTTAGAATTACATCCCAAGTTGAGGGTTTTTATTTTGCAATAACTTGATTAACTTTTTTTGGAAGATTACTAGGCTTTGGAGTTCTCAAGGCGTAAAGGCTTATCAACTGTGGCATCAATTAATCTGTGCAATTACTTTTATATTTCTTGTGGTAGGATCTAAATTATCTTCGTTGGCTGTGCTTGGATTTAGTCCAATAGCTAGTATTTCATTACTTCCCTTTTTTCCCTAGTAAAAAACGTTTGTTTTTGTCATCAACAGGGCAACATATCATGTCTTTATAAGCACTCAATTTTTTGATTTTTACTTTATTTTGTAAGGAGAAAAATCATATTTTTCAGGTAAAACTTTAGTTCCCGTTGAAAGAATAATAGGACTTGAGCTTTGTGGATAAAAAATAACTTCAACTAATGAGGCAGTATAACCTTCATTAACAGGTGCTTTAATCTTATAATTCCCTGACGACTTTATCGCTAACGCCTCTTTTTTCCAACTCCTTCCTACTTCCCAAATTCTAAAGTCTCTTGCTTTAGGATTTATGCAAGACCACAAATTGATTTCATAAGGAATATTTGGATTTATATTAAGATTAAAAGTATCATCTTTAATTTCCCATTCAATTTTAGGTATTTTTTTTTGGTGAATGAGTCGGTCATAAAATGAGAAAATATTAAGTGTTTGATAGCTCCCAAGTAAACCGTGATTCCCATTTGGAACATATTGTAGATATTTGTCTCCAGGAAGGTCATCCCAATAAAACTTCCAAGAATCAGTAGCAAAAAATTCATCAATTGTTCCGTTGATAATTAATTTAGGCATTGAAAAACGTTCTTTAAATTCATAGGGTTCAACGAACCCTAATAACCTTTTAAAAGCTGGGGTTTGCATCCAATTCATAATATTGAAATCTACATAATCTTGAATTGCTGGTGACCAGTCACCATATAATCTATAATGATGTTCAAAAGAAGGTTTTAGATTTAAGAGATCAATAACAACAGGAGCCATGCCGATAACTCTTTGGTCAACTGCAGCTGTTGTCCAGGTCGTCCATCCTCGCTTTGAAGCACCTGAAATAAAAAAGTCTTTTACAGCATGTTTTTCTGACATAGTAAATTCTTGAACTACATCCATAGCTCTAACTACAGCTCTTGTCATGGGAAATCTAGCTAACCATTCAACATCTTTCTCAAGAGCTCCATTTGTTAAAAACTGATTCCATCCATAAGAAATTAAATTATCCTCGTAACGCGCTATGCTATCAGAATCTATAAATCTTAATGGTTGAAAAGGGATATTACTAACATGACTTACAATCGATTTATTCTCAATGGCTTTTTGTATACTTAGATTATCTAAATATTTTTTGCTATCCTCTTTACTCCCTGGACCAATAAAAAGTAATGCAGTTTGAGTATCAATAATATCTGGAACTACAATATCTAACCAATGCCACCAAAGAGGCTCATTAACCTCTTCGTTAGTCAACCACTTCCCTGAATTCATCTTGAAACGATAAATAATGGCTCTATCAATCCTTATGCTATCTTCTAATTTATAGCTAAAATTTTTTCGGTCTCGAATATAATCTTGTAACTTATTGGAAGAGTTCTTGGGCAAATGCTTTGTCTTTTCCTTACATGATGATAAATTAAATGTTATTAATAAAGATAGAAGCCAAAAAATTATTTGAGAATTCATAAGTTGGATATTTATTATTAAACAATTTAATTATTCTTTTAAAAATCTATTTAAACCAAGCAAACCATTATAAAATATAAATATACACTTTAAACATTTCAAAACAATTCTATATAATTGATAAACAGCTACTTCATTTTACTTATTGTGGGGTTTTTAGATACCGGCCATAGCTTTTCTTATCCTAAATCCATTATATTTGCAATGTGAATAGATATAAGATTTTTAGTTTATTTTTTGCAGCTCTTATTTTTGGTACTAGAGTAGGTTTTGCTGTGAATATTCATTATTGTGGTAATTCCATCGCTGAGATTTCTATTGCATACAATCCGCAAAAATGCGATATGGGTGATGGAGCATATTCTCAAACTTCTGACAAAACTTCATTCTCTAAAAAATCTTGCTGTGCGGACGAAGTGTTTTTATTTCAAAACCACGAGCCTCAAAAAAACCAAACTGAATTCCATTCGCAAGAGTTATCTTTTATTAAAAACACTTTATTACCATCTCAATTATTAGAACAGCTCAATATAGTTAAGGTAGAAAAATTTTCAATTTGGTACCCTCCTCCTGAATCAGGAAAACTCTTTTTGATAAATCAATCCTTGGTTTTTTATGATTAATAAAACTATTCCTCACCGAATAGAATAAATTATTAACATAAAAAAACATAATGAAAATTTACAAAATACTACTCATAAGCCTTTGTGGACTTTACCTTAATGCACAAGATACTTTAGAAGGAAGAGTACTTGCAAAAAATGGTAACGAAACGATCCCCTTAATTGGGGCTAGTATCTATTGGATGAATACTGATACTGGAACCGTAAGTAATGAGGAAGGGAAATTCTCATTACCCTATTTGGGTACAGATAAAAAACTTATCATTAGTTATTTAGGATTTAAGTCAGACACCCTAAGCTTAAAAAACAACCGTTTAGTTACTAGGTTTTTAGAAGAAAATACAGTTGGAGAGTTGGATGAAGTAACACTTACTCAAAGAAGGAAAGCCATCCAAAAATCCTATCTAGAAGCACAGAATATTGTCACAGTAAACAGTGCTGAATTACTAAAAGCAGCCTGTTGTAATCTCTCAGAAAGTTTTGAAACCAACCCCTCAATAGATGTAAATTTTTCCGATGCACTAACTGGTACTAAACAAATACGAATGCTTGGACTTACAAGTCCGTATTTGTTAATTACAGAAGAAAACATTCCTATGGTACGTGGTGCTTCTCAAGCATACGGACTTTCATTTACTCCAGGAACTTGGATTGAAAGCATTCAAATAACTAAAGGTACTGGTAGCGTTGTCAATGGTTTCGAAAGTATTGCTGGACAAATCAATACTGAGATTAAGAAGCCTTTTTCTGATGTTCCTTTGTTTTTTAATCTTTTTACTTCAGCAAATGGTAGAAATGAGATAAACCTGCAGGGAAACTGGAAAATCAGCGACAAATGGAGCAGTGGAGTTTTTGTTCATGGCAACCAAAGAACTCAAGAAATGGACAGAAACGGCGATACATTTCTAGACGTTCCTATAGCAAAACAGTATAATGTTTTAAATCGATGGCAATTCACCGATGCTGAAAAGGGCTGGGTTGGATTTGGAAGTATTCGCTTGATGGAAGACAATAAACAACTTGGGACTCTGGGTTTTAATCCTAATCAGGATCGAGATAAAACAAATTTTTGGGGAAGCGAAATCAAAACCAATAGAGTGGATACTTCTTTAAAAATAGGCTATGTCTTTCCTGGATTTTCTTACAGAAGTTTTGGGTTTCAATCTGCTTTTAGTCAACATGACCAAGAGGCTTTTTACAGCTCTAGGACCTATAATATAAATCATCAAAGTTTCTATGCTAATCTATTATATAACACTATTATTGGCAATACAAAGAATAAATTTAAAGCAGGTATTAATTTTTCTTACGATCGCTATCTAGAATTGGTAGATGCTTTTAATTATAATCGGAGTGATCGTTCTTTGGGTAGTTTTTTTGAATATAGTTATGAAAATTTAGAAAATTTTTCTTTGGTAGCTGGGGTTCGAATTGATCGGCACAACCAATTAGGTACTTTTATTACTCCAAGAATTCATTTGAGATACCTCCCTGAAGAAAACACCATTATTCGACTCTCTATGGGGAATGGAAGAAAAGCCGCCAATATCTTTGCTGAAAATCAAACCCTGTTCGGAACCAACCGCCAAATCAATATACTAAATAGTGGGGGAACTATTTACGGATTAAACCCCGAAAAAGCGTGGAATTACGGCTTGAGTGTCCGTCAGATATTCAAGCTCTTCGGCAAGGCTGGTGATCTCACAGCTGATTATTATATTACGAACTTTATCAACCAAGTAGTAGTGGATTGGGAACAGGAAGGGCTAATCAAATTTTATAATCTCAACGGTAAAAGTAGAGCAAACAGCTTACAAATCGCTCTAGATTACGCCCCAACGGAAGCCTTAAACCTACGCCTGGCTTACAAAAACTACGATGTCAAAACAACCTACATTTCTGGTTTTATTCAGCGCCCTTTACAAGCACAACATCGATATTTCGCTAACCTAGGCTGGGAATCCAAAAGAAACAATGTTGAAGCCCAATGGCGTTGGGATTTAACTTTTCATGCATTGGGAAAACAACGACTGGTTAGTACACAAAGAGATCCCTCAGGAAGTTATTCACCTGCTTACGGATTATGGAACAGTCAATTAACCCGTGCTTTCAATGCTAAATTTGAGATTTATACCGGAGTAGAAAATCTTGGGAATTACAAACAAATCAACCCAATAATTGGAGCAGAAGATCCCTTCGGAAGCGCATTTGATACAGCTCAAGTTTTTGCTCCTGTTTTTGGTAGAATGCTTTATGCAGGGCTACGTTGGAATTTATAATTACATTTATAAAAAATTTAGTTTATGAAAAATTTAATTGTCATCTTTCTACTAATACTACCCCTAACGCTTAGTGCTCAGAAAAATAAAAAAACTAATTTTGAGGTAAGTGGAAACTGCGAAATGTGTAAAAAGCGAATTGAAAAAGCAGCACTCAATGTAAAAGGATTAAAAGTCGCCAACTGGGACATTCCTTCCAATATTCTATCTGTAGTATACAATTCCGAAAAAGTAAATTTACAGGAGATCCAGACTGAAATTGCAAAAGTTGGACATGATACACCTTTAGAAAAAGCTCCTGACGAAACCTATAACAAACTTCCAATATGTTGCATTTATAAAAGGACTTTATAATAAAAAAGCTCCCTATGAGGGCTTTTTTACATCCCTAAAAAAGTTTAAGACGATTATTGCTTAAATTAGGCTATCGTTATAGACAGATTAGATTTTTCTGATCTATCAGAAGTTTGCTGGATACTGGACATTCAAGTCTTTTTTATTAAGAATTTAAAATTGATTAAGTTTTGTGCTGAAAATTTTTTATTAAAGTTTTAACCAAAAATTAATAGAGATGATAAAATTAACCATCTCATTTTTTTAGGCCTTCCAATGTTCTGCATATCTGGTAGTGAAGCAGCCTTAATTTTTATATTCCAGAATTTAATTCCTTGCGTTATTTAAATCCAAGTGTGATAAATCAAAGCTGATACAGTAGGCAAATTTTATTTATATTGTTACTATCTAAAAAATAGAAACTACTAACATAAATGAATTATACTAAGATAGTATTGTGGTCAGTCATTGTTGCTTTTGGAGGATTTGTGTTTGGTTTTGATACAGCCGTAATTTCAGGAGCAGAACAAGAAATTCAAAATCTTTGGAATTTAAGTGATGCCATGATTGGACAAACGGTTGCAATGGCATTATATGGAACTGTAATTGGGGCTCTTTTAGGAGGATTTCCCTCTGAATCCTTGGGAAGGAAAAAAACACTAATATGGATAGCAGTTTTATACCTTGTATCGGCAATAGGCTCTGCAGTAGCTCCAGAAGTATATTCTTTAATGTTTTTTAGGTTTATTGGAGGGTTAGCGGTTGGTGCTTCCTCTGTTACCGCACCTATGTATATTTCCGAAATCTCACCCGCCTCTAAAAGGGGTCAACTCACCGCACTATTCCAATTGAATATTGTAATTGGAATTTTGATAGCTTATTTATCAAATTATTTTATTGGTGGTGCTTCTGACGGGAATTGGAGGTTTATGCTAGGAATTGAAAGTATTCCTGCAGCACTCTTTGTATTTATGATTTTTTTAGTTCCCAGGAGTCCCCGATGGTTGATTTTAAAAAAAGGAAAAATAGATGAAGCAAGACAAGTATTAAAAGAAATTGATCCCGAAACAGTAGAGGAAAATATTATCCAAATCCAATCTAACATATACGAAAATAAAAATTCAGGGACCTTTAAAGAATTTGTGTCTGGTAAATTCAATTTTTCAATTATACTCGCTTTTTTAATTGCTTTTTTTAACCAACTTTCTGGAATCAATGCAGTAATTTATTACTCTCCTCGTATTTTTGCTGAAACAGGAATGGGTGAAAGTGCAGCGTTATTGTCCTCTGTGGGTGTGGGAGTTATAAATCTTATAGCAACTTTAATTGGTATCTTTTTAATAGATAAAATGGGGCGTAAGTTTTTGATGTATATCTGTTCCTTTGGATATATTTTAACATTAGGGCTTATTTCATTGGCATTTTATACAGGATTTGGAGCTGGTACACTTTTAATCCCTTCTTTAGTATTTACTTTTATTGCTTCACACGCAATAGGTCAAGGTGCAGTTATTTGGGTTTTTATATCTGAAATATTTCCGAATCATGTTCGCTCATATGGAAATTCTCTGGGAAGCGGAACACACTGGGTCTTTGCTGCATTGATCGCTGCAACTTTCCCTTATGTTACCAGCACTTTAGGAGGCGGGTTTACTTTTGCATTTTTTGCAATAATTATGATATTCCAATTGATCTTTGTTTGGAAGCTCATGCCTGAAACAAAAAATAAAACACTCGAGGAATTAGAAACTGTTCTCACCAAAAAAAAATAAAATGACACATATAGAAAAACAACGTTTTAAGAATAAAGTAGTATTGATAAGTGGGAGTAGCTCCGGGATTGGAAAAGAAGCAGCTATAAGCTTTGTTAAACAGGGGGCAAAAGTAATTCTTGCATCAAGAAATAAAGATGCAAATGAAGCTCTAGTCGAGGAGATGAAAAAACAAGGCGGTCAAGCAATTTTTGTTCTTGCAGATTTTACGCAAGCCGAAGATATAAAAACTGTAATAGAAACTGGCATAAAACACTTTGGAGGATTGGATATTGCCATCAATAATGCTGGAATTGAGGGAACTCCTGATGTCAAAACGGCTGATTATAAAGAAAGTGTTTGGGATGATGTCATAGCAATTAACCTCAAGGGAGTCTGGTTGTCAATGAAATATCAACTCCCTGAAATGCAAAAAAGAGGTAAAGGTGCAATAGTTAATGTAGCTTCATTGGCAGGGTTGCAGGCAGGAGGTGCTGGTATTGGGTACCATGCTGCTAAGTTTGGGGTGGTAGGAATGACAAAAGCTACCGCTTTAGAATATGCCCAAGACAATATAAGAGTAAATGCAGTTTGCCCTGCTGTTATTGAAACCCCAATGGCAGATCGAGCTTTTGATACTTCAGAAAAACGAAATAAAGCTATTGCTATGCACCCAGTTGGAAGACTTGGTACTGCTAAAGAAGTTGTGGATGCAATATGCTGGTTGGTTTCTGACGAATCTTCTTTTATTACAGGTACGGCCCTAGCTGTAGATGGAGGTGCAAATTTATAGCAGATGAATACAATTGAAGGTAAAGTCATTTCAGGATATGGTGTAGCCTCAGGTAGAGGAAAAGATCCAAGATATCCCAATGGTACATTAATTCTTCAATTACCTCATTTTAAACAAAAAGGACTTGATTTAAGAAAATACTATAGAGGCACAATTAATATAGATATTAATCCTCTTGAATATAGTATCAATAAACCAACTCATTTTATTAAGAGGGTGAATTGGTCCAATTTTATTCCTCCAGAAAACTTCTACTTTTTTGAGGTAGAATTAGTCTTTAAAGAGCAAAACTATTTTGGTTTAGTCTACATGCCTGACCCGGAGACTAAAACAGACCATCATCAGATAAATACAATGCTAGAAGTCATCATGCCTCCTATAAAAGGAATAGAGGCCGGTAAAAACGTTACTCTTCTAATAAGAGAAGAGTGTCTAAATTTTAAAAGAAAATAATCTTTAAGTTAATTCTCAAGGTCAATGCAAACTTGATCTAATTTTTTTTCTGCTTTGTAAAAACTCCACTGCTTATCCTCCATATAGTAACTCGCATTGCAATCTCGGTAAGTTCGTATTAGGTTTTCTGCTGAATCTAAATAGTAGGTAAATGTACCACAATGATTTACTTGATCTCCTGAAACTCTATAGCCAAGTTTGAGTGTATCTGTGTTGTTTTGGACAACAGTATAACTGATTTTATTTCCTCTCACAATATTATCGCCCTCGTTAAACTCAATACAAATACCATCCTCAACGACAAATAATTTAAATGGCTCACTTTGAAATGATTTAAAATTAGTTCCACCAGTCCAAACTATGTCATTAACTTTATCTAAAAAAGATCCATCTTTAGAACTTTCTGCTGAACAAGAAAAAATAAATATCAAAATTGGAAAGATTATTAAAAAACTAAGACCTCGATATTTCATATTAGCAATTTTAAATATAATGTAAAGAAAGATAATAATTTTGGTTTATAAAGAGCAGCTTCAGCTCAAAAGTTAAATAAACCAGAAAATAATTATAAAAATTTTATAGTATTGAATCTAAAGTTGATATTTTCATAAAAATAATTTTCCATGAAATACTATTACATATTCATAATTTGCATTTTTTTTAGTTGTCAATCTAAAGACCCTGAATGGGAGAATGTAATCCTAGATAAAAACTTAAGCGGGTGGCATATTTTTCAAGATGATGGGTCTAAAAAAGGTTGGAAGGTAGTTGATGATGTTTTGATTTTTGATAAAATCTCAGGATTAGAATCAGGTGACGAAGATTCGAGTTTGCTTTCAGATAAACACTATACTGACTTTGAAATTTCATTCGATTGGAAAATTGAAAAAGGTGGCAACAGTGGATTTATGTGGGGTGTAAATGAAGAAATAGTCTATAAATTTCCTTACCAAACAGGTCCTGAAATTCAAATTATTGACACTGACGCCTATGAAGCACCAGAACAAATATTAGGAGGTGAGATAGAGCTCAATAATATCATGACTGATTTGGATCAGAAAAAACATTATCTAGGTGCCTTATATGATTTGTTTTCTCCAAATGATAAAATCAAGGTTAACCCAGCTGGAGAATGGAATAACTACCACATTAAAATTAATCATAGAACCAATCTTGGTACTGTAAAACTCAACAATATCCTTATCAACGAATTCCCATTAAATGGTCCCCTTTGGGATGAAAAAATAGTTTCTAGTAAATTTTCAAAATCAGATGACTATCCCTACTTAGGTGATAAAAGATGGTTTGATTTTGGGAAGTTTAAGACCGGTTCAATTTGCTTTCAAGACCATCCTGGGAAAGCCTATTTTAAAAATATAAAAATACGAGAGTTGCAATGATTTTAATAAAGAGATTTCTTAAAATTCTTGGCATTGGTCTCCTGAGTTTAATTCTACTATTACTTTTAAGTATTCTTATTTTTTCGATTAAATCGAAAAGACAAAGTTCTAGCTATCTTTCTCAATTAGGTCCAGAAGCTCCAACACTGATGATCAATGGAGAATCTTATAGGGATTTAAATAAAAATGGAAAAAGAGATTTATACGAAAACATCAATGAGCCAATTGAAAATCGTGTTGAAGATTTAATTTCTCAAATGAATCTGCAAGAAAAGGCAGGCTCTGTATTTATAAACATGATTGGAGTTAATCCTGACGGTAGTTTGATGGAACAGGCTAATTTTTCAGATCCTTTCAGTTTACTTATGGATTCTTCATCAGAAATGATGATCAATAATAACATGAATCACTTTAATACTCGGGCAGCATATCCAAAAGAAAACATGCTTAAGTGGTACAATTCAATTCAGAAAAGAGGAGAACGAACTCGCCTCGGTATCCCCATAACCATTGCTTCTGATCCTCGCCATGGAGTTCCAAACACTTTTGGAGCATCTATTTATACTCCCTATTTCTCAAAATGGCCTTCAGCTTTAGGTTTTGGAGCAATTGGGGATTCTACTTTAGTTCAAGAATACGCTGAAATTGTAAGAGATGAGTATAGTGCATTAGGAATAAAAGTAGCACTAGGCCCGATGGCTGACGTTGCAACCGAGCCAAGATGGACAAGAGTAAATGGTACTTTCGGTGAAAACGCAAGTGTTAATGCCCAACTTACTGCAGCTTATATCAAAGGATTACAGGGAGATTCCATAAATAGTAATTCTGTAATGGCAATGGTAAAACACTTCCCCGGCTCTGGTGCTTTAGATGAAGGGAAGGACAGTCATTTCCCTCCAGGTATACAGTCGTATAAAGGAAAACAATTCGACTATCATCTAAAACCTTTTGAGGCAGCGTTTGAAACTGGCGTAGGTTCTGTTATGCCCTTTTACAGTATTCCCAAAGGAATAACTTCAGAAGATGTAGCTGCATCGTATAATAAAGAAATCATAACTGATTTATTGAGAAATCGTTATGGGTTTGAGGGAATCGTTTGTACTGATTGGGGAATTATTTCTGACATAAAGGCCTTTGGAATCCTATTCAAGCCCGCATCAGCACATGGGGTTGAATCACTTAACACAGAAGAACGATTAAAAAAAATTTTTGACGCTGGTGTTGATATGATAGGAGGAGAATCCCTTAGTCAAGAACTTGTCGAAGCAATTGAATCAAAGCTTATTTCAGAGGAACGTATTGATAAGTCCTTGAGAAGAATCATGAAAGAAAAATTTCGATTAGGTCTTTTTGATCAACCCTATCTTGATGGAAAAGGTTTGGAAGTCTTTTCAAACCCAAAAAATACTCAATTAGGCATTGATGCACAGAAAAAATCTCTGGTACTTCTCAAAAATGAGAGTAATATTCTACCACTTGATAAAAAAACAAAAGTATACCTTCATGGTTTTGATTTGGATTTATCTGACAATCTCAAGCTTTATTCTTTGGAAGAGGCAGAGGTTATAATTATAAAAGTAAAAACACCAAAAGGAGAAGGTGTAGAGGCAAAGTCATTAATGCAAAAACTGTTTGAGGGGGGAAATCTTGATTTTACTGCCGAGCAGTTGGAAGAGCTGATTCCTTTATTAAAATCAAAACCGAGTATTGTTGTTGCAAATCTCCAGCGACCAGCTATTTTAACTGAATTAGACAAAGCTGCCAAGGCTGTAGTTGCTGACTTTGATGTCTCTGAAGAAATAATTCTAGACTTAATCTTTGGAGAATTTTCTCCTAGTGCAACCCTTCCTATTCAGTTGCCTTCTTCAATGCAATCAGTTGTTGAACAACTTGAAGATACTCCTTTCGATGCTAAAAATCCCTTATATGAATACGGCCACGGACTAACCTATTAAAAAGTTAAATAAATTAGGTCAAAAGGTGCGTTAATTTCATAATAAGAGTTTGAATTTATACAATCTAAAATCAAATGAGCAAAATAACAAGCTGCTCATGATCAATAGATTATCTTGGAATATTTAATCCGAATGAGTAGCTTAGTACAAACTAAATTGAAATGAAAAATATCTTTACAGAGCATCCAAAATCTGTAGGTGAAAGCTATTTCCAGCATTTAGTATTTGCCCTTGGAGTGGGAATAAAGTTGATTTTATGGGGTTTTATTGCAATTATTCACGCATTGCTTCCCTTTACCTTTAAAACCTATGTGTCCCGCCAGATCAACAAACTTTACCTAAAAATCAATCGTGCTCCAAAATCATAAAATAGGGTGAATCTAGAATACCTACTTTGAATTCGCATCTTTAAATCTGCTGACAAAGTATCGCATTAATAATCACTACCTTTAAACAAAATTTTTGGTTGGAATTAAAAGATCACAAATCCGGCTTTGTAAGCATTATCGGAAATCCCAATGTGGGGAAATCAACCTTAATGAATGCCTTAGTTGGAAAAGAGTTGTCCATAATCACTCATAAAGCACAAACAACCCGCCACAGAATATTGGGAATTGTCAATGGAGAAGACTTTCAAATTGTGCTCTCAGATACTCCAGGCGTAATCAAACCGGCTTATGAAATGCAGACTTCTATGATGAATTTTGTAAAGGAAGCCCTTGTGGATGCAGATGTTCTTATTTACATGGTAACCCCAGAAGAAAAAGAGTTGAAGGAGGAACAGTTTTTTGAAAAAATTAAAAAAACCAAAGCTCCTCTTTACATACTGATAAATAAAATTGACCAAATCAGTCAAGAAACACTTGAAAAAGCAGTTTCTCATTGGGAAACTTTATTCCCAAATGCAAAAGTTCTACCTATTTCCGCCTTAACAGGTTTTTATATCCCGGATTTGTTGCAAATCCTAATTTCAGAACTTCCCTCCTCACCTGCCTATTTCCCAAAAGACCAGCTGACCGATAAGCCTGAACGATTTTTTGTCAACGAAGCCATACGTGAACAAATTTTGGCACTTTACAGCAAAGAAATTCCTTATGCAGTAGAAGTGGTGACCGAAGAATTTCTAGAGGATCCCAAAATCATTAGAATACGTGCAATTGTAATGGTCGAAAGAGAAACACAAAAAGGAATTATTATAGGTCATAAGGGGAGTGCCTTAAAACGAGTAGGTATTGGGGCTCGAAAATCTCTTCAAAAGTTCTTTGGTAAGAAGATCCATTTAGAATTGTATGTGAAAATTTCCAAAAATTGGCGTTCTAGTGCACAGCAATTAAAACGATTCGGATACAAAAATTCTTAGAGCTTTTCATTTTTTTTACCTTTAGAGAAAACCCACACCAATGAGAAAAAAAATTATTTTTTTAGGATTCCTTACACTGGTTTTATTTTCTTGCAAACGGAGCGTTCAGAGTCTACCAAATATCGTCTTTATTATGTCTGACGACCATGCCTATCAGGCTGTAAGTGCCTATGGATACGGATTAAATAATACACCGAATATCGATAGAATAGCGACTGAAGGAGCCTTGTTTCAAAAAGGATTTGTAACTAATTCTATTTGTGCACCCAGTAGGGCTGTAATGCTTACTGGTAAGCACAGTTTTATAAATGGTAAAGTAGACAACATACAAGATTTTAATTGGGATCAAGACAATTTTGCCAAGCATCTTCAAAAAGCAGGGTACCAAACTGCTTTGATTGGTAAAATTCATCTCAGGGGTCTTCCACAAGGATTTGACTATTCCGCCGTTCTTCCTGGCCAGGGTCATTATTACAATCCTGACTTTATTATTGATGGAATCAAAGAACGTATTAATGGATATGTAACTTCCATTACTACAGATTTAGCATTAGACTGGCTTAAGAACAAACGCAAAAAAGAGAAGCCATTTTTACTCTTATACCATCAAAAAGCTCCCCATAGAAATTGGAAACCAGAAGAAAAATATCTAACACTCTTTGACGATAAAACATTTGATCCTCCTGGTAATTTTTTTGACGATTATTCCAACAGGGGTACTGCAGCTAAAACCCAAGAAATGCTAATTGCTGCTTCAGAACAACAAATCGCAGTAGCTCACGGCAATGGAGGCCACGGTCGCTGGGGACACGATTTTAAGTTCCTTACTGATCCTTATGGAAACAATACCGGTTTTGAAGGAGAACTAGAGCGCTTTTCACCAGAGCAAAAAGAGTCTTGGTTGGAAGCTTACACTCCCAAAAATGACGCTATGAAAGCTCAAAACATTGAGGGTAAAGAACTTGATCTTTGGAAATTTAATCGCTACATTAAAGATTACCTCAGGACCATTCAATCGGTAGATGATGGTGTAGGTGAAGTTTTGAATTATCTCGACCAGGAAGGACTGACCGAAAATACCATCGTAGTCTATACCTCAGATCAAGGTTTTTATCTAGGAGAGCACGGCTGGTTTGACAAGCGCTTTATGTATGAGGAATCACTTAAAACTCCAATTTTGATACGTTATCCAAATGAAATTCCAGCAGGTTCAACTGTCGATAAAATGATTCAAAATCTAGATTTTGCGCCTACTTTTTTAGACTATGCAGGCATTGAAATTCCTCAAGATATGCAAGGAGCTTCCTTTAGAAATGTAGTCAATCAAAAAGTAGGTGAATGGAGAGATGCAATTTATTATACCTATTACGAATACCCTTCAGTCCATATGGTTAAACGCCATTACGGTGTACGTACAGATCGTTATAAGCTCATACATTTTTATTACGACATTGATGAGTGGGAACTATACGATCTACTGGAAGATCCATCTGAAATGAATAATCTTTACGATAACCCGGACTATAAAGAGGTTCAAAAAAGACTACATCAAAGACTTTTTGAGTTGAGAGATCAATACGGAGACTCAGATTCATTGAATCAAATGCATATCGAGCGTTATCTTTCAGCAAGAAACAACTAAAGGTATTTAATTTAAAATCTGACTTTATAAAATCAATAGATCTTCATCTGATCCGGCATAAGGAAGCCATGGAAAAAGTAAAATATACCCTCGCTGAACAGCAGCAGAAAGGTTCCTTTTCTTTAACCATCATCACAGGGAATTCAAGCGTCTTACAACAGCGAATTTTTGATGAAATTTTAAAAAATTCACCATATACCTATTACATTCCAAGCTGGAATCTAGGCCAGATTATTGTAGAGTATATGGACTTAGATACTTATAAAGGAGATTGATTAATGAGAATACGCCGATTTTAATAAGGAGCTTCAATCATAAAGAATTACTCCTTTCGCAGTCAATGAATAGACTTCTTTTGGTTTTTTAATTGATTCAATAATTGTTTCTGAATCACCTCTGTCACGTGCATAATGTTTTAATTCCTCTATTGGTATAGTCCTTGTATAAGCTTCACCACTAACCATTACATCTTTACCTTTAATATCTTTGGGCACAAAAAATGCATAATCTTTAAAGCTCACCATAACCTCATTATTATTCCCTATGTCAAGCTTGATCCAACAACCCTTCATTTGACAAACATCTTTTACTTTTGCTTTAAAGGAGGTATTGAATTTTTCTTTTGATTTATATAAGGTTTCAATTTTTGAGTTGATTGTAATTTTCTCATTTGCTATATCATCTCCAAATTTTAGTTTTTGAGCATTTATTGATACAGTAAAAATTAAGAAGAGTATATAAATTCTTTTCATTTGAATTGATTTATTGTTAATAATAACTCTAAGATATAGAGAATGGGGTGCATATCAAATCTGGTCATCTTGAGCTTTAAAAAAATTAAATAAGAATGAGTACCCCAAAAAAATTTCTAGTCATTATCTTGATCTGGATATATTTCTTCACTTTTATTTCCATCAAGATGGACTTCTAATTCAATTTCAATTAAAAATCCTGGTAGGGCTAATTCATTAACACCTAACCACGAACCAGTTGGAAAGTTATTTTTGTAGATTTCATTTCTGTATGAGGAAACTTCTAAAAAAGCAGGCATATTTGTTGTAAAAATATTCTCAACAACGACATCCTCAAATGATGACCCATAATGATCTAAAATCTTTTTTAAGTCATTGTAACAGTTTATCATTTGTTGTTTCATATCACCTATCGCAGTTGGAGATCCAGTTTGATCCATGCTTACGGCACCTGAAACTTTAATTTGATTACAAATTTTTACTGCATGAGAGTATCCGTAAGCCTTTTCAACTTCTGGTCTTAATAAAAAATAATCTGGTTCTTCATCACATTCATTTGATGTTTTTATTTCTCCGCATGAAAGAAAAAGAAGTATAATAGTAAAAAGTAAATTTTTCATTTTAATTGATTTATGGTTAATAATACCTCTAAAATAGTGAGAAAGTGTTGAAAAGAAAAACCCTCCACTTGGGAGGGATTTTTTAATTTATCTAGTTTGTCCAGCCCCCTATTAAAACTCTTGGCTCCACTCCATAACTCTTAATTCTATTTTTAAGTTCTTCTGTTGAATTACCTATTAAGATGAATGAGTTTATTTTAAATGTATTTAAAAAGGGTTTCATATTTGGTCCATTTTCAAAATTATCTGCATGAAGTATTGCTGCTTTAGAGTTTTTGTATTTCTCAATTAGAGTTATTTTTTTTCCATTCGGAGAAATATAATATCCATAATCATAAGCATCTGGTTCATTTTTTCTCATAAAAATTGTAAGGTTTTCTAATAAACTTTTTACTTGATCTAAGCTGTACCCCTTATTTACAGATAGCTCAAGAATAAAGCCAACTTTTTCATTAGTAAGATTTTTACTTGCTTTTGCATTAGCCTCTTTTTCAAAATGTTCTGTGTCAAAAAACTGAAACTCCTCAATTATTTTGTTATTCTTCCACTGATATGAGATATGGAATGGAAATTTAACTTTTTGACCTGTATATTTACCAGTAGCACTAAAATTGTTCCAAATACTGGACCAAATCTTACCATTTGAGTAATAATTAGTTTCTATTTCAGATCCATTTGCATCTCCATCGACTGATTCAAAAGTAATTTCATCAAATAAATCAAACATCTCTTCAATGCCAGCTATAAATTTATTCTTATCAAAACTTATTTCTTTTGAGTTTACCATTTTCATGTCATCTGAAAAAACCTCTTTTAAATAATCAATTCTTTCATTTGATACTTCTTCAAAGATTTTTTTAATAATTACTGATTTTTCATCTGATGTATCAACTCTAGCGAATGGTTGAGAGCATGAGAAAATAAATAGTAGAGAAATAAAAATTATTTTTTTCATCCTAATTGATTTATGATTAATAATACCTCCAAGATATAGAGAATGGAGTTTTTTTCAAAACACATTACAAACTTCCCCCAAACAACTCACCCCTAAAACCACTACACATGAATCTTATGTTAAGGCAATAATATCAATGGATTAGGATAGATTTGGATTGTATCCATTGATGTAAAAGAAAAACCCTCCACTTGGGAGGGTTATAATATTATTGAGCCGCAAGCTCCATATTAAGAGCTGTTGTGTCAAAATAACAATTCATCTCAACAATTTTACCGTTCTCCCATTTATAATCAAAATGAGTCCTATTTGATGTTCTTATCCCAGTTTTATTACCAGTTCCTTCCCAAGTAAACCAATTGTTTGTCCAAGTATCTCCATCCTTAAAATAATTTGTGTGAGCATAACTATCATTTATTTGGATATTGTTAAATATTGTATGATGAGATTTCCACACTTCTTTTACAGTTTTCCCATCCATAATTGAATTGTTCACTCTAACTATTGCATTATCAGATAATGTTTCATTCCAAAGACTATGATTATTTGTAGCATAATCCTGACCTAATTCAATTGCAATCTTTGTTAAATTATCCTCACGCGAAAGAGTCCCAGCAGATTTTTGAGAAAAAATTAAACTAGGCGCAATAAGTAAGAGTGTTAAAATTATTTTTTTCATTTTAATTGATTTATGATTAATAATACTTTAAATATATATAGATTAGTTTATATATCAAATCCCATCCCCTTGATCCAATAGAAAAACCGTTTTCTAAAACCCATGCCCCTGTGTTTGGGATAAAGACGCCTTCGAAGTTTTAGGGTTTTTAATTTTTGTCGTGTATATTGGATTAAAATTGGACACGAGTATTACTTGAAAACAGCATTAAACTTTCCTTTGTTTTCTTTTTATTGATATGTTTGTGTACAATTAATGCCTAAAGTATTATAAAGTATAGGTTCTATAAATATTTGTAGAGTATATGGAGCTATAGCAATTAAACTCTATAATTAGACCCCCTCCGTTGAAATAAAACTGTTTTTCTTTTAGGTGTTGTTAACTCAAAATAAGATGTAATCCAACAGTTATCTATCCCTTTTACAATTTACACCAATGGATACAATCCAAAAGGCCATCCAAGAAGCAGAAAATAATTTGTGTTCAGCCTTAACTAAAGAACTTGAACTTATTAAATCATACGGCTTGTGATTTTTTTTGAATTAAAAAATATTTTAATGCTATATAGGAAAAAAAGAGTAATTATAAGAATACCAAAATAGTGAAAAGGAGACTCAGGTGCCCCTTCAAATTCCCCACGAATTCTAGCTAAAAAAGTCATCGCCATAACAATGCCAACATAATAAAAATAGAAAAGATGAATACTTAATCGTTTTATTTTTCTCATAAAAAAAGGATAAATAACAATCGCTAAGTATGCTAAAAATCCTCCTACTAATTTATACGGAATAATGGGTTGTTCGTTAATAAAAACCGATCCAGATAAAAACCCAAAATGGATAAGGTGTAAAACACAAAAAACCACCCCCCACCAATAGGTATTCTGGAGCGACTTCCCCTTAGATTTTTCATCTATAAAGTGATAAAACATGATAGTATATAAACTAAAAGAAATACGTCCAGAATATCGAGCTGAAAGACGAAATACTTGCCCTAAACTATCATTTAAAAGAAACATAAAAACAAAAAGGAGCAATTCAATAATAACTCCTAAAAAAATTAATTTCTTTAATCGATATGACATGTATTAAAAATAAGGAATTAATGTTATCGGATTGCAATTTTGAGTTTGCTATTATTGAGATTTGTTATGATAGGATAGATACTTGTAGAGTATATGGAACCATAACCATTAATAAAGAAGTTCAAGAAGAAGTTTCCTAAGATTGATCTTAGGATGAATATGATTTATTTAGGATGGTGGGGATATACTGGCATAGGAATGAATGTAGAAGATGTAAAAGTCATCCTAGAGAAGTGTCTAAAAGAAAATAAGTATTTCAAAGTTTGGAGAATGAACTGGAAAGGTGATATTGGAGATATGCCGATGGATTGGTGGGAAGAAAAAGTTGCTTATTATAAATACAAAGGGTAGGTAAATCTAAAAATTGTCCATTTTTGATCATTTTTAGTCTTTTTTGATCATTTTTGGCTTATTTTTGACATTTTTAGGTCATTTTTGACCCATTTTGGACATTTTTTAGATTTATGATAAATAAAAATACATAAAGCTTATATTCTATCACTAAAAAAATTACAGTCCTCTAATATGCATGAGACATGTTTTGAAATTTCCATTTGTATTTTAATATACTATATTTAGTTTAAGAGAAAATAAATTATATGAAGTATTCATTCTATTTTTTAGTATTAGGCCTTATGAGTTATTTCTTTAATGCTTCAAATAAATTAGATGAACAAAACCCAAATACTGAGGATTGGATATCACTTTTTAATGGAAAAGATTTTAATGATTGGGATATTAAAATTGCTAATCGTCCTTTAAATGATAATTACCTCAATACTTTTCAGGTTGAAAATGGAATAATGCGAATTGTTTACGATGAATACAAAGATTTTGATGATAAATATGGTCATATGTATTATAAAAAACCTTTTTCTCACTATAAATTACGATTTGACTATCGATTTGTTGGTGATCAAACTCCTGGAGGTGAAGGTTGGAACATTAGAAACAGTGGAATTATGATTCACTCTCAGTCGGCAGTAAGCAATACTTATGAGCAGCACTTCCCTGTATCTATTGAAGTTCAACTACTTGGGGGTTTAAGCAATGGTAAAGAACGAAATACAGCTAATTTATGTTCACCGGGAACCGCTGTAGAACGATTTGGCAAAATTGATTATAGACATTGTATTGATTCAAATTCTAAAACATATGATGGAGATCAATGGGTAAGTGTAGAGGTTTTAGTAATGGGTGAAGATTATATTGCACACCTAATTGAAAACGATACAGTCTTAAGATATGAGCACCCTCAAATAGGAGGAGCTTTTATAAGTAAATCAAGAAAAGGGAAAGATTGGGAGTCTATGGGAGTTACTAATAAGGATGAGTGGATTGCAAAAGAAGGACAATATTTAAGTGAGGGATATATTGCTGTACAGGCTGAAAGTCACCCAATTGATTTCAAAAATATTGAACTTTTAAATTTGTGTGGATGTACAGATCCAAAAGCTACTAACTATAAATCTTATTTTGTTAAATCAGATAATATAAAATGTATTTACAGGTAATAGACAGGTGATTAAATTAAATCTAATTCCCCACCCCATTACAAACTTTCCCCTAACAAACACCCCCTAAAACCACTACAATGAATCTTATGTTAAGGCAATGATATCAATGGATTGGAGGGGATTTGGGTTGTATCCATTGGTGTAAAAGAAAAACCCTCCGATTGGGAGGGTTGTTTCATCCAGAAATAATTTAGTCTAATTACTTGAAATTTTGAAATCCATATTTTTAAATACCTCTTCTGTTTTAACTGTATTAAATTTAGAAAGATCCCATCTATTTCTATTGGTTTCCCAATCTGTTGAATTTCTTCTTTTCTCCATTCTATCAATAAAATTATTCATATAATCTAATCTTGTTTTATCAATTAAAATAGTCAAATAATCAGCATCTTTTCCACCGAAAATGTTTCTAAAAACTGCAACGTGATAATTAACACCTCTTTTCTTGTCAAGTTCATTACCTTTTTTTCTGAATGTTTCAAATTCACCACCAGAGTTCATCCCTGTATTTATAAATGAAAACCTTCTGTAAGCCATATTATTTCTTTCTTTGACTGACAGTTTCATAAATTCTTCCATCATACTTAATTCAGGCATATATTCCCAGACAGTACTTTGCTTTGGATCAGTTATAGAATTAAACTCATTTAATAAATTAGGATCTGATGGTTTAGATTGAATATATTCCATCACTTTAGATGTATTGGTTTCTTGATTTTTCATAGTTTCTACCATGTCCTCCATGTCATCAAACCATTGAACAAAATAAACACCTTTACTAGCCCATCCTTTATGATGCATTGTAATTCCATTGTCATCACCTGTAACAGATTTGACAGCGCTAAACCAGTTTTGCCCTATTTCTGACATATTTTGTTTGTTAGGAGTTTCTGCCTCAAAAAGCATCATAATTTGTCCAAAGGAGAAATTAAATGAAACTAGAAACACTAAAAGAATATTTTTCTTCATTTTAATTGATTTATGATTAATAATCTTCTAATATATTGATAATGGGCGTAAAAGAAAAACCCTCCGAATGGGAGGGCTTAAACTTTATGATAGATTACTTTAATTACCATGCAAAATGAACCAATTCCATATTCATACTTCCATGAAATTTTCTACTTGCCATACCATATTTCATCGCCATTTCTTCAGCAAAAGTTGGATTCCATTCGACTTGTTGTGCATCAGGGTTTAGTATTTCAGTGATTATATGAGTAGCAGGTTTGAAAGCATTTTCAGTACGATCAACAATTTCGTTTAATTCCCAATAAAGTCTCGATTTTGATTCTTTATGATATTGTGCAAAAAATTTATTTTCAAAGTCTACATAGTCTTCATTCAGTTGCTCCACACCAATATAAGTTGCATTAACTCCTTTAGCAGGTGCCGCTCCATCAGCAAGAAAAGCTCCCAATCCTTTAAGGGTATACATGACTGACTTCTCACGATATTTGTTGTTCATAGTTTGTTGGGTATATTTTTTTACAATGGATCTTTTTGTTTTACCTTTATGCGCAACTTTAATTTCGTTTTCCCACCATTCGTTAGGTTTAGAGCTCATATCTTTCATCTGCTCCTCATTAGCATAAATATTATAAATTAAATAATCTGCCCAACCCTTATTTTCATCTGTTGGAATAACTTTCCATACAAACCAAGCAATTTGTTTACCTTCTTTTACGTGTTTTTCTTTAATGGTTTTCCAAAAACCTTCAAAATCAACATACTCATTATCGAGTCCTTCGTTTAACGTAACTTCTTCTATTTGACGGTAGACAGAAGACCAGTCTTGAGCTTGGAGACCAAGAGATAGAATAAAAATAGTTGCAATAAATAACTTCTTCATTTTAATTGATTTAAGATTAATAATACTTCTAAGATAGAGAGAATGGGATTTATTTCAAAACACGTTACAAACTTTCCCCGAACAACACCCCCTTAAAACCACTGCTCAGTAATCTATAGCTTAAGTAAATGACATCAATGGATTAGGAGAAATTTGGGTTGTAGCCATTCGCGTAAAAGAAAAACCCTCCACTTAGGAGGGCAATCCTGGTTTAATCAACTCTTATTCTAAATTGGCTATATACAACTTCAAAATTATCTTGCCACATTTGCCCAAAATTATCCATTTCTTCTTGACTCATCTTTTTTTGAAACATCTCAAATACATTACAATTTTTATTGTCAAATAAATCGTCTTCATCA
>Ga0228615_1000124_pt1 | contig 41923 bp, 68 predicted proteins | sample 16DmetaG_FD_190530 | JGI IMG/M metagenome (GOLD analysis project Ga0228615, IMG submission 190530) | Seawater microbial communities from Monterey Bay, California, United States - 16D | ecosystem: Environmental > Aquatic > Marine > Coastal | place: USA: California | collected 2016-10-17
AACTATACAAAAGTAAATGATCTATCAAGATTAAGATGGAGAATGGATCCTGTTACCAATCCTAATCTGATGAGAATAGAACACGTGCCAATGCATCTGAGAGAACAAGCAATCAAGGACTTAGAGCCTCTAGTTGGCACATTACAAGATGCACACTTAAACGAAGAGTCAGAAGACATGGTTAAAGTGTTGCAAAGAACATTGAGAAGTACAGAAAAACCAACAGAAGGATCCAAAGAAGAATTAATAGAGTACACAAAAATATTAGATGTAAAAAGAAAACAAGATGTATTAGAAATATTCCCTCATCTCAAGGAGGTGTTTGATGTCTAATCGTTGGCAAAAATTAGAAAACATTAAAAAGTTTGAAATAGAATTATCCAGTCACTGCAACGCAAGATGTCCTTTGTGTATCAGACAGTTGCTAGGAACAGACCAAGAAAGACCAGGATTTAGAAAAGGGCATTTAACACTAAAACAAATGGAAAGTTTTATTAAACAAATTCCAGATCCATCCAAAGTGGTTCTATACATGGCAGGCGTGGGCGGAGATCCCATGATGAATCCTGAAGCAGTAGAAATATTCAAACTTTGCAGTGATGCAGGATTCAAAGCAGTTACAATAGACACCAACGGTTCTTTGAGGTCAACAGCAGTATGGAAACAATTAGGTGAAATAAGCAAGGCATCTGGTGGTGTCAAAGACGGAAGAAAAATGATGGTCACTTTCAGTGTTGATGGTTTAAAAGATACCAATCCTCTGTACAGGATAAGAACAGACTTTGACAAAATAATGGAAAATGCACAAACATATATTGACGCAGGTGGAATAGCAGAATGGAAGTACATCATATTCAAGCACAATGAACATCAAGTAGATGAAGCAGAACGTATGGCCAGAGACATGGGGTTCATGACGTTCATATCTGAACCATCTGTGAGACATTATGATCCAAAAGACAATTCATATGCAAGACTAGAAGGCATGGGAGACAAAGTACCACAACCACCAGCAGTTACTAAAAAAGAAACAATTAGATACAATGCGGCTACCGGTGAAGTAAAAGAGATTGCTTGTAAGGTAATGGAAAAAAGCATGATGTACATAACAAACGAATTTAAACTTTTGCCGTGTTGTTATTTTCATTCATGGCAAGTCATTGACGAGTATTTGATCAGTACAAAAGAAAATCATCAATCTGATACAGTACCGTTCTTTAAAGGATTTAATAATGATTTAGATTCACGTACTTTGCGTGACATAATGGAAGACCCGTGGTGGGATATGCTTATGACTAAATGGAACACTTGTGATCCACAGATTTGTGCAAACAACTGTAATCAAAAAAAATATTGGAACAAAGAGAAAAAATTTGATAGGTTATTCAAAGAAGGAGACATCAATATACCAAAATACAGGAAAGAAAATGTCTAAACTAGTAGCAACAAAATACAAGCACAACAAACTTAAAACAATGATGATCGATTGGTATATCGGTAAGAGATGTAACTTTGCTTGTTCTTATTGTGCTGACTTTATACACGACAACTATTCTAAGCACGTGCCTTTTGAAAAGATGAAAATCTTTGTAGATAAAATTGTTGCAAGGTACGGAACAAATATTCACTGGAGTTTGACAGGTGGCGAGCCAACACTCAATCCTGACTTCATGCAATTACTAGAATACTTGCAGGACAAAAAATATCAAATATCTGTGTGTACAAACGGCAGTAGAACAATTGAATATATGTACAAGATGTATGAATTAGTAGACAACATCACATACAGTTTACACTTTGAACACATTACACCCAAGATAGAAGATTTTACAGAAAAAGCATTACAGTTGGAAACGTTCAGAAGAGAGTGGAACGATAATATTCCTAAAGACAAAGAAGGCTGGGATCTAGGACAGATGCAACCCAAACAATTTATTGCACGTTTTATGGTACTGCCTGGATTCAATAAAGAGATTGCAGACATGACGGCACATTTCAAAGAGTTCGGAATACAAAAAATTGAACATAGAGTAATACGTCCTCAAAAAGATATGTTCGTTGCAGAAAGCAAAGTTAAAACAGACAAAGGAAATTACAAGTGGAAAACCAAACCCAGTGTTAAAGATGTAGACACAGAAACTAAAGTTGCTCCGGACTGGTCCAATGCAAGTGACGTAACAGAGATATTCAAAAGAGAAGAACGTTGGTACAGTGAAGACGACAGAGATGTATTGCAAAAAATGTACGAAGGAGTTGCCGCGGAAAGAAAATGGTTATTAGGTTTTGTAGAGGGCGAAGACGGATCTATAAAAGAAGAGTCGTATCACTATAACAGTTTAAACTACGAATACAAAACAAGTTTCAAAGGTTGGACTTGCTATGCAGGAGTTACATTGTTAAAAGTTGCACCCAACGGAGATATCTTTATAGGAAACTGTTTCCAAGGTGGTCCATTAGCAAACATTTATACAATGGACGACTCTGTACAATTACCTACAAAACCTGTAGTGTGTGAGAAGTTTAGATGTACAGATCCCATGGATCTAAGACAAACAAAATACATAGATGAGAAATATAAAGGATTGGTGTTATAATGGATCTTAAATGGAGCAATTACGACTTTACAAAAATTCCTTACAACGATCTTGTATCTGTTGGACAGCGAACGTTATTATACAGAGACTTGTTTACTGTGAGTTGGTTGCTAGGTAGATTTTGTAATTACAGATGTTCTTACTGTTGGCCGTATGCAAGGTCAGATAAAAAAGACCACAGACCGACTGCACTATGTTTATCAACCATCGATGAAATTAAAAAACAAGCAAGACAAAATGGATTCAACAGTTTTCATTTCAGTTTGTCTGGCGGAGAGCCTACTTTTCATCCAGGATATCTTGATATTCTAAAATATCTTGCTGATGATGTTCCTAATACAAATTATACTTCCATACACATGACAAGCAACTGTTCACGACCTTTTAAATGGTTTCAAACATATGTAGAGTATGCAAAACCTTTTCACAGAGCATCAATTACAGCAAGTCTACACACAGAACACGTAAACACAAAAGAAAAAATGCAAGACCTAGCAGACAAGTTAATATTATGCCAGGAGCATGATGTACAAGTAACAATTAATATGGTTATGGTTCCAGATGCATTTGATGAATATTACGACAATGCATTATTTTTCCATGAGCAAGGGATCAATGTAACTCTTAAACCACAGTCAGATCCTACAGCAAGTAAAGTTGTAGATGGTTATTCTAAAGAAATGTTAGACAAGTTATATAACGGAATGCCACAAAGAGCATATACAGAAGCAAAACGTAAGTATGTTGAAAGACCAAAACCAAGATTTGCCATGCCACAAGACACAGAAGAACAAAACGATAAAAGTGTGCCAGCACATTTTCAAGTAGAGTTCAAAGACTCACATGGTAAAAAATGGTACATGGACCAAGCAGAACGTTTCAATGCATTTAACTTTAATAAATTTAAAGGTTGGTTATGCAACTCCGGGTATCAAGGCATTATCATAAGAGAGCCTGATGGTAGTATCAAACGTAGTTACAGTTGTCGAGACGTACCTTTAGGTAATATAGAAACAGGATTTAAATTATTCAGTGCACCGATGCCTTGTATGACTGACTCATGTGTATCGAGTGCTGATTCAAAAATACCAAAAAGAAAGGTATTATAATGAAACATTATATTGTACAATGTTTTAAACACAACAGAAGGAAAAAAAATGGCGAAAGATAACGACGACGGAAAACTAGAACTTTCATTAAGAGTACTAGGCAACGAACTTATAGGAATTAAAATGGTTGTTGATGACTTTAAAATGAAATGGTTAGCAATAGGTGTAGTAACCCTTATTGCAACTGGGTGGGCAATAAGCACATTTGGTCCACTGGTAATGGCAACTTTTGAGAAAATATAAAGGAGAACAAATGATTAATTGGATAAAGAATCTAATTGCAAAACTGAAATCAGAAATTGCATATAGAAAACGTATCAAAGAATTAAAGAAAAAAGATCCGTTCATATACAAATAGAAACAAAATAAATGTGGAACAAAAAAAGAATATTAAAAACCATTAGTTGGCAACTACTAGGTCTTGTTTGGTTTATGAGTTATGCTTTTGTTGTTGGTGGTGATCTGTGGTACACATTTGGATTATCATTAGCAAGTATTCCTGCAGGTAGTATAATGTATTATGGGCACGAATGGTTATGGGAAAAAATTAAATGATGAGAGAAGATTTAATGGTACAGCAACAAGTCAAAAGTAAATGGCAACACATGGTTGGGGTCATTTGTCTGAATCAAACATATAGAAAACAAGTAAAAGAAGTATTGCCAAAGTTGTTCAAGAGATATCCAACTTCTGAAGCATACCTGCGTGGCAGATTAAAAACACAAGAAAATATGTTAAAGCCTTTGGGTATGTGGAGTGTGAGAGCAAAAAGATTAAGACAAATGAGCAAAGAGTATCTCACATGGGATGGCAAAGAAGCATCTGACTTATATGGTATAGGCAAGTACGGCAGTGACAGTTATAAAATATTTTATAAGAATGAAATACCCGATGATGTCCAAGACAAAGAATTAAAAAGGTACGTGGAACAGTTATGAGAATTTTAGGAATAAATTGCATGAATCATGATGCCGCTATGGCAGTGGTAGACATACAAGGTGGCGGAGATATATTATGGGCCGCACACGCAGAACGTTACTCCAAAGTGAAGAATGATCACTACCTGAATCAAGAAATAGTCAATGAAGCAATGACGTATGGTCCTTTTGACAAAGTGGTATATTATGAAAAACCTTTGTTGAAAAAGACCAGACAACTGTACGCAGGACAGTACGGACCTGCATTATCTTATACAGAAATGCCTCACAGACATTGTGCCATGTTTGGAATAAAAATAGATGAATGTGTTCTCCATCATGACTCACACGCCGCGGCAGGATATTTTACATCACCATTCAACGAAGCAGTAATATTAACAGTGGACGCAATAGGCGAATGGGACACAGTATCAATATCTACAGCAGTAGGAAATAAAATTGAAAGAAAAGAAACAATACGGTATCCTCACAGTTTGGGAATATTATATTCAGCATTCACACAACGTTGTGGACTAAAGCCTGCTGAAGAAGAATACATCCTAATGGGCATGGCCGCATATGGTGAACCCAAATACAAAGACGATATCTATGAAGACTTTGTGCAACAGTCACCGTTCAAACTTAAGAAGAACCTACACAGGGGATTGGGAGAGTGGCATCCTGAAGCAGACGTAATGGACATTGCCGCAAGTATCCAAGAAGTAACAGTTGAATGCTTGGCAGGACTTTGGCACAAGGCATCGCAATATGCTCCCATGGGCAAACCAAAAAATTTAGTGTATGCCGGCGGAGTAGCACTTAACTGTGCGGCCAACAGTTCTTTGGCCAACATGGCATTGTTTGACAACATATGGATAATACCAAATCCAGGAGATGCAGGCAGTTCATTAGGTTGTATTGCCGCCGCAGAAAAACAACACCTAGATTGGAACAATCCGTTCTTGGGATACAACATAGAGGGAGAGTATCCAGTAGATGCAATCATAAAAGAATTAACAGAAAATAAAATGTGTGGTGTAGCAAGTGGCCGAACAGAGTTTGGTCCTAGAGCACTTGGTAATAGATCACTGTTGGCAGATCCAAGAGGACCAGAGATCAAAGATTTGGTAAACGGAATCAAGAAGAGACAGAAGTTTAGACCGTTTGCTCCAGCAATATTAGAGGAAGATGTGCATGAGTACTTTACCCTGCCTAAAGGTGTTCAAAACACCCCTTATATGCAATTTACAGCGCCTTGTACGCATGGTAAAGCCTTTCCTGCCATAATACATCATGATAATACAAGTCGTGTGCAAACCGTCTCTAAAAGCGATAATCCGGGGTTCTACGAACTGCTAAAAGAGTGGAAATACAAGACAGGTTGCCCTATACTTTTAAACACCAGTTTGAACATTAAAGGACAACCAATAGTAAATGATGTCAAAGATGGTAAAGCATTTGAGCAGAAATACGGAGTAAGAGTTCTGTCATGAGAATACTGCTAACAGGTCATAAAGGTTTTATTGGTTCAAACTTACTACCAAAATTACAAGACCACGATGTGACCACCATTGATGTTCTGGACGGAAAGGATCTCCAAAGTTGTGATTTACCAGAAGACATAGATTGTGTAATTCATCTAGCAGGAAGATCAGGGGTACGCGATAGCATAAAAAATCCAAACGCATATTTTCAAAATAACGTTTTAGGGAGTTTACGCATATTTGAAAAATATAAAAACGCAAGGGTAATTTACGCAAGTTCTAGCACAGCCGCAGAACCAGACAGGAACCCATATGCATATTCTAAAATGACTATGGAAAAACTTGCTCCTGAAAATAGTGTCGGGTTACGATTTACAACAGTATACGGACCTAAGGCAAGAGAGTTTATGTTTATACCAAAATTATTAAATCGAGATGTACGTTATGTTAATACTAATCATACAAGAGATTTTATCCATGTCGATGATATATGCAGAGCAATAATAAAAGTCATGGGTAGCGATATAGTAGGAGTAATGGATGTAGGCACAGGAGAAACAAATTCGTTAATCGACATTGTAAATCATGTTGGTTTGAAAAATGTAGAACACAAAGTTGGCGACGAACACGAAAGACTAGATAACCAAGCAGACATAAAACCATTAATGAGTATAGGATGGAAACCTACAATTAAATTGTTTGATTATTTAGACAAGCATTATGGATAATACACTTCATACACCATTTGGTCCAATACTAATGAAGGGGGTTATGTCAGATGAATTGCATACTGCACTATTAACAAAATCCAATGACAGCAGAAACAACGACAATGACTTTAGGCATCAACTAGCAGGAAACATAGCAGAAGAATACAAATTAGATTTTTCTGAAGAAGAGAAAGAACTAGTTTATGCACAATTATTAGATCTTGCACAAACATATATGTTACAAGCAAAAAAAGAGAAAAGAATTAAAAAATTTGGAAGACCTAGAATAAAAGATTTAACAATGGTTGAACCTATCTGGGTAAACTACATGAAAGCAGGAGAATGGAATCCAAGTCATTTTCATGCAGGACTTATATCTTGTGTAGCATATCTTTCTGTACCGGAAGAAATTGAAATAGAAAATGTTGAATCTGAGCATTCTAAGAAAAGTAATATTCCTAGTGCAGGAAGAATACAATGGACATATGGTGAAAGCATTCAATTTTCTGAAACTTATTTTACCCAAGTTCCAAAAGACAAAGATATTTGGTTCTTTCCAGCAGAACTAAAACATTATGTTTATCCGTTTAAATCAGATGTTGAACGTGTATCTATTAGTTGTAATTTTAAGTAAAAGACTTTTTTAATATACTAGATGTTTTCGCTTGAACATCTATTTTCAATTTAGGAATATCAAATTTAATATTAACTTTATCTATTTGATGATAATGCTTATCTAGTGCATCGGTAATTAAAGTTGCTACTTTTTTAGAATCTTTAATTTTTAATTCTTTTTCAATATCGTATCTCAACGATACAGAACTCTTTAACTGAATATTAATCCATTTAACATATACTATGGGTAGGTTTGAAAAATTAATACCGTCAAGTACCTCTGGCCACTCCTTAACAAAATCTTGTGTAAGAGTGACCCAGGTATGTTTACGTTTTCTTTTTGGAACTTTTTTTGGCATCTTTGATAACTTTTTTATTTGTATCCTCTGCTTTTGAGGTATCTACTATTGCTAACTCGCTAACTTTGACGCCTTTGTCTTTCGCAATTAAGTTGTTTAGTTTCTCAAGTGATATTTTACCGTCATCACCAAGACCGTATGTTACCATAATTGCAGTTGTTGACTGCTTCTTAAGATAGTTTCCACTATGAAGCATCTCTAACATATTCTCGCCATTAGGAAAAGTTTGTCTTCCTATGTAGGTACCAAATTCGTTTTCTGCTTGGCCACCTTCTGACTCAACCGCTTTCATTAATGCTTCATTGTATACATCGGGTAAAAATTTCGGTGCTACAACCAAGCAACTTTCGGAATCGTTTGGCAAAGTTCTAAAAACAATAACAACAGGTGTTGAAGTTTCTTTAAACTCACCCATGTGTTTCATTCTAGTTTTCTTTGCTTGAATGTCCGCGGAGGTAGTTCCTGCATCCATAACCGCTTTATCGTGAAGTCCTGCTATTGCCATGGTTTATCTCCTTATCCTTGTGTGTCAGGTGCCGGAGGAGTTGCTGGTGCTCCTTCTTCGCCTTCTTGTTTAGGCGGAGCCACTTTAGCCAAAAAGGCTTGAAGTTTATTATAAACTGCTCCTACCATTGCCATTTCATTGGCTCTAAATGCACCTCTTGTTGAAGCAACATCTATTACTGTTGAAAGGTTTCTTAAATCTCCAATACTCAAATCATTTTGAGGCGCTTGTCCTTCTGGACCTGGAGCCGCAGTACCGGAAGCATTTGCTGGTGCTTCTGTTTCCACTTTCGCTTTTTTCTTTGTTTTTGCTACCATTTATTTTTCTCCTATTTGCAAATAGTTTCTATTATTGTAACAAATAATAGTTATATTTGCAAGTTTTATTATCGAAAGATTGTGATTATTTTGGTAATTTGTTTTTGATGAAATCCCAAGAAAGGGCACTCTTTACCAATTGTTTATCTATAGATTTTTCAAAAGCATAAAAGGCACCTGTAGAATAGAACCAACCTTTTGACCTTTCGACCAAAACTTTATCAATTAACTCTAATAGTTCTTTCTCTAATACATCTTCTATATCTAGTACATAGAAATCGCTTTTAAGTTTGAAAAATTGTTTTGTTGTTAATTGTTTAGATGGCATTAGTTGATCCAATCACTTGCTAAACCAACAATATATATTACTGTAAGTCCTGCATTTAAAACAATCAAGGACTTTTCTTTCCATAATATGCCTATTACTACCCAACCCAAGTTTGATACTGTGAATGCATAACTGTACCAAGGGTACATATTAAACGCCGCCATTGTTGCGGCTCCTATTAAGGTTGCAGTAAAAAACCATGCCAACGGCTGATATGGTTTAACTTGTATTTCTGTGTTAGATGGCATCTATATTTTCTTCAATCTGTTTATGATATTTTACGAACTTTTCAGTTTCTTTTTTGTTAAGAAATGCAACAGAACCAAAACAAGGGTAACCGTTTACACCAGTTGGAAATGCATCTTTCATAAAAGAATAATACATAAAAGGTTTATTTTCTACTGTATCTTTCCTTTGTACAGGATTCATTAACATCAACGGCATAAACACCATGCCAAGGTCTTGTGCATCGCGAACTTGAAGACTCGTAAACACATCACCTCTATAACAACCTACCGCAAGTTCTTTTAACTCTTTATTGGTACGACCTTTATAGACCTTACGATCTTTTCTTTTTACTTTGTATTCTTTTATTTTACTCATCGTATTCATATAAATCCTCCCACGTTCCCATAGCCAATGCTGAGGTAGTTTTTAAACTATGGATAGTTTTGCCTATTCTTTTTAGATGTGCTAAATGCACAGGATCTCCTTTAAGCACCTTTGCTTTCCTTGTGCAGTATTTTGCATATTCTAATATTTCACCTTCTAGTTCTTCGTACCACCATACTTTAGGATCATGCTCTGATGCTTTAGAGTGTTTTACATATGCCTTATCTAATTTAATTTCTTTTTTCATTAATCTCCCATCAATCCACTTAAAGCGAACAAAGTTAAATCGCCAGGATTTTCAAATCCTATTTTTAATCTAGCGGAAGGATTGTCACCTTCTAACGATACATCATCAACAATAGAATATCTTCCGTGACAATGCTCGTATATCCATGCATTAATATCTTCTACTTGTCCGTCAGTCCTCGGAGTGAGTGTTGTAGTAGTAAAGTGTGGAAGACAATATGATTGTCGTCTATCAAAGAAATTGTTTATATTAATCCTCATCATAATGTACCGTTAATCCCCAGGGTGCTTCAATGTTTCTTTCGTATGGGTTATTGATAAGAAATATGGTATCACAGTAGTGTTCGTCACCCCATGTGTTAAATGGCCATCCATCTGTAAACATGATGAATTTTTTTGGCTCAATGCCCTCTTCTTTCATATAATCCCAATTACATTCGAACTCTGTTCCGCCACCAGCACCTAATTCATAATCAAGTATCTCGTCCATGTTATCTGGTGTGAACACTTTTGGATTGAAGACCTTTGTGTCAAAAGACCATAAATGAATTTTAAAGTCTTTATATTGGTCCATTATATTTTTAACTTCAGTTAAAAATTCTTTGCATTGTTTATCTGATATTGATCCAGAAGCATCAAGAGATAAACATATATCAATCATTTCATCATTGTTTTGTCCTGGTAGTATAGCAGATGTATGCCATGACTTTCTACTAGGTCTCATCCAAGTATAATCAGACTTGATAGTACTCATAATGTGTTGTTGGATAATTTCTCTCCAATCCATTTTTGGTTCTGTAAGTTCAGCAACCATTCTTTGTATAGCACCTGGCAAGTTTCCAGCACCGGTTGATTGTGCGGCACTTATCATTGCTTCTTTAACTTCATCTCTAATCTTCTTTAATTCTTCTTTAGTGTAAACAGGTTTACCTGAACCATTTTCTTTACCTTTGTTATCTTTGCTTTGTCCTTCTCCACCACCTTTACCCCACTCTTGGTGATCGTCTAACAACTCACCCATTTTCTTCAACATCTCCTTACCGTTCTTTTTAGCCTGCTTGTAGATGTCGTCGTATATTCTTTCAGCATTCCAATCTTTATATTTCTCATCTTGGAATCCTTTGTTTTCACCTTTTTTACCTTTAGGCATTTCACCAATTCTATAATCAACTAGAATTTGATTAACGGCATAGTCTGCCGCAATATTCCAAATTTGATGATCTCTATCACCCTGTCTAACAAGCATATGTTCAAATACATTATGTAGAACTTCATGTCCAAACAAGAACTCTGCTTCTTTAGGATTTAAAGAATCAATAAATTTTGTATTGTAATAAAAGTTTCTACCATCAGTACCAGCAGTTGGACACCACTCGTCAGCATTGATAAGTTTAAGTCTTGTTGCAAGGTTGCCAAAGAACGGATGCTTCAGTAGTAAGGCAATCCTTGCCGTAACCAGTTTGTCTATGATCTGTTGATCAGTTGCCATTATTTAGACTCCATAGCAGTTATAACATATTTGCCAAACTTCTTATGGAACCTATCAAAAGATTTTAACTTGCTAGGATCGAATGGAAGTTTGTAGTTTGTTAAGGCAATCTTCGCACCCATAACAACCAACTCTGTTTCAAAGTTATCCATCATATAATGAAAGAACCTATCCGCTTGTTCGTTCCAATTTTTTGCTTTCTTTTCATGTGCCTGTTGTAATTCATAACACAAAGAAACTGTAAGAGAGTACATCGCTGATATCTCTTTACATTTTAGATCTTTTATCTTACCACCTAAAATATCAGATGGATTAGGAAGTTGGCCACTAACCTTACGATGACTCATAAACTTAACAGCCAACCCTTCTCCTACCGCTCCTGCAACGAGGTCTGTGAGTGTGTTTTCAGGCAGGTCGTCGGACAGAAGTTCGCTTACGAAACTCCAACTTCTTGGAGTCGCAAAACTTCTACTAGATCCTCTAGGATCAAAGTCATATAAATCTTGTTTAGCAAATGTCACATAACCTACAACGTCTGGGTGGATATGATTTAAAGTTGCCCATTCCATCCAATCTTCGTAGTCTACTCTCAATTCAATGTGTACAAATCTGTTTGCCAACGGAGCAGGCATTCTAAAAGTTACACCTTTATCTGAATCTCTGTTACCAGCCGCCACAATCGAAACACCTTCTGGTAGTTTGTATTGTCCTACACGTCTGTTTAAAATAAGTTGATATGCCGCCGCCTGTACAGCCGGTGCCGCCGAATTTAATTCGTCTAAAAAGATAATTGCATTAGACTTGGGATCAGTTGGCAATTCTGCCGGACTCGCCCAAACCATGTTGTTCTCTTTTGCATTGTAATAAGGAATACCTTTGATGTCTGTTGGTTCCCATAAAGGAAGTCTAATATCAATAACTTCTCTTTCGGATTCATCACCAATTTGTTTAACGATATCTGATTTACCAATACCTGGTGCACCCCACATCATTATAGGTCTTTGTAATTTGATACAATGTTTTAAGGCTGAAATTGCCTCATTAGGTGTGACAGTTCTATTTTGACTGCCTACTGCTTGTTCTTTGTTTTTTGGTCTTGCCATTTACACACTCCTGCGTTAAATTGTTTATAATATCATTATAGCATGAAACGGTAATAGGTCAACCGTTAAAAAACCGCAGTTTTACTAGTCTTTTTGTTCGTCTGCTTTGCTCATTGCTCGTGCTAACCCGTATTTTGTGATATCTCCAGCAAAAAGCATGAGTTGTAGAGCCATTTTTTCCATGGTTACTACGATTCTCTTCTTGTCTACGTAGTAAGGACAATCAACATATTCGTCTAACCATAGGTATGTTTGTGGAGTGAATATAATTTTAGCAGGAAACTTGATATCGTAAGTTTTGATTTCACAAGATTCAATCCATTCAAAACCTAATTTGGTAAGTCTTAAGGATCTTGCTTGATATTTCTCTCTTACATTTTGCCACCAAGTATAGTAGGCAGTCTTTATACTCTCTTCATGGAGTGGTTGTTCTTTGAGCATTAGGAAGGTACGAGTGTAGGCTGTCTTTGTGTCCATACACTTAATTATCTAGAAAATTTATCGCCAGTTTTTAATATGAAAACTTCAAACTTGTCTGTTTTGTGTTGAGTGTTTAATTTCTTCGCCAAGTTTTCTGCATGACCTGGATTCGAGAATGATACTTTTTTGTATTTTGGTCCAGGATAATTTGCTACAAGACTAGACGTTTTAAGATTAATGGGTTTGCCTTCATAAAATACTGCCCATATACCTTCCGCCGCAAGTACTTCGTCAAGTTTGTACGTTTCCTTGTTTGAATTTTGTAGTATAACTTTTGGTTTTGGTCTGCTCATAATATAACAGTATTTACCAAAAATTGTATTGACTACTTCTTGTTGAACTCCCCGCCGTCCATCTCAATGTCCACCGTTGCTGACTGTTGAGCGGTTTTAAGTGCGTTAATTATTTCCTCTTGTATAGTAACCAGTCTTGTCATAACTTGAGACAAAGAGTCTGCAAGTTGTTCGGCTTCTCGAGCAGTTAACGTCATGTTAGGATCTCTCTTGTTGCGAAGCATTCTCACTCTTGCAATAAAGTCTTCTATGTGTTGTGTTTGTATTCTGCTATTCATGGTTAAAATTTATCACATTTTGGAAATTCAAGATCTTGATTTTGTGATTCATACTCTTTGACTGCGTTGTTTAATATTTGTTGCATTTCAATTTTTGATTTTATTGGTCCTTTGTAATCATATCTTTGAAGTGTGATCACTTTTGGACAATATGCTTTACGCCATCCTTTTTCAAAACAAATTATGTAGTAACCTGCACAAAATAAACTTTTCGATTTTGGTGTTTTGGTATAAATGGGTAATTGTTTTTGTACATCAAACATTGGGTTGAATGGTTTTTGAGAACAAGGGTATCCATGTACTGTATATCCTGTGCCTTCGTCGTTCTCTACTGCTTCAACTGTGCTATCTCCAGGCTCACCTATTTTGATATCATGAGAAAATATACCTACACCAAATCTTTGAAATAAACTTTCTTGTGTATGGTACACTTGTCTTTTATCTGCCTTACTTAAAAATATCCAGCCGTTGTTATCTTTCTTTTGTAACGTACCTAATTTTTGACCGTGTTCTTCAACAATCCAAAACTTATCTTTTACAAGTGTTTTTGCTTTTACTGTCATATTGCCATTCCTAAAATTGCTACCAACAAGACAACAATAACGATTGCACCGATCCATGGAGCAAGATCATATATCATCTCTTTAATATATTCCCAACCGAACCACATTATGCTACCAACCTTGCGTTAAACGGTTCTACATACAGTTGTGCTTGTTCTGAAATTTTTTGTAAATCATATTTGCCACAAAACTTCATAAATCTAATTCCTACTTGATCTATACTTTTATTATCTGCTATTGCTTGATCTATTGTTTGATCTAGTTCTTGTACAATAACTTCTGGTTGTGCATGAAGATCTACTAAAGATCTGTTTCTTTCATAGTCTTCCATTACCCTATGCTCTACACCATCGTGATCAACCCACTTGCTCAGCATTAGATTGTTCCATGTATAACCTTTGTCTTTACGATCTGCAAATGCTTCTGTTAAGCCTATTTTATTCTTCGTGCCTTTAGTACGCACACCTGGGTATGCTGAAAATATGTTATCACTAGGATCACCTCTCATTGATTTCTCAAATATAATCCATTCTGGATCTGGAGCAGGTTTAGGTGCTTTTGTTTTTTTATCTATTACAGGCTTGCCTGTTTTTGCTTCGAACCAACCTTCGTGTGTCATTGTAACTTCGTTAACACCGTTGTATTGTGATACACGTTCGTTTACTAATTGATTTAAATCTTTGTCAGTACTTAAAATAAGATGTTTTTGTTCTGGGTGTCTGTCTATCCAACGTGCAATTAAGTCGTCTGCTTCTACTCTGCTGTTTTGTAATACTGTGGCGTTTGTTTTTGTTTTAATAAAATTACAAAAATCATCATACACCTCCCAAAATATATCGTTTTCTTCTTTTTCTTTCACAGTCATTGCATCAACTGTTTCTTTACGATTTCTTTTGTACGGTGCGTATAAATCTTTTCTAAAAGATCTACCTTCTAAACAAAATACTAAATGAGAACCATCAAAGTCTGCCCATGCTTTTTTGATAGAGTTCATTGTAATATGGATAGCCATACCAATTTTTTCAGATGTATCTCCTCTGATAACGTGTCTAGCACGAAAAAAAGTATTTGCCGTGTCAATTAGTATGTGTGTCATTGTATATTACCCGAACCAGTTTTGAATAGATTTTGGAAGTCTTTTTTTAATAGGTGACCATATGGCAATTTCTGCCCTGCCAATAAACTTTGGTCTTGGTACTAACCAACCTACTAATATTCCAAGTAAAAAATATCCCATTATGATACCTCTGTTTTTCCGTCTGGTGTTCTGTTAATATTAATATAACCAGCACCCTCGATATTAACTTGTTGTTCACTGCCGATTGTTCTGCAAAGTGTCTGGAACCATCTGTCTACGATCTCTTCTTCAGATTGCCCTTCATATCCATTTTGCTTTAACATATTAACAAACTCATCATTCCAGTCTAGTTCAAAAAATCCGTTTCTAGGATTTTCTGGATTAACATTCATGTCTAAAACTTTAACCCAAGGCTTTTCGCTTTTTGCTTCTTTTGTTTTCGCTTTCGCTTTTGCTTTTGGTTTAACAGTTTTTTTAGTTTTTGTTTCTGCTTTTTTTATTGTTGCCATTTTATATGCCTCATTTATTTGTATATTGTATATGAATATACGTTAGTTGTCTACTGGTTTTTTATGTTCCTATTGCATTACCAAAAAGATATACATGAACTCTTGCCGCAACATTGTATCCTCTTTTAAATGCCTTCTCTGCCACTTTACCAGCACTAGCAGTTTGTTCTTCTTCTCTTGCACCTACAGGCATGACCCAAACTGGCCAATCAACACCTGCTTCTTTAAATTGTTTGATTGCTGATTCCATTTCTTCCCATTCTCTATCATCGGGACCTACCACAAACTTTAATTGTCCTTTGTTGGAGAGTTTTCTATATTCTGCTACTATCTCAGGTTTGATTGCTTTCTCAGGTTTTTCACCTGATACTGTGAACAATTTAGGACTACAACTAAAGAATATTTCTGTATCAATTCTGTTCACCCACTCTTTAAATGGCTCTCTTAACTTTTGTGTACCATTTGTTTCGAATGTCATTGAGTCTGGTAAGTTATTCTGTCTTTCAAGTTCTTCATATATTCCTATTGTAGCCATTTGTCCTGTAACCATTAATGGTTCTCCGCCTGTAATACATAAGTGTTGCCTTTGTCCTGTTACAGGATGTAAAAATAATCCATTTGGATTACTTTCGTTTTTCATGATATCTACTATTTTGTTTGCTAGTACTGTGGGTGTTTCTTGCCCCATTAAACTTTTAAATTTCTTTGCCCATGTGTAACTTGAGTCACATCCTTTATCCCATACAGGTAAATCTTCAACTCGTTTTACACTGGAAACGTCAAAGTCTTCAAATGGTAATTCATATGTGTCTGGATCGGTTGGATCTTTTTGTCCAAATCCATTGCATTGTAGATTACATAAAAAGAATCTAATCCATGCTGTAGGAACACCTGTATAATGTCCTTCACCTTGTATGCTGTGAAATATTTCTGAATAATAGTATTTTTTTTCTACTTCCATAACTCCGGACATATCCTTTTTGTTGCTTCAACTACTTCTTCTATTGTATATGTAGAATTCGATTTTGTCAAATCAACCCAATTGACATTACCATAATAATCTATGGTAATCTGCCATTTACCGTCTGGAGATGTGTTATTGTTTTTTTGATTTGTCATTTTTCTTATCCAGCCGTACTATGTTGCTTGATTTTAAATGACCTACTGATTCTCTTACTATATCGTTGTGTCTGAATTCCGCCCAATACAACTCAAACGCAACACCTGATTCTAATCCTTCAAAAGAATGATATAGTCCTGGCTTAACTGCTGTGAAGTCACCGGCTTTAAGTATGGTTTCGTCTACTAGATCGTAGTCCTTTTGCCATACACGGATTTTCATCTCGCCTTCCATTACGTAGAAACCATTCCATTTCCATTCGTGTTTGTGCTTGGAACACACACCACCTTTTATGAAATCTATTCTGTGGAATTCACAAGAACTATTTGCTAGAATAAGTTCCGTTGATCCCCAAATTTTTCCTGCTTTGTTTCCCATAATGTCCTTTTATATTATATGTTTATTTAGGCTTTTTGTCAACTGTTTAAAAATTAATTCTTATACCTAAATTATGATTATCACGAATGACATCGTAGTTGTATACCACGTTGTATGTGTGCCAGATGTTTCTGTATTTCAATGGTATCATTTTAGTTGCGTGATAATGTGCAAATCCTCTTGCAATAAAATAAGTTACCACGGCTGTTTCACTTGGATGTTTTCCTAGTATTGGATTTTTTTCGTAGTAGGCATCATTATTTGCAATTTCTAAAGTTTGCAACATATCAATACCTTGTAATACATTGAACAAAACAATGTTCGCTTTGTCTACCTGTGTAAGATCTTCTTTGTAATATTGTTCTAAGTCTATCGCTTTTGCAGGTTTAATAAGAAACGCAACAAAAACAATTAATAAAACAAGTATTCCTCTATGTAAATTTTGATTGTTCATACTAATAATTATGGGGGAGATAACTCCCCCTGATAATTTATTTTATATTTTTATACTTTTTTTGTAATCTATTGAGTAAGATACCATATGCTGGTAAGAACACAATTAACCCAACTACAATTTTAGTAAGTGTATTGTTCTGTGCAACTATGTGCCAGTTTGCACCAATCCATGATACATTACCTTCTGCATCTAATGAACCTGCAAACGCAACATAAAAGAACGAGTAAGTATCAATTATGTTTGCCGCAATAGTCGAGATTGCCGGTGCCGCCCACCATGCCTTTGACTTCTCTCTGATTGCTTGGAATACATATACGTCAAGCATAGTACCAATAGCATAAGCAGTACCACTTGCAAATCCAACTCTGTATGCGTGTGGGTCACCTAATGCCAACAGTACAAGTACTGATGCAACGATTGCCGGAATGATTGCCATTGCAACAACGGCCCTTCCTGCTTCTTTGCCAACCATACGTACTGTAAGGTCAGTTGCTACTACAACAATCGGAAATGTAAACGCCGCCGCCGCTAGTGGAAACGATCCAAATAATGGAAGTTCCGCACCGGGGAATAAATCAAACCTGATTGTTACTAGATAATTTGACAAGGCAATTACTGCCGTGTGTAAAATAACTAGATTTCTAACAAGTGTTTTGTCAACACCTGCCAATATTGATTTTAACATTAAATCCTCCTAGGGTTTTATTAATGTGATTGTATTTTAGCATTGTACCAAGATTGTGTCAACACAACTTTTACGTTACTTGTCCCATTCTTCCCATGGAAAAACAATCCATGCGGGTGCTTCGTCTTTGTTGATTTCGTATCCTTGGTAATCTACTTTTACCTCACTTGGTTTATTATGTATAAGTGCGGCAAATTTTATTCTTCCGTCGCCTTTGCCAAAATTATCTTCAATATATTTGAAAGTTGCTCCGGAATCGTTTATATCATCGATGATTAATATCTTTTTTTGAAAAGCATATGCTTTCTCTAGTGTAGAAAGGTTTGGTTTGGTTGAATGGTCTCTCAACCTAATATCAAGAACCTCGTGTGCAGTTTTCAATCGATGTGAAAGATATACACCAGGAATGCAACCTCCTCTGTTTATTCCTAAAATTATAGTAGGCATCCATGCATCGTGAACCATTTGATCTTCTATTTGGATCAATGCGTTACGCATTTGTATAGTCGTAAAATAATTTTTCTTTACATCATCAGCCATTGTACAATATACCTCGCTCCTCCTGATACTAGCATTGCCAGTAGTATCGTGTTTAAAACTATTAATGCTCTGTCATGCCATCTTATTCCTACCCATAACCATGCCGCAGTACCTATTACTGAGAACGCAACATCATATATTTTTGGAACCTCATCTATGGATCTGCATAGCACCGCACAACAAACAAAAAATACACCAATCCATTTCACGTACCAAGTTGCATCATGCAACGGTGTGACCTTGCGAACACTGGTCAATTGACCTTCTAGTGTTTCTATCTGATCTTCTATTTCATCTATTCTTTTATTTTGTGTATTGCTCATAGACTTTATTGATAGGGTTATGTGTTGTTACAAAACTTGCACACTTGGCCATGTCTTTGAGTCTTCTTGCACCGATGTATGTACAAGCACTTCTTACTCCGCCTAGTATATCTTCGACTGTGTTATTAACAGGACCTCTGTCGGGCAGTTCGATTAATCTACCTTCGTTGCCTCTGTATCCATCTTTTCTTTTACCATGCACCTCTCTTGCACGATCTGAACTCATTCCGTAAAATTCTCTTCTGCCAGTATCTAAATTAACTTCTTCTTCGGACTCATCGTGTCCTGCTAACATACCACCTATCATGACCATATGGGCACCACCACCAAATGCTTTTGCAATATCTCCTGGATGTACACAACCACCATCTGCCATTATGTGTCCACCAACACCGTTGGCCGCATCTGCACAATCTACGATTGCTGAGAATTGTGGTACACCAACACCAGTCATTGTTCTTGTAGTACATACTGATCCAGGACCAATACCAATTTTAACAACGTCAGCACCATTAATAATTAATTCTTCTGTCATTTCGGGTGTTACTACATTACCTGCTACAATTACTTTGTCGGGATATTCATCTCTAACTCTTGCAACAAACCCAACCATGTTTTGATGGTATGCATTTGCAACATCTATTGTAATCATCTTAACATCTGGAAAACTTTTTAATATTTCTTGCATATTAGCATAATCTTGTGCATTATCGTCGAATACTTTGTTTGTACCTGTGCATACACTAACACTTTGTAATCTAACACCATTGCCTACTGCCGCTTTCCATTGCTCGGGTGTAGTTGTTTTTGTTATTACAGTCATCATCTTATGTTCTTGTAATGCTTTTGCCATAGAGAATGTACCTACGCCATCCATGTTACTTGCAAAGATTGGTGTGAAGTTCATAACTTTGCCTGAATTTCTAAATGTAAACTTACGTGTCATATCTACATCTTTACGAGATGTAAGTGTAGAACGTTTTGGTTGTAATAAAACGTCTTCGAAATTTAATTTTGTTTCGTAATTAATCCTCATTTTCTTCTTTCTCTCTAGTTTCGCACATTTGCTTTACTGCTTGATAATGATCATATGCTTGTTGTAGTGCAGGGTATTTCATTCTCAAATCTTCTTCGAATAAATCTTTTTCGCCATTTAGGTCATCAAATGTATAAGTGAAACCTTCAGTACCAGGATCTAAACTATCTATTGTTCCTGTTCCGATCGTAGTATAATCAGTAGATTCTGCTAGATCAAATGAAACGTCAACGCCGTCAATGTCACCAGACATCGCTATTCCATCTGATGTCAATTTGTCTTTTTTCTTACCCATGACCCTTCATGCTCATACAAATTTTATAAAATTCGTCTCTGGTTGCTGGATCTTCTTTGAAATGTCCAAGCATAATTGCAGTGGTCATATCAGATTCATGTTCTCGTACGCCTCTGTGTGTCATACAATGATGTTCTGCTTTTACTACAACTGCAAGATTCTCAGTCTTTGCATATTTTTTTAATTCGTCTGCAATCTGTGTAGTCATTTCTTCTTGTATTTGTGGTCTTTCTACTATATGATGTACAATCCTATTAAACTTTGATAATCCAATCACTTCACCGTTTGGAATAATACCTACCCAGGCCTTGCCCACAATGTTCTGGAAGTGATGGGCACAGGTTGATCGAATCGATATTGGTCCACTGGTGTACATACTTTTGTAACCCATGTTGGGAAAACTTGTAACTCTTGGTGCTGGTTTAAATCTACCACCAAATGTTTCTCTGATGTACATCTTGGCCACACGTTTTGCAGTTTCCTGTGTGTTGTGATCGTTTTCTGTGTCAATAACAAGACTGTCTAACACACCTTGTAGTTTTTCTTGTACTTCTGCTTGTAACTTATCCATCTCACCTTCTTCTATAAATTCAGAGATGTTGTCATTGGAATGAAATCTTTTGCCTGCTTTTTTAATTCTTTCTTTTATTTGTTTACTAATAGGATCATTTGAATTATCCCAAGTGTCTTGCAATTCGTTTATAATATCACTCATTTAATTTATTTTCTTTTTGTTGATTGTATTATTCCATTTTACAGCAGTTGATACAATATTGTCAATAGAACTGTTGTCTGGATTCCAATTTAAATCTGCTTTTGTTCTAGAAATATCAGCAACCAACATATCTGGATCACCTTCTCGTCTAGGATTAATTGTTATTTCCATATTTCCTGCATATTTTTGCACAGAGTCTAACATCTGTTTGTTCGATGTAGGAATACCCGAACCAAGATTGTACGAAGCACATTTAATTTCATTGCCTACTAAATTCAATGCTTTTAAATGAGCATCTGCAATATCCATGACATGGATGTAATCTCTAACACAGGTTCCGTCCTTGGTGTTATAGTCATCGCCATTTAACTTAAAACCTTTACCTGACATAGCGGCCTTAATGGCTAGTGGTATAATATGTGTTTCTTCAGTTCTTAATTCACCTACTTCTGCTTCTGGATCTGCCCCTGCGGCATTGAAGTATCTTAAACTAATACTGTTAAAATCATATGCAGTATTGTAATCACGTAACACTTGTTCTATCATTAATTTACTTGCACCGTATGGATTGATAGGTTTTAGGAATTCGTCTGAGTCTTTACATATACCGTCTTTTGGAATTCCATAAACTGCCGCACTAGAACTAAAAATAAATTTTTTAATGCCTGCAGAATGTAGATAATCAAGTAGTTGTAAAGTCATTACCACATTGTTCTTGTAATACTTTGTAGGATTTTTTACAGATTCGCCTACGGCGGTGTATGCCGCTAAATGCATACATGAATCTACATTATATCGTTTAACAATCTCATCTAAACGATTCATTTCTTGAGGTAAATTTAAGTTAAACGCCAATCCAAATGAAGTTGCCCATGGCTTCTCTTCAATGTTATGATCTATAACAATTGGTGTGTGTCCGTTTTTAGATAGGACTTTGCATATGTGTGAACCAATATATCCTGCTCCGCCAATTACTAGAACGCATTTATTGTTAATGCTAGTATTTGGATTCGCAGACTGGTGTTCTATAGTGTCTTCCATCTCTTCTCCATTGTTCTCCCGTGCCTGTCATAATGTCTACCATTCTGTCTATTGTACCGTCTGTCCAATCAGAAATTAAACCTATACTAGGGGATGGTTTTGTTAATAATACTTTTAATTTTTCCATTGCGTCTCTACCAGACCATGGAACGTACATTCTTGTTTCATCATTTGCGAATGTTTCAGGAAACGATCTATATGCAGGAAATAAAACGTTACAACCCATTGCATCTGCTTCTGATACTGTGTTGGATACCCAATCTTGTAATGCACAGTTAAACAATACTCTTGAATCTGCAAGTATATCGTAATACTCGTTCTTCTTAAGGTTCTCATATATTTTAAGTGTGCCTTCTTTTTCCATCTGTCTTGCTTGATCAACATACACTTGGTTGTTGCTTCTCAAAGGTCCTCCGCAACAGATTGCAAATTCTACTTCGGGCAATAGTTTAGTATTGTGTTTCCAGTGTCTGATCATATCCATAAAAAATGCAGGTTGTTTTTCTTGATCCCAACGAGCACCAAAAATAACTCTCATTTTTCTTTCTTCAAATGGTTTACGTTCTGGAACTCTGCTTTGTACTTCTTCTTTGCCAAAACTCAAACCTGATATATTGTATATAGGTGCGTTCCAATTTGCGATACGCATATGTGCAACCATTTCTTCGTTAGTTGCAAGTATATTAACATTTGGTATTTCATTACACATCTGTTCATACAAAGACATCCATTTACTCATACCCCAAACGTGTACAAAGTCATCAGGATCGATTGCCTGTGCTAGACATCTCAAATATATCTTTGGTCTATGTTTCTCTTCTACTTGGTGTAATATATAAGGAAGTGATTCCATACCTGGTTGAAACATATCTTCAAAGAATATGATATCTTTACTTGTGACCCTACCATTACGCATCATCTGTACTAGGTTCATCATCTGGCTCATGCCAAAGTATGATCTACCATGTGCATCAAGCACCTGTCCAACACTGATTGCTTTTGTGTCGTCTATTGTAGTTCCTGGAACAATAGTGTAATCAATTCTTCTTTTCTTGTATGCTCTCTCTGTCCAGTCCTGTAACTGTAATGTGTATCTACCCTCGTATGGCTCTAGGCCCATGTAAAATATTTCCATATATTACTCCGGTGAAATTGGATCTGTTAATGTTGCCATTTGCTCTAGTCTAGTAGTTGGTTTACCTTCTAAAAAATCTAGCATTGTTCCAGCATCTGAAACTTCAAACGGATCGTCGTCGTCACTCATGTCATTTTTTCCATTTTCAACAAACATTCTTACAACTTTTCCGTTGTCTAGATATGCTGAATATCTCCATGATCTTTTTCCAAAACCCTGTGCTGGTTTATCCACTAGCATACCCATTTGCTCTGTAAACTTACCTTCTCCGTCTGGAATAAATTTAACTTTTTTACATTGTTGATCTTTACACCATGCGTTCATTACAAATGCATCGTTTACAGATACACAATATACTTCATCAACATATTTTTTTAGTTTGTCGTACATACCTTCATACCCAGGTAAGTGTGTTGAAGAACAAGTTGGAGTGAATGCACCTGGTAATGAAAATATAACAACTTTTTTATCTTTAAAATAATCATCTGATGTCACATCTTTCCATGTTCCGTTACCTTCACTGTCTAGTACTCTTGTCTTGAATGTAATATTTTCACCATATCCTAAACCTTCTACCATGGGTTTAGTCTCTACAGGTGATAGAGTTTGGTGTTGCTCCATCTCTGGTCGGTCTATTCCTGCCATTTACTTTGCCTCCTTTATTAATTTAACATCGCCTTTGCTGGTGTGTCTTATTTTGTGTTCATTCTTGAGTGCAAGGTGTAAAAATGTTTCGTATTTTTCTTCTTTCACCATGAGAGTTACACAATCATCACTTTCATCATCATATCCATGATATGCCCAAATGAAATCTTTTCCATATCTCATACCTAGATTGCCTGCTGTGGTACAGATATTTGCAACAGCATCAACAAATGTATATGAGGCATTCAAGGCTCCTCCGCCTATAGGTATGTAACCCATTCTTGTTGTTGCTCTTTTTTCTTTTATACTAACTTCTTTCATAAACTGCGTGTGATCCGTTTTCTCCATCTTCAGAAACATCTATTTCTATTTTTCTGCCTGGATATTTTTTTGTTATTGCTACATATAAATCATCTGACATCATTTCACAAGATTTGTAATCTAAACTCATTGTGCCATCTGCATACATATTTTCCATCCATCTTTTAAATTGTATAAATTCTATATCTCTGTCATCGTGGAATACTTCTATTGCTACCTTAAAGTGGAATATGTGTCTGTGAGGATAACCTAAAAAACTAACGTCATACATATCGCCTGTTGCTAGTTTTGGATCATCAAGTGCCGCTGGATACTTGTGGATACCTTCTTTACGAAAGGTAACCCATATCATTTTACTGCCTTGTTTGGCTTGTTCTACTAATGCAACGTCTCTTAATTGCTCTGTGCTGATACTACCGTCGGCCATATTTGTCTATCCTCTATTGGTTCGTCTTGTTTATATTCATCCCATGTTGTAACACCTGCTTTGGATTTAAAGTCTTCCATGCTCATGGTCCATACACCTGTGTTTGTCTTGTTAAAGTCTATGTCATCTATTTTAAAACAAAGTTTTTTATCTTCCTCACTATTTTCAAATATTACAGAACAAAACGGTATAAACTTTTCGTGTTGCCAAACTGCACTATATCTCTTTTTAACTTCGTTGTGTATAGCATATTGATAGTCAATAGTAACAAAGTACCCATCATTGAGTAATTTGTTTATTTGTAAAGGTTGATTTGCTATGTTATTTAGAAAACTTCTGTTAGCACCAAAATAAACTGCTTCTACATCGGCTTTAACACATAACTCTTTTATTTGATCGTATGTTAAATCATTTCGAGCCAGAAATAATGTTTGTAACCCATATGCCGGAGTGTGTTCTACCTCTTTACCAGAGAACACTTTTACATCTTCTTTTATTCCTGTTGTATAATCTCGAATCATAGTACAATTATAAGATATTTTTTTTATCTGTCAATGTTTTTAACTTATTTTTTATTTTTACCATCTCGTCTTTTATTGCCAGTTTGGTTTTTTTAAGACGCATTAATATTGTTTTGCTTTCACCACTTCTATCTCTTTTTCTTTCTTCAGTAAGTTCAGTTACCTTTCTATTTAGATAATCGTGATGATCCTCTAACTTTTTTAGTTTTTTGCTTTTGCCCGACATATTCCTCCTATTCAAATAATGAACTAAAGTTATTTTTACCTTTTCCGCCGCCTGTTGCTCTTTGCCATCTAGTTCCTCTTATATCTGCTAGAAAACTAGAAGCATTAGATATTACTTCCATTGGTTTTTCGGAAGTGAATACTTCTTCAACTAAAGTATTAAAATACAATATATTCCTTGGAACATACTCACTCATTTCGTCAGTTGTATCAGAACCTTTAGTTTTTCTCCAATGTCCAACTTGTGGTTGGTATTTTAAACGTTCTATGTCGTTTAAATCATTGGCAGTTTGAACTGCTCTAATTTGATTGTATACATTGTGAGCCATCATTAATACATATGAAAAACTATCCCAACTAGTTTTTCCTTCTTTGTTGTTTTTATTTAGGTCGCCTTCGCCGTACCAACAAATATCTTTCATCTTTAATCTATCTCCAATTGCACTAGCAAAAGGAAAACTGATGTTAGATCCTTTTAATCTTTTGTCATCTGGTGCTTTGTCCATAATAAAAGAGAATCTGCTTGGTGTAAATGTGTTCTGTGTATAAACTAAACCGTTTGCAGTTGATAAGAATGCCGAGGCAGAATCAAAACTAATTGTAAAGTTTTCGTTGATATGCTTTCTAACTTGTCTTTGCACTTGTGTTAAGTAGCAGGCCCAATCTAATTGCGATGTACCAAGTACGTGCATCCAGTCCTTGCCATCTAATTTTTTCTCGTCTCTCATTATAATTAGACGTTTAAGCATAACTTCCATGTCACACATATTAATACCGCCCATTGCCCAGCCTTCAAATTCAAAATCTTTTACAGTATCATACCATATTTGTGCTGATTCCCAATCATCGCCTTGCAGTACATTTAAGAATTTTGTTTGTCCTATTCTATTTTTTTGAAAGAACTTGTTATTGTATATTGTTCCATCTAGACAGTCTTGAAAACTTGTTAGTCCTGTCTTTGGACTATTAAGATCATCTGCCGCCCAACTAGGAACATCTAGTGTCATTGCCCAGTCTGATGTTAATTCTAACCAGTTAAGTATGTTACTTCTAACGGCGTTTGCTTTGTTACCTTCAAAATCTTTCCAATCAAATTTGATTACACCTTTTCCTAATTGATATCCACCTGAGTCACCTACTATCGTACTAAATTTTCTATCTCTGTTAACAACCATAGAATCCCTGTCTGCAACTTTGTTCATATCTAAACAGGCGTGTCCTGCCGAATACAATGCAGTTGGGTAAGTGTACATACCTTCGTCTGGATTAATAAAATTTAATCCTTCGACTCCACTATCAAATCCTTGTGGAATTCTTTCTGCAGGAATATGTGTACCACCAGTTACTCTTTGTTTTGAAACAAATGTATTATAAAAATTTGAGATAGCAGGCAAGAATACTGCGAAGTCTCTGCTTAACTCTCCTAAATGTTCTTGCCTTTTATCCGTCATTATTGCGCCTGTGCCGGGATTATGTATTGATACTTGCCTAATCCTGAGTCTACAGTAATCATCATTGCACCTTCATTTGAAAAATGCAACATAACTTTTGCTGAATCAGACAGTTTAAGTATTTGTAATACCTGTGCAACTGGCCAACTCCAACCTTTATTAAGACTTCCACTTACTTCGTTAGCAAATACAAATTCTCCACCGTGTGATGCTTGATCACCAAAAGTGAAAATTAAGTTTCCTTCCTCTGTTCTAACAACAAAAGAATTGTGTTCTGTGTTTGCTACTGATTGAAAGTTGAATCTTTGTACACTAGCCACTGTAGGTTCAATTTCAACGTCCCACTTAACACCCTTAAATTTAACAGTCTTAAGTTTCTCGTTGATAATTTCAGCATTCATAAATCTGTAATCGTTCTTAAAGTCACCCTTTTCATTCTCAAAGTGTATACCTGTCGGAACTGTGGCTCCATTTCTTTCGCCTGATAGTACAGTTATTTTTGCTTTGTCTTTATATTCCGGACACTTCAGGTGGATATCTAATTTACCCAACTGAGGCATTCCAAACGTGCCAGACATTTCTGCTTGTGGCTTATTAAAGGTTCCTTGCAAGATTACTGATCTGTCTTCTGCCATACTGTCGATTGCAGTCTCTTTGTCGTCTCCGGAGATTTTGACAAGATCTAAAAATCCTAGTCCATGCGTGTGTTTAACTATGTCTTGTAAGATATCTTTCATAATGTTTATATTGTATACTCCTTTTTATAGTTTGTAAAGTTAAAAATTGATTTTACCATTAAAATTCAAATAATGAATTAAAAGTGCTAGATTGTGTAGTAGATTTTAAATCCCAATTCAATACTCCAATTAGGTTATCTAATTTACCATCAAGCACAGTTTCTTCCATAGCATCGTTATCAAATGGAAGTTCTTGGAACCATCGAGGGATTCTTAATTCGTCAACGGGATATGCAACCGATGTATAACCAAGTGGATTGTTTTTCAACTTACACACAATTACCTTTGCACCATCTAGTATAGGTAAACTAAATTTATCTCCATATATTTCCCTACACCTATTCCAATTCATACTTGCCCTTACGTGGCCTGGCATATTTGCTCTGCCTTGTTTTTCTTCTGCGGCAGTATATTTGGTCATATTATTTGCTCTTTTTGGTGAACCAATTTCCCACCCTGCCATTTGTTTAAATTTTTGTCTAAATTCTGTAATTGCTTCAAGTACTTCTTCTTCGCTATTACCTGTTAGCACCATGTATAAGATGTCACTTAAAAAGTCTTGAACAAATATTGGTGTGTCAGATCTCTTTAAATCTAACCCCATTGCTTTTACTTTTCCTTCTTTGCCATTAATATCTAAACGATCTCCTTCGAGATCATATATCAATGCCGCATATCTTTTCTTTGTAATAAACAAACCTTTTGATGCTACTGCTTCTCTACCACCTTTAATAACTTCTCCTCTAGATTTAGGACAATGAAATGCTTTTGACATAAATCCAGGAAATGTAGTATTTGTTTCTTCTGCAATTTTATCATACAACGCAATTACTGATTCCTTAGTCCATTCTATATTACCGGCATCAATATCTTTTTTCAAAGTTTTATAGGCTGAAAAATATACAGAATCAGTATCACCATATATTATTGCTTCGCCTCTGTGGTCATATTTGCCTGCTACAATTTCATTAATCTTTGATCCCATATGCTTTGTAATACATCTACCTGTTAGTGTTACTGATTGTCCGATTCTAATGTCAAAGAATCTACAACCAGGATTTAGTATTGCACCATACAAACTATTTAGATTAATTTTCTTAACAAGTTGTCTTTTATCCCAGTATGATCTTTCAATTTCGTTGTCACCACAAGCCGCTTTTTTACGTTGCATCTCTTGTCTTTCAGCATACCAACGTTTTAATAGTCCTGGAATAATCCCTTCAAACTCATATGTGAATATAGTACCATTTGCAGATAACATCCATTGATTGTTTCCATCAAATATTATTTCATACAGTTGTGCCGCTGACATCTTTACTGATGTTTCATCTGCCCAGTCAATCACAACTTCCGTTGCTTTGTCTTTCTTCATAACTGCTTGATATTCCCAACATCCAAATTGTCCATCCCAAGCACTTGCAAATGATTTCTTTTGAGCCTTTGCTCTGTTTATTTCAGCAGATGTTATCACAGGACGTATTTGTCCTACAATAGTTTCAGGTCCCATGTTCAATGCTCTAATAACAGATGGATACAGAGAATTAATGTCAACAGATCCTATCCAGTCTTGTAATCCTTTTTGCGGAGTTGCCACGTGAGCACCTGCCGCCGATACCGGCTCTGCATCTTTGTCTCTGTACTTTCTACCCGGCACTTGCATACCACGTCTATGTGCTTCGTTAACAATCGCTTGTTCAGTAACTGCTACTGCACCCATTGTAGTTTGTAGCAACACAGTATTTTGGTGTGCAATCTCATTGGCTAGTTCTATGAACCTTAATTTTTTTTCAAGTTTGGCCAGTAGTGCAGTATCTTGTCTGTTGTATTCTATAAACAATCCAAAGTCTTCGTTGTACAATCTGTCTAAAGATCCTTCATATACAGTTTTCTTTTCACCCAATTCATGTTCACCGATTGCATCTAATCTAAAACTGTGTCTTTCTTCATATGTGTATTTTCTGTAAAGTTCTAACAAATCTAAATGTACTCGACCGATAAGATCAAAACTTAATTGTTCTCTGCCATATTTTTCAAATAATCTTCTCTTTGGTTTTTGTCCCCAAAAACAAAGACGTCTTGTGTCATCTGAACTTAATACTTTTTGTATTCTACCTACTGTGTATGGAATATCGTATCCTTCTGAATTCCACCCACTTAAAATATCAGCATCTTCGATTAAAGTTAAGAATGCATCTAACATCTCTTTTTCGTTATCAAACAGCATTGTATTATCAAATCTTTCTGTCTGTAACAATGCAGTTGCCATGTTCATTCCTTTTGGAATTTTAGCAAAAGTGACTAATTGATCTGTCCAACTCATGTAACAACTTATTGCAGTTATTGGCATAAACGGATCATCGGTTGAAGCATATCCACGTTCAGGATCAAAGTCTACTTCAATATCAAAGAAACATACATTTAATTTTGGAGATTCTTTTCCAAGATAATTTTCTTCTAAACATCTAAAAACAGGATTAATGTCGTTCTCGAAAAGTTTTTTGTTAGATCTTATTCTCTGTTCTTTAATGAATTCTTTTTGAGTACTGCATTGTATTTTTTGTAATACTTCACCTGTCATGCTTCTGTGCTTACCTCTAGCATCTGGATAATAAAACACATACCTAGCATCGTAATCTACAAAGACTCTTTCGCCTTTTTCATTACGTTCAACTACATAAACTTTATCTTCGTCTTTTTTGTATAAGGCGTCTATATAACTCATATTACAAATACTTTAAATAATCCTATAGTGTTCATTACAGTAAACCAACTAGTCAAAGTGCATAACCATATTTGTCGTCTTCTTATTGATGCTACTAACAACGTACTTGATCCTAACCAGTATATCGGAAATACTATACTCATTATAGGCATAGGTGACGTAAAAGTCAAGACACACGATCCTGCGATCGTTAGAACGACTGATACTAGTTCAAACCAAAATGCTGTTGTGTCGGATTTATAACTTTCTACCCAAAATTCCTTAATGAGTCGATACACTAAATCTTACCAACTGCAACTAAGATTGAATCTAGTAAGTCAGCATCGTCTTGTAGACTTCTATAATTGTCTTTGTGTGCAATAGTAATTGCCTTGTTAATCATTGCTGGTTTAATTTCCATTTCTTCAGCAATCGCTTTCACGGTATCTTTTAAACCACCACGTAGGTCGTCTATCTCACCTAGCACCTGAGAGCCTTCTTTTATTATCTGCATGAGTTTTTGTTTTTCTTCTGGATTGAAGTTTCTTACTGCCATTTGTTTCTCCTTGATTAAGTGTAGATTATACTACACAATCAAAAAAGAATCAATTGAAATTTTGAATTACCAGTTAGTCTAGGATTATTGCTTTAATAGACTTCTCGCCCATATAGACTTCTGTCTGTGCTTTGGCTTTGATGCACTGGTACTTGACGTTCTCGTTGTAATTACGTTCAGCAGTACGTTTACCTCTTAGGCACTTGGCCATAGACTCCTGAATCCTGTGTTCCTTTATCTCTCCGTTGACCAACATCAACAATGCTACAACTGTTTCTATCATTAGTGTGAATCTCCATTACCGTTCTTGTATACAATTTCTCTGTCAGCGTCTTTTAATTTTTCAATATTTGTTTGTGCTTTTTCCATTTGCTTTGTTAAAAATTCAATGTTTATTTTGTTGTTTGCCATGTCATCGATATGCTTCTGCATTCTTTCAAAAGACTTGTATAAATCCTCAATCAACATAAACTGTTCTATGTCCTGTGAACTTTGACCTAACTCACCTCTAGGATATTTGATTCTAAAGTTTGTGTTTTTTGTAACTTCGCCGTGCAGTCTTTCATCTTCCGCAGTCATGTCTTTTTCTATCAGAACTGATTTTGTTTCTAGTATGTTCAATCTTTCTATTACACCAAAGTATGCCCATACACCTACTGCCACTGCCGCTACAATAGACAACAGATTTCGCATAGGCATTGATATTGCTGTTTTATCGCTAATTTTCATAATAGCAGTATTTATTTTTTAGTGATAGAGTCTATCTGTGTCAAAATAACTTTTATATCTTCTAGTGCGTTTTGACGCCATACACCGTGGTTGCCCTTCATCATCTGAGTGGGCCTATTAAACGCAAAATCGTGTATTTTGCTCAATCCTCTAGCACCTGCAGATATTGGACTGTTTTTTTGCTTATCGCTTGATACGTGTCCTGTGTGTACTAATTTAGTAACGTCATTTAGGTACTTCTGATGTGAGAATGGAGAAGCGGTAGTATGTCTAGATGGATCATCACCTAGTCCTTCATTTACTTTTTTGATAGATTTATCTTGCTCCATAAAACTATTTATTGTTAAATGGATCTAGTTAGATTCGTGTGGAAGGATGTCTGGTCTTTGCAGGTTTACTGCACAAGGTCCTTTTGCCGCTATATCAACATCAAAGATGATTTTTTCACCTTCTTTTAACGGATTAAGACCTGCGGCCTTAACTGCTGATATATGGACAAACACGTCTTTCTCTTTATCTTCACGTTCAATGAAACCAAACCCTTTTGTTCCGTTGAACCATTTTACTTTACCTGTTACTGCCATAAATGTCTTTGATTATTTTTTGTCTGCTGGATCGAGATCGTTTGTAAACTTATCTTCTGCAGGCTCTTCTACTACTTCGTTTGCTGGAGTATCCAACTCAACATCTTCTCCTACATCTTCGTCTTCTAAAGGTATAGTAGAATTAGGTGTACCTTCTTGCTCTTCCGGTTCTGGTGTAGTTTCTTCTTCCGGTTCTTTTTCTTGTACAACTTCTTCTGGTGCTTCGGCCTGTTCAGCATCAGCAATAATTTCTTTTGTTTCTGGTGTTTTCATAACAAATGCATTTTCGTTTGCTTCAACTTCATTACCTGAAAACGTATTATACATTTCTACTAAATCATTTGCATCTGCTTCTTTTACAAATTCTGTAATGTCTTTTAAGAATACTTCTCTGAATGCTTTGTCATCCATAGTAGCATCTTCTTTTTCCTGTGATTTTAATTCTGCTAATTGCGTTTCTAATTCTGCAATTTTATCTAATCTTTTGCTTTCTTCGTTTACTGATTTTCTAATAGTAGTTGCTAATGAATCATCTGCGTCTGCTTCTTTAATTGCTTTTGTAATATCAGATTCTGTTTTTGGTTCAGCAACAATCGATTCTACTAATTTTTCTGCTTCTGCAGAATGTTTTACAGGCTCAGCATATTCTTTGATCCCTGCTAGTTTGGCAATATCTGCCAATGAAACTTCTTTATCGTCTAAAATTTTAGGTTCAGCACTTGCCGCCTCTAACAATGAAGTTCTTTCTTCTTCAGGAGTCATGTTACTCATTTGGTTTAAACGAGCAACTAGGTCTGCAAAGTTGTCTGTGTATTGTTTCTTATGTGCCATATGATTATTTATTATTTGTTACTGTTTATTTAAGACGTTGTTTTAGCATATCAGTTAGTTTTGACTCATATGCACTGGATTTTAACCCTAGTTTTTTAACATTTTTGTACTCGTCACCTGGTTTTACATCTGATGTTGTATTCTGTTTAGTTATAATACCAACCCCAGCGGCATCTTCATCTGCTTGTTTTCTATTTTCTTTAGCAATTTTTTTTTCAACATCGTTAACTCTTTTGCCTAGTATTCTCATCATGCCTGGTTTTGTATCAACGTCATCGATTTGTGTTTCACGTGCTAATATTTCGTCTATATTTTTTTTAACAATTTCTGAATGTTTTGTAAATGTGTTTGAATCTATTTGTTCTCTGTAAGGATTTAACTTTTGATATTCTTCATAGTGATGTACTGCTTGTAAGTAGTCTGCGGCAAGATTTAATTTTGTTTGTACCCATGCTTCTAAATCATCTCCATGCTTGATCATCTCAATTAATTCAATAGCCATTTTTGCAGTCTGGTACAACTGGCTCTTGCTCATGTGTCCTTCGCCTGCATTTTCAAACTTGCCTGCGTGTGCACCACCAGACATCTTCTCGTAATGTTCTGCGGCCTCTTCTGGAGTTAATCCTAATTCATCAGCATGACTCATAAACTCGTCCTTGCTCATGTTCTGTGCCATGTTAGCGATCTTTTCGCCTGCGTCTTCATCAAAACCTATATCTAATACATCATCGTCTTCTTCTCCAGGACCAAAATCTTCATCATTAAAATCTACATCGTCTTGCTTGAACCACTGTGCTTCTTTTCCGAATCCTACAAGTACATTGCCGTCATCATCTCTATCTAACAGTTTTCCTAGAGTTCCTCCCCATTCACCTTCAACATCTGTACTAATCCTAACTGATTGATCTTCGTTGAATTGTAGTAATGCTTTTTCTACAGAAGTGTTTTTTGATAGATCTTTTTGTAGTTTCTCAATCTGTCTTACAGCACCACTGTAATTACCCGCCATTTTTTTAGCAATTTCTTTTGCTTGTGAAACTAATTTCCAACCAGAGGCGTCTTCTGACATACCATCATCATCGTATGCACCTGCTTTGGATCCTGCTGTGTAACCGTGTACACTCTTGACGTAGTTTGATGCAAGGTCAATCTTCTTGGCCACCCATGATTCCATCTCTTGCTCATTTTTAAGTAAGTTATGAATCTGTATTGAGTGCGTACCAATTTTTAACAATTGGTTCTGTGCCATACTTGCTTCGTATGTGTCTGGTTGTACTGGTTGATTGTGTAATTCGTTTATTTTCATTTTAATTGAATCCAAAATGTGTTACTTCTGGATACTTTGCTAATACTTTTCTTGCTATTTCGTTGTGTGCTTTAACCATCTGATTCATATAGCCTTCGTCTCTACCGCCTGAGTATATTGTTGGACCACCCGGAGTTTTATCAACAGTTGTTGGCTCGTATGCAGACGGCTTATCAATATTCTTTTGTAGCCATTGCGTAGTTCTTGCTATAAATTCTTTTGCTGGAACTGGTCCTGCATCTTCAAAATTTGAATCATACCCAAGTGCATCTAAGAAGTTTCTCATACTTGCGTTACTCATGTAAGGACTTTCTACTTCTTCGTCATTTTGATAATCCTTAGGAAAAGTCCACAACTTGTCATCTTCCGGATGTTTATGGTATGCAATCATTTCAGCACCTTCTTCAACTACATCGTCTTCTGCTACTGTGATTCTATCATCATGATCCATTCCTGTTTCGTAAGGTACAAATATTGTTTGTCCGATACGTCTTTCTTTAGGTTCTTCTTTTTCTACTTTAATATGATATCCTAATGCTCCAGGTTGTGACATTGATTCAGCATCAACTTTTGTTACAGTACCTACAACAAACCTATCTGGTCTGTCTGGCATAGGTTCAAAGTCGTATGCTTTGATCTTATCACCTACTTTAAATTTGTCTTGGAATTTTAATCCTTCTTTCACAGATTCGTCTTTAATTAAATCATGTTGATGTTTCTGCAAATCCGCCATGTTGTCGAACGTGCCTGTAAGTTTGCCGTGTCTGTATGAATAGAATTTTCCGTCTTTGTTTCTTGCGGCAAGTCCGTATTTGTTCATACCTCTGTCTGAATTAAATTCATTAAATCTCATCTTCTCACTACTCCTGGTCCGCCAAATAAACTAACTCCGCCTAATGCATGAGCACCCTTGGCAGTTCCGTTTGGATTTTTAGGTTGTACTACTTTTGGAACTCTAGGTGCTTTTGTACCTGAAACTCCTGGTGTACCTGTGTATGATTTGTTACCTCTGTCTTTGCCAATTGCTATGTGCGGAGATACGACTGTGGCTATATTACCTGCACTTGTGGCACCTGCCGTTGCGGCCTCTCGCATTATGACTTCACTTATCTTCATACTGTTGTATTTATTTTGTGTTTGTCAGCAACAACGTCAATTTTGCACGAGCACCATTCTACTGGACACGGTATATACTTGTCGTATATTTTAAAATTATCCTTGTTAATATTGCCCATAAGGTGCATACTGGGTTTAATTGCATCATCTGTTATAAATTTCCTTGCTTCACCCTCTTTTTTATGTACTCGAATAAGTTGTGAACAAGGGTAGATATCACCGTTTGGTTGTATGTAAAATCGTCTAGATCCTGCCGAGCATTTCCACCCTTTGAATGAATGCTGTTGGTTTACTAATACAGATTGCCAGTGTACACGTTCATGATCACCTTGTACTTCCATAGGCCAACCAATATTTGCACCTTTTACATTAAATTGACCACGTGCATAATTGTTCATACCCAGCCTCTCGTCGTGTATCCATTCCAGCATTTCTTCTGTGTATCCGTCAATCAGTTTGTGTGTGCCTAGGTTTGGCCTTAGACACTTGGTTGCATAATCAACAGGTATTTTGTCTTTTATTCTTTTTATTAGATCTACCACTTTCCAAAAATGTTTTGGATCCAACATTAGGTTTGCATTTGTTTGATATGTATGAGAAATTATTTCTAAGTTTGAAAAATATAGATCAGGATCACAAAAATCTGCATGGAAACTTGAGTTAACAACAGCCACGTCCCACAGTTCTGCATCTCTTAATTTTTTAAACCATCGATTGGTTCTACTTGCGTTAGTGTCAATCATAAGGCAAATCTTTTGCTCACCGTTTAGAAATAGATTTCTCATGGCAACTAAAAATTCAATTAATTTTGGCCACATGGTTGGTTCACCACCAAGCAGTTCTATTGTGATATAACACTTTTTTGGTAACTGTTCTTTCAGTATTTTAAAAAAATTCAATGCTTTGTCGTATTCAGGAAATCCATATTCTCCATCATGTAATTCTGTTGGACAATATCTACAAGCAAAGTTGCAAGTTGTTGTAAAATTCCACGTAACATAAACCAGTTCTTCTGGTTTGTATCCATAAAGGCGAGAATGTATTCTGTTAACTTTGGATATATCTTTTAACATACAGTTATTTAAGTTTTTCTGCTAACACGTCGAATCGACATGGGCACCAATTTTCTGGACAAATTATATAATCTTTAAGTGGTTGAAACGTGCCTTCGTTTATGTTTCCCATAAAGTTTTTGTGTGTACGATCTGAAGCAAATTTTCTTTTACCATCAACTAGTATTCTTGGAGATATCAATTTTGAGCAAGGATAGATATCACCATTTGGTTCGATAAAAAACCTACGTGAACCTGCTGAACATTTCCACCCTTTAAAAGAATGTTGTTTTTTTGCAATTATATCTAAAAAATTTACTTTTTTATGATCGTAATATACCTGTTGAGGCCAACTTGGTTCAGCATCTCTATCTTTTCCGTATTTGTTTCCATCAAAGAAAAAACGATTTTTATTATGATCTGTTATGTATTCCAATTGATCTTCGGTATAGTCATCATTAATGTCATGTTTGAAATTATCTCTGATAGGAACAATCATTGTATCTACAGGTAGAGTTGCATTAACACGTTTTATTAAGTTCTTGATATGCCCGAAGTTCTTTGGTTCAAGTAAAAAACTTGCATTTACTAAATGCTCTTGTGAGATTATTTCTAAATTATCATAAAACAATTCTTCGTTGTATTTCATTTCGTCTGCATGATAACTTGGATGCAATACAACAAAGTGTCCTAGATTGTTTGAAACGAAAGTTTCCCAATATCTATTTGTTCTACTTAAATTGGTATCAATTTGTATTACTATTTTTTGTGTTGTACTCTCAAACATGGTTTCAACTGCTTTTAAAAAATCTACAAGTTTAGGCCACATTGATGGCTCACCGCCTGTTATACCGAGATTGATGTATGCATTTTTAGGCAGAGTTGTGATTAAGGTCCCGATAAAATTTATAGCACCTTCATAGTTGGGAAATTTATAATCTTTATCATGTAATTCATCTGGACAGTATGCACATGAAAAGTTACAGGTACTAGTTAATGTCCAGGTTACATAGACTAAATCATTTGGTAAATGACCTCCTAGGTGTGAACCAACGTGTGTGATTTGTTCTGGCATATCAGTATTTACTGTAAAATTGTTAGGCTACTTTAACTTTTTCAGCAATAGCATCCATTTTGCACGGACACCACTGCACAGGGCAAGTGATATAGTCACTGTGTATTTTAAAGTCTTGGTCTGCTATGTTACCCATGTTAGAAGTTCTTTTTCTTATCAACGAGCAGGGATATATGTCTCCACCTGGCTCAATGTAAAACCTACGTGAACCTGCTGAACATTTCCACCCTTTAAAGGAGTGTTGCTGATTTACTAATACATTTTGCCACTCGACTCGTTTATTATCAAAGTACATTGTGAGAGGCCAAATAAGTTCGTTACCAGGAATGTTGTATATTTTTCTATCAAAATTAAATCTATGCTTCATTTTGTTTTTAATATAGTCTAACATTTCTTCACTGTATCCGTCTATGATATTACCAGTGTTTAATGCATCAACATCTTTGTCCACAGGTCTCAATACTTTTGTTACTGTGTCTACAGGTAAATTTTTATTAACACGTTCTAAAAGATTAATAATTTTATCAAAGTGTCTAGGATCCAACATAAAATTTGCATTGGTTAGATATTTGCTTGATGCTATTTTCAAATTAGAATAAAACAATTCCGGATCACACATATCAGCATGATAACTGAAATTAAAGATAATAGATTTATACAAGTTTTTTTCAACCATTGTGTTAAACCATCTGTTGGTTCTACTGCCGTTTGTATCCAACTGTAATATTATTTGTTGTTTTTTATCAGCAAAAAACTCTTGCACAGCAGTTCCAAACTCGATAAGTTTAGGCCAAAGTGTTGGCTCACCGCCTATCAGTTCAAATATTATATGTGCATTCTCAGGTGATTGTTTTGATAAGGATTTTATAAAGTGTAATGCATCTTCGTATTTAGGAAATCCATACTTGCCATCATGCAAATGATCTGGACAATATGAACACGAAAAATTACAAGTTGTCGTAAAACTCCACGTAACATAAATTAAATCGTTTGCGGTTTTACCCGGGACATAACCACCAACCTGTTTAACATCATTTAACATTGTTAAATCCCCATTTTCGTTCTTTACACCACCAACATTTATTACAATGACCTATACCTGGATCAGGAACATCTTTCTTCCATTCCTCACTATTTGTTTGCCAATAAATGTCGTACTCACAAGATCTCGTAATTGGAAAAAGTGAATCTAATAAGTTTAATTCTTTATACATTTCTGCAATTATTTTTTTATTGATATTTGTCCATGGTGTATACCAATATCTGTTTGGAATTAATTCGTCAATGTTTAATTTAGTACGTGGATTTTTGTTTCGTGTGGATTCTGTGGTTTCTAATCCAAATGTATCTGTTATTTCTTTGGGCGGATTTGCAGTTACTCCTGTATAGATAACATTGACATCGTTTAGATATGTTCGAAGTTTTGGCCATAAATTTGCTGGTGTTTGTGTTTTACAATAACTGCTATGATGTTCAATATTTGAATTGCCAGTTAGTTGTATACATTTTTCAATAACATTATTTGCAACTAAAACATTATATCTATTCCGGTCGTTGTTACCAGTAGTAAAAATATGTAATTTATCAGATGAATGCTTCATTAACAAATATAAAAGTAAACTACTATCAGTACCCCCACTACAACTTATTCCAAGTGGTCCTTTATAAATGTCTAAGGGTACATTGGCAACTGTGATGGTATCAACAGGAGTCATTTTTTATTTTTGATCTAGTGCGTTATTTTTAAATGCTTTGTCCATGCCTATTTTATTTGCCAATGCTCTACGTTGTTTAATTTTATCTGCAATACTGTCTTGTTCTGGCGGACGTTTTTTTATAACTTTTTTTGTCTGTGTTTTTGGACGGTATGTTGCAAAACCAAATATTTCATTTATCTTCATTTTTTTCCGCCCTTCATGTTAGCACACCAGTGATACATCTTTGCTCGTTCACCAGATGCTTTTTTTGCCTTTGCTCTAAGATCTGTTACTGACCCTTTACAACTGGCACCTGCTCTTTTTACTCTACCCGGTCTGCTTTTGCCTTTCTTTTTACCATCAGCAAAGTTTTCACCTACTCTGTATGGATATGCCATCATGGAGTGGAACCCCATCTGCATTTTGCCTTTAATTTTTTTTTCGTATTTGTTTAGTTGTTTTTCAACGTCAGGATGTACGTATTTTGTGGCCAATATTTCTTTTATTTTCATTATTCAACATTGCCTTTGTGCCTGGCCTTTTTTGCAGTTTCACCTTTTTCCATTGCCTCTGCCCATACAACCATGTTGTTTACAAGACTCTTAACCATGCCGATAGTTTCTGAATCTTTTAAAATTTCATTTCTGCCTTGTGCTTCTGATTCTATGTTACAAAGTGGCGGTGTTGTTAGTGCTAAATTAGATGCAAAACTATATAATGTTCCTGTTATGTGTTGCCAACCATCTACACCTCCAGAAACAATGCTACCAAACACTTTGCCAAACATTGGTTTGTAATGGTTATCATCTAAACTCCATGTATCGATGTAATCTAATCTTTCAATTAATGCCTGTGTATGACTGCTGAACATACCCCACCATATAGGAGTAGCAACAATAATACCTGCCATGTCCGGTTGTATCATTCTATGAATTACTGGACGTAAGTCGTCATCTTCATCTTTTGTACTGTTTTTGTAGTTCAATTCTGCCATGTTTACTATCTCGCATTCATGACCTACTTTTTCAAAACCTAGTTTGACCATTTCACAAACAACAGATGTGTTTGATTCTGTGCTTGGTGTTAGTGTTCCGTTTACAATTATAAATTTCATATTACTTCTTTGTTTTTACGTTCTTGGCTTTGCCAGTTCTGTTTGCGTTGGGATCTTTTCTTCTCTTTCTACTTGCCGCAGACTTCCTGCCTTTCTTGCCCAGTGCGTTTGCTTTTGACCTTGGTAGGCATTTAGGTTTACCTTCTTTTGAAGAACCTCTCGCACAGTCTCCTCTGATTTTTCCATCTGGACCAAAACGTACCCATTTGTCTTTGAACCATTTTTTTAAATTTTCATTTAGTGTTTCTTCAAATACTAATTCACCGCAGTTCACACAGAAGTCTACGTCTTCTGCTTTAACACAGTTGGGTACACGTTTGCCGAACATGGTCTTCATGCCCTTCTTTGTGTAACCTTTCCAACACTTTTCTGTTACTATTTCTGCGTATCTCATTTTACAAATGCTCCAATCCTTCCGTGTATGTCAGGATGTTTTATATATTTATAGCCTTCCGGAGCCTTGGTTGCTTGTCCTTTCCATACGGGCAAATACTCCTGTCGGTCTCCTTCAAAATCTACATTGTGTCTAAAGTGCATTTCAATTACTTTACCACCGATATATTCAACGTTCAATCTAGGCTTGTTTGCAAAGTGTTTTTTTATTAACGGATGTAAAGGACAGTCTTCGTCCACACGTATCCATTTGTCCCAACGTTGGAGTGTGTTTTCTTTTTTAAATCCTTCAACACATCTCACTTGTTTGCCTTTGTCATAGTCAACTGTGAAATGCCTTCCTTCGAACCATTCACACCAAAATGTTCCTATGGGTAAATGTGCTGTGCTTTTTTTGAGATGCATTTTCTTTGCACCCATACCCAAACCAAACACATTAAGAACTGGTCGAACTATGTAGTCACCTTCTTTGGGTACTTCTATACCTGCAGGTCCACAGTTGTATCCTAATTTTTTTGAAAGTATAAGTTTATCCAATGCCCAGAGATCATCTGCCTTTGGATTTTTCCAATACAGATCTTCTGCATCAGGTTGTTGTGTTAATTCAAATAGTTTCACTTTTTGCTCTTGTTACCCCAGTTGGCCGCACCTTTTTTACGACACTGAACTAGAGCACCAGAGGCATAGGCTGAAGGCCAAACTTTGTATCTTGATTTTACTTTGTGATAGCAGGCATCTTGTTTCTCTGCTAGTTGTTCAAATTGTTCTTCTGTGATTCCTGTAATCTCGTTGATCTTCATGTATTACCACTTTCTACACGACCAATATCTTGCTTTGGTTTTTGGTCCTGGGTTCGCACAGTTGTGACGTGCTCTAAATGATTTTCTTGCTTTTGGATTGCTCTTTCTAATTCTCATTGTTTTTCTTTTTGCACTTGTACCGCCGTGTCCAAAGTTAACTTTTTTTACATTGCCTGTTTTTGGATCCTTGACGTACACTTTAAATTTTTTGGTGTCACCACGCATGGGTTTGTTAAGTGGAACTTTTCTACCTTGATATTCTGCTTCGAACAGATCGTTTTCATCAATGCTGTATGCTAGATAACCAAACTCTTCATGAAAATCTTGT